>Ga0208130_1001365_pt1 | contig 11833 bp, 12 predicted proteins | sample ETNtaG_31_FD_185771 | JGI IMG/M metagenome (GOLD analysis project Ga0208130, IMG submission 185771) | Marine microbial and viral communities from oxygen minimum zone, Eastern Pacific Ocean - ETNP201310SV78 (SPAdes) (version 2) | ecosystem: Environmental > Aquatic > Marine > Oceanic ...
TTATATTCCTGGTGTCGCAGAGTCTTGGACAATATCTGATGATGGAAAATCATACCGGTTTAAAATCAGAGATAATGCATTGTGGAGCAATGGCGACAGAGTGGTAGCAGAGGACTTCGTCTTCTCTCTAAGAAGGAGCGTTGACCCCAAAACACTTTCAAACTATTCAAGCATGCTTTATCCAATAAAAAATGCGAGAGACGTAGTGTTGGGCATGGCAACACCAGAGAAGCTCGGCGTTTCTGCAGAAAGCGAAAAGGTTTTGCTTATTGAGCTAGAAGAGCCTACGCCATATTTTATAAGTTTACTCACACATTCAACCACATACCCAGTTCATCCACCCTCTGTGAGAGAACATGGTTCTTCGTTCACAAGACCTGAAAACATGATTAGCAACGGAGCCTTCACACTGAAGGACTGGAGAATACAAGACTATATTTTGCTTACAAGAAACTCAAAATACTGGGACAACATAAACACCACGCTAAGCGAGGTCTATTATTATCCGCTAGATAATCCTGACGCATCCCTGAGACGCTATAGAGCAAATGAGCTTGATTTTACAGATACAACACCAAGCGAACAGCTGCCATGGATTAAAGAAAACCTGAAAGAAGAGTTGAAAATCACACCTTATTTTGGAAGTTACTACTATGGGTTCAATAACACAAAACCACCATTTAAGAACAACCCAGAACTGAGAATGGCACTCTCGTTGGCAGTCAACAGAAGCATCATTACAGACATAGTTCTTGGTGCGGGACAAATACCCGCATTTACATTTGTTCCTCCAGTAAAGGAATATATAGGGATCCAGCCAGAATGGGCAAGCCTGTCACAAGAGGAAAGGGAAGACCTTGCAAAAGAGTTATACCTTAAGGCCGGTTACAGCCAAAACAACCCACTCAATATTGAGATCATATATAACACCAGCGAAAACCATAAAAGAGTGGCTTTGGCAGTTGCCTCAATGTGGAAAAAAACACTAGGCGTTGAAACAAAACTTAGAAACCAAGAGTGGAAGGTTTTTTTAGAGACAAGAAGACTAAAAGAAGAAACCGAAATATTCAGAGGTGGTTGGATCGGAGACTATGACGATCCATATACATTTTCAGAACTGCTTCACTCTGAAAATGAAATGAACCATTCAGGCTTCGCAAACAAAGAGTATGACGCACTATTAAAATCAGCTTCTCTAAAGCCTGCGGGAAAAGACAGATTGAATGACCTGCTTCAAGCAGAGCAAATAATGCTAAATGACATGCCGGTTATTCCGCTCTATTTCTATGTCAGCCAGCACCTCATAAAACCTTGGGTGGTTGGTTTGGAGGGGAACGTAATGGACCACCATTATTCCAGATATGTAAAAATCCTAAAGTCAGAAACCGTTAATAGTGAGTAATTTTCGTTTTGTCATTGGCAGGTTTTTGGGCGCTATACCAACGCTCTTAATTTTAATTTGCTTGGCCTTCTTCCTGGTTAAGTCTGCGCCAGGAGGCCCTTTTGATTTTGAACGCTCGTTGCCTGAAGAGGTTGAAGCAAACTTAAGGGCCGCATATAACCTGGATGATCCAGTTTACCTTCAGCTCGCTAAATACATAGGCGACCTTTTGCAGGGCGATTTTGGTCCCTCATTTCAATACAGAGACTATACAGTCACAGAGCTGATCTCAACCGGCTTTCCTGTTTCGCTTCGGCTAGGCGTCGCAGCAATTTTGCTCGCCTTGTTTTTTGGCTCATTGATTGGCTCAATTGCAGCACTCAACCAAAACAGCAAGCTGGATTATGGCGTCATGTTCTTTGGGATGATTGGCATATCAATCCCCAATTTTGTTATGGCGCCCTTGCTGGTATTGTTTTTTTCAATAGGTTTAAAGGCGCTGCCCGCAGGGGGCTATAATGGCGGCGACTTTTATCACATGATTCTCCCGGTAGTTTCCTTGGCGCTTCCACAAATGGCCTATATTGCTCGCCTAACCAGGGGCTCAATGATAGAGGTTTTAAGCAGCAACTTTGTAAGGACAGCAAAAGCACAAGGGCTTCCAACTAGAACAATATTGTTGGCACACGTGCTTAAACCCACCTTTCTTCCTGTCGTCTCATATTTGGGGCCTGCAACCGCTGCAATTATTACTGGATCTGTGGTGGTCGAGCAAATATTTGGACTGCCTGGCCTTGGGAGGTATTTTGTGCAAGGCGCTCTGAACAGGGATTACACATTGGTGATGGGCGTCGTGGTTTTTTATGGCTGCCTAATCATACTATTCAACCTGGTTGTTGACACACTTTACGGTTTCATTGACCCAAAAATTAAACAGAACAGATGAAAAAAACAAACTCATTGTTGAATGATGCATGGTCGGCCCTTTCAAAAAACAAAGCGGCACTCGTTTCTGCTGCAACAATGGCGGCAATGGTTCTTATGGTTTTGTTGGGGCCAATTTTCAGCCCATATGCCATTGATGAAATCGATTGGTCCATGATCGCAGCTTCGCCCTCGCTCTCAGACGGACATATTTTTGGAACAGACGACCTTGGTAGAGATCTTTTTGTAAGAACAATGTATGGGGGAAGGATATCCTTGATGGTTGGTTTGGTAGCGACACTGGTGAGTGTAATGATAGGCGTAACCTATGGAGCGGTGGCTGGTTTTATGGGCGGCAGAATCGATGCTCTAATGATGAGGTTTGTGGATGTTTTGTATGCCATGCCCTTTTTGTTTTTTGTTATTTTGCTGATGGTCTTTTTTGGCCGCAGTATCTTCTTAATTTTCGTAGCAATTGGCGCAGTCAACTGGCTAGATATCGCTAGGATAGTAAGAGGCCAAACACTCAACATCAAGGGCAAAGAGTTTGTTGATGCTGCCAAAACAGGAGGCGTCTCTACATTTAAAATCATCATGAAACACATCGTTCCAAACCTCCTTGGAGTGGTTGTGGTCTATGTTGCATTGACTGTTCCACAGGTCATTCTTGTTGAGTCATTTTTGAGCTTTTTAGGCCTGGGTGTCCAAGAGCCAATGACCTCATGGGGCGCGCTTGTAAACCAGGGCGCCAGACAAATGGAGTCTTCACCGTGGATGCTTTTGTTCCCAGCCACGTTTTTAGCTACCACACTGTTTTGTTTTAACTTTATCGGCGATGGGTTGAGGGACGCACTGGATCCAAAAGATAGGACAAGGGGAAATGACTGACCTATTGAAAACAAACAACCTAAGCGTTACTTTTAAAAGTAGAGGAGAGGCCATCCGAGCTGTCAAAGACCTCAGCTTTACAATCACTGGCGACGAGATTTTGGGCATTGTTGGTGAATCTGGCTCTGGGAAAAGCCAAACGGTTCTTTCAATCATGGGGCTTTTGGAATCGAATGGCAGCGCTTCAGGTAGCGCAGTGTTTGCAAACAAAGAATTAATAGGCCTCTCTCAATCAGAGCTGAACCAAATCAGAGGAAATGAAATCGCCATGATTTTCCAAGACCCAATGAGTTCATTGAATCCCTACATAACCATTGGCAAACAAATGTCCGGAGTGCTTAAAAGACATACAAACATGGGCAAGAATGAGATAAAAGAAAGATGCATAGAAATGCTCGACTCTGTTGGGATTAGCAAACCATATGAAAGATACGACGGCTATTCTTTTGAACTTTCTGGTGGCATGAGGCAGAGGGTAATGATTGCATCAGCCCTGCTTACAAACCCAAAGCTTTTGATAGCTGACGAGCCCACCACAGCGCTTGATGTGACGGTTCAAGAAAAAATACTGGACTTGATTCTAGATGTGAAAGAGCGATTCAAAATGTCTGTAATAATGATTACCCATGATCTTGGTGTTGTTGCAAGAACATGTGATCGGGTACTGGTTATGAAGGATGGCGATCTACAAGAGAGCGGCGATACTGAATCAATATTTTATTCACCCAAGGCCGCATATACTAAAGAACTATTGGAGAAATCAAAAGAAATTAACCTAGATAATCAGCAAAAATATCCAGAGAGGCAAGAGGTAAGCGCGAAGAACAGCCTGGTGAAATCAACCAAGGCCAAGGTGAATTTTCAACTTCCAAAAAAGACATTTTTTGCAGCTGAAAATGTATTAACAGCGGTTAATGAGATATCAATGGAAACAATCGATGGCGAAGTATTGGGTATAGTCGGAGAGTCAGGAAGTGGAAAGTCGACACTCGCTAAAACAATATTGGGCCTACAAAGACTCACATCAGGTCAGATAGAGGTGTTTGGGGAAAGGCTAAGCACAATTAATAAAAAAGAACTAAAAGAGATACGAAAAAAAATGCAAGTCGTCTTTCAAGACCCCTTTTCATCTCTTAACCCAAGGATGACCGTTTTTGAAATTCTAAAAGAGCCGCTCGATTCATTTTTTCCCTCAATGACAAAAGAGTCCAAACAAAAAGACATAGAGGATGGATTGATGGAGGTAGGCCTAACGCCAGACTATTTGGGCAGATATCCACACGAACTCTCAGGCGGACAATGCCAGCGAGTTGCAATCGCCAGAGCGCTCATGCCTAAGCCGCAGCTATTGATATGTGATGAGGCGGTCAGCGCCCTTGACGCATCCATTAGAGGAGAAATAATAGACTTACTACTAAGAATTAAGAGTGAGAAAAAGCTCACAATGATATTCATTGCTCATGATCTCGCTGTGGTCAGAAAGATATGCGACCGAGTAATTGTGATGCAATCAGGCAGGATTGTGGAGCAGGGACCAACCGAGAAAGTTTTTTTTGAGCCAGAAAAAGAATACACTGCAAATCTGCTAAGCGCAGTACCGGTTCCAGACCCAAGAAAGGAAAAGGAAAAATACATTAAAAGAACCCAGGCGGACTAAACAAGGAGCACAAATGTCACTAATACAAAACGAATTTAAATGTTTTAGAATCAACCAAGAAGAAGACAAGATCGTCTCTGGGCTTGAAACGATTAAAGTTGAGGACATAAACCCCGGCGAGGTAACGCTGAAAACAGAATACTCAAGCATCAATTACAAAGACGCTTTGGCCGCAACAGGCGCAGGAAAAATACTCAGAACATTTCCACTTATAGGCGGCGTTGATGTTGCGGGTGAGGTCGTTGAAAGCGAAGACTCGAGATTCAAAGTAGGTGATAAAGTCATTGCCGCATGTTCAGGCCTGAGTGAGACAAATGACGGAGGATACAGTCAATATACCCGTATAAGCAGTGAGGCAGCCATTGAGCTACCAAAGAAAATGGATACAAGAACTGCCATGGCGATTGGTACAGCAGGGTTTGCCGCAGGACTTGCAATTTATAAGATGAAACTAAATAAACAGACACCTGAAATGGGGCCAATTGTGGTAACTGGCGCAACTGGTGGTGTAGGCAGTATTGCGATTGATATGCTGTCTTCTTCAGGGTTTGAGACAACAGCTGTCACAAGAAAGAAAACCCACGACGATTACCTTAAAGCGATCGGCACAACAAACATTCTGTGCCTTGAAGATATGGAGCTTGGTGAGCGGCCACTCGAAAAGGCACAATTTGGAGGGGGGATAGACAATGTTGGAGGAGACCTACTTTCATGGGTGCTAAGATCAACCGTGCCAGAGGGCAATGTTGCCAGCATTGGGCTGGCTGCAGATTTTAAGCTTCCAACCAATGTCATGCCTTTCATATTAAGAGGAGTTAACCTTTTGGGGGTAAACTCAACAACGCTTCCGAACGCATTTAAGCAAGATGTTTGGAACGATATCGCAGAAAACATGTCCCCCCAAAAAATAGAAGAAATTGTGACCAAGGAGGTCACGCTTGAGGAATTGCCAGAGCAGTTTCAAGCATTTCTTGAGGGAAGTGTTGTTGGCAGAGTATTGGTGAAAGTCTGATACTTTCACAAAGCGAAAAAGCACTACTAAAAAAAGGGCTTTTTGCCCTGGGCTTGAGTAACACGCCAAAAGAGGTCGTGCAACAAGCCAAATATTTGGAGCTTCTGCTTGAGGCAAACAAAAATATCAACCTCACAGGTATCACCCAACCCAAAGAGGCCGTAATAAAACACACACTTGATTCTTTGAGCGTTTCAAATGTTATTGAGGGGACCAAGGTTATTGACATTGGATCTGGCGGGGGAACGCCCGGAATACCCTTAGCAATTGCAAACCCAGATAAACAATTTTACTTGGTTGATTCAGTTTTAAAGAAAACAATTTTTTTAAAAGAAGCAACAGAGACGCTAGGGCTTAACAATGTTGAGGTCATATGTGAGAGAGGAGAGAACATCAAAAATCTTTCCGCTGACACTGTTGTATCAAGGGCCTTTGGCTCACTCAATTACCTCATAGAGGCTTCAAAACACATGGTTTCCAAAAAAGGTCTTTTTTTAGCCATGAAGGGTAAGATTAAAAAAGAAGAAATTAGTGAGCTTGTGGCAGGCTTCTCTGTTCTACAAATCCAAGAAATTGAGGTACCCTATTTGGAAGCAACAAGACATTTCGTCTTTATCAAAAGAACATAAATGGCAAACATTATAGTAATTGCGAACCAAAAAGGCGGTGTTGGAAAAACCACAACATCGATCAATCTTGCTGCCGCTTTAGGAGGGCTTGGCAAAAAGACACTTATGGTGGATCTTGACTCACAAGGAAACGCCTCCAGCGCATGCGGTCTCAGCCAAGATGAAACAACACCAACAGTCTATGACCTGCTTCTAGGTGAGGCTGAGGCGAGCCAATGTATCAGAAGAGCCAAAGAAGATAGTTTTGACATCATCCCCTCTAATAGAGATCTAATGGCAGCAGAAATCCAGCTTCTGGAGCTAGAAAATAGGGAGCTGATTTTAAAAAAAGCACTCGAGAGCACAACCAGCCTTTATGACTTTATCATCATTGATTCACCACCATCAATGAACATCCTCACACTGAACGCGCTGTCGTTTGCAGAAAGCCTCATCATACCAGTCCAGTGCGAGTATTATGCCCTTGAAGGCATGACAGGAATGCTCGAGTCAATTTACCAAATCAAAGAAAGCGTCAACCCAGGCCTTGACCTAATGGGAGTTGTTAGAACTATGTATGACAGCAGAAACAGCCTGGCTGTAGAGGTATCCGCTCAGTTGAAAAAGTATTTTAACGACAAGCTTTTTTGGACCTTTATTCCTAGGAATGTTCGTCTTGCAGAAGCCCCAAGTCATGGGATGTCAGCCCTCAAATATGACCCCACCTGCCCTGGCTCAAAGGCATATTCTTCCCTTGCAAAAGAGGTTGTCAAAAAAACCATGGAATCATAAAGGAACGGGGTTAAACTAAAGACATGTCAGACAAAAGAAAAAGTCTAGGGAGAGGCTTGGATGCCTTGTTAGGACAGTCTGCGGAAAGCGAAATCAAAAACACAAAACAGGGACTATCTGAGATCAACATAGAGCAAATTGGTCCTGGACCATTTCAGCCACGAAAACAAATCGATGAGTCCCAGCTCAAAGAGCTTGCTCAATCCATTGAAGCTCAGGGTGTAATCCAACCAATTGTGGTCAGAGAGAGAGCACTGACTGACTCACATACTGGAGTTAAATACGAAATCATTGCGGGCGAAAGAAGATGGAGGGCCTCTCAGTTGGCTGGGCTGGAAAGCATTCCAGCAGTGGTCAGAACCATCGCCGACTCAGCGGCTGTTGCGGTTGCACTGATTGAAAACATACAAAGAGAGAACCTCAACCCGCTTGAAGAGGCAAACGCATTTCAACGGCTGATAATTGAGTATGAAATGAGCCACCAAGAGGTTGCAAACGCTGTAGGAAGGGCGCGAGCAAGCGTCAGTAATGCACTCAGGCTGCTGGACTTACCGAGCAGTGTTCAGGAGTTGGTCAACAAGAAAGAGCTGACCATGGGGCACGCGAGAGCACTGCTTTCTATTCAAGACCGAAGTATGCAGCTTGAGGTCGCGAACCTCATAGTGGAAAAAAACCTATCAGTCAGAGAGGCAGAGAGCTTGGTAAGGAAAATTGTTGATAAGAAACAATCAAGCAAGTCAAAACCAGCAACCGACCCAGACATCCAGAGACTCGAAAATGATTTGACCAATCAGCTTGGAGCAAAAGTGACAATCAAACATAAAAAATCAGGTGCAGGAACATTAAGCATTAAATATTCAAGTCCAGACGAGCTTGAAGGAATACTTTCTAAAATAAAATAAACAAAAGAAGATGAACCGAGCACGGTCACCCAAAGAAATTGCATTTCTAATACTGCTTGCGCAAACCCTTACAGGTTCATTGGTTGCCATACTATTCTTTTATTTTTCAGATTTTGAGAGCGCAAGATCTTCTTTTATTGGAAGTGCAATAGCGGTTTTAACCTCTTTGCATTTGCTCAGTGTTTTGTTCAATAAAAGAGAGAAAAAACCCAAAAGCATTGTGAACACACTGTATCTTCTCGAGGCCTTTAAGTTTGTGCTAACAGCACTGTTTTTTATCGCTGCAATAATCTTGCTAAAAGCAATTTTTTTCCCACTAATAATAGGGTATAGTGTTGCCATTTTTATATATTGGCTATCATTATTGATCACCTGATATAGGAACAATGAGAAGAACTTTCATCAACAAATTACTCCCTACGCTTGTCGCGTTATTCTCTATTGGTAACGTGTCTGCTGCTGAAGGTGTTGGGTGTTTTGGGCCCACAAAAGAAAAAGAATTCTCTGCAAATGAATACATTTCACACCATCTCTCACACTGCACCGTTGACTCCCCGCTTGGAATCATTCACATAGACAGTGTTTTTTATGCTGTTTTCATGGCGATCCTCTTTCTTTTTGTATTTTACCGGTTCGCTAAAAAAGCAAGCTCAGGTGTACCCAGCAACGGACAAAGTTTTATTGAGATGGTCATCGAATTTGTAGACGAACAAGTCAAAGACACATATCACGGAAGCAGTAAGCTGATCGCACCACTCTCTTTAACAATATTTGTTTGGGTTTTTCTGATGAATTTTATGGACCTATTGCCAGTAGACATGCTGCCAAAAGCTGGCGAGATGATGGGAATCAAGTACATGAGAGTGGTTCCGAGTGCTGACCTTAATGTTACTTTTGGGCTCTCTGTCACCGTATTTTTGCTGATTTTGTATTACAGCGTCAAAATAAAAGGCGTTGTTGGTTTTGCAAAAGAGCTTGCATTTCAACCGTTTGGTAAGGCGATGCTGCCTTTTAACCTTCTGTTAAAGGTGATTGAGGAAATAGCAAAACCAATTTCACTCGGCCTGCGATTGTTTGGAAACCTCTACGCAGGAGAATTAATTTTTATGATCATCGCAATATTCACAGCGGGCGGCGGCGTCATGTATCTTTTAGATCTCGGCGTGCTTCCTCTTGCGATAGGACAGTTTATTTTGGGACTGATATGGGCATTGTTTCACCTGATCATTATTTTGTTACAAGCCTTTATTTTTATGATGTTGACCATTGTTTATTTAAGCATGGCACATGAGGACCACTAATTTTTAACCATTTAAATATAAGGAGATAAAAATGGAATTTGTACAAGGCATGACATTGGTAGCAGTTAGCATACTAATTGGAATGGGGGCCTTAGGAACAGCGATCGGTTTTGGTTTACTGGGCGGGCGTTTTCTTGAAGGATCAGCTAGACAACCAGAGATGGTTCCAATGCTGCAAGTCAAAATGTTTATTGTTGCAGGACTTCTTGACGCCGTAACAATGATCGGAGTTGGTATTGGACTGTTCTTGCTGTTTGCAAACCCCTACCTTTCATAAGCAACTTAAACGGAAAATAATATGAGCTTGAATGCAACACTGTTGATACAAATGACCGTCTTTGCGGTGGTTGTTCTATTCAGCATGAAGTTTATCTGGCCGATGATAATGGAGGCCATAGAGGAAAGAAATAAGAGCATATCCGATGGTTTAGCAGCAGCTGAGAAGGGCCAAAAGAAGCTCAACGAGGCTGAAACAGAGGTAAATGCACTTATTAAAGAAGCAAAACAGAAGGCCACAACAATTCTAGATCAGGCAAATACAAGAGCCACTGGAATAGTAGAGTCAGCAAAGAGCGAGGGCACATCAGAGCGAGAAAAGATCATATCGAGCGCACATGATGAGGCGCAACAGGAGCTGTCTAAACTCCGCGAAAGCTTAAGAAAAGAAGTCGCTGGACTGGCCATAAGCGGGGCTGAAAAAATCCTCTCAAGAGAGATCAATAAAGCAGACCACAAAGATATGTTGGATGAGCTCGCAAATAAACTGTAATTATGTCTGAATCAAAAACAATAGCCCGACCATACGCAAACGCATGCTTTGAAATTGCTCAAGAAAACGGCAATGCTGAAGAGTGGTTATTGTTTCTTGAGACCGCAGCTGAAGTGGTAAAAGACGATGCAATGTTAAATCTTGTCAAATCTCCAGGCATAGACAAACAGGCACTCGCAAAAACCATTTTTGCTATCAGCAATGAAGCATCGGGCACCCCAGAAGCTGAGGACAGAATGAACTTCATTTCATTGTTGTCCCAAAATTCACGCCTTGAAGCGCTTCCTGAGATAATGAAACAGTTTCAGCAAATGAAGCAAGAGCTTGAAAAGGTTGTTGAAGCAACGATTACCACAGCCAGCGAAATCAGCGATGAGTCCCTAAACACAATTAAAGCTGCACTCGAAGCAAAGCTTAATCAATCAGTAAGCATTGAAGTAATGATGGACGAAGGCCTTATAGGCGGAGCAAAAATACAAATTGGCGACAACATGATTGACGCCTCTGTTAGGTCCCAGATAGATGAGCTGGGTAGAATTTTAACGAATTAATGAAATAAGGATAGAGAGATGGCAACCAAAGCATCTGAAATAAGTGAATTAATAAAACAGCAAATTAAGAGCTTCGAACATGAAGCCAAATCATCCGATGTTGGTACGGTTGTTTCCGTCACAGATGGCATCACCAGAATACACGGATTAAACGACGTCCAATACGGGGAGATGATCGAGTTTCCTGGCGACACATTTGGCTTGGCGCTTAATTTGGAGCAAGACTCGGTCGGAGCGGTGGTATTGGGCGACTACACCCACATATCTGAGGGAGCACAAGTAAAAACAACAAATAGAATTCTTGAGGTCCCAGTTGGTGAGGGCTTGCTTGGTAGGGTTGTTGACTCTTTGGGAACCCCGCTTGACGGAAAGGGAGCTGTTTCATCAGACCAAACTGCACCAATAGAAAAAGTTGCACCCGGTGTCATTTCAAGACAATCAGTCGACCAGCCCGTTCAAACAGGACTGAAGTCAATCGATGCAATGGTCCCAATCGGAAGAGGCCAGAGAGAGCTCATCATTGGTGACAGGCAAACAGGAAAAACAGCAGTTGCGGTTGACACAATAATTAACCAAAAAGGTACAGGCATAAAGTGTATCTATGTTGCAGTCGGCCAGAAAAACTCATCGGTTGCCAATGTGGTTAAGAAGCTAGAAGAAGAAGGTGCGCTGGAGCATACAATCATTGTTAATGCAGCAGCATCTGACTCTGCTGCCATGCAGTACATTGCACCATATTCAGGTTGTGCAATGGGCGAGTATTTTCGAGATAAAGGTGAAGACGCCCTAATCATTTTTGACGACCTAACCAAGCAAGCCTGGGCATACAGACAGGTCTCGCTACTATTAAAAAGACCCCCTGGAAGAGAGGCATATCCTGGGGATGTATTTTACCTTCACTCAAGACTGCTCGAAAGAGCAGCGAGAGTGAACGCAGACTATGTTGAAAAAGAAACAGGCGGAAAAGTAAAAGGCCAAACAGGATCATTAACTGCGCTGCCAATAATTGAAACACAAGCGGGAGACGTGTCTGCCTTTGTGCCAACAA
>Ga0208130_1001366_pt1 | contig 11821 bp, 11 predicted proteins | sample ETNtaG_31_FD_185771 | JGI IMG/M metagenome (GOLD analysis project Ga0208130, IMG submission 185771) | Marine microbial and viral communities from oxygen minimum zone, Eastern Pacific Ocean - ETNP201310SV78 (SPAdes) (version 2) | ecosystem: Environmental > Aquatic > Marine > Oceanic ...
TCGCGTCATTTAAAATCAGGCGATAGTACTAAAGCTCAGCATACATATTCACAAAGTGCAGAAATGATATGGTTTGTGGCACTGCCCTCCAGCTTTGCTCTGTGCTTAATTCCACTGCCACTTGTGTCAGCACTTTTTGAACACGGGAAAACAACGAAAGACGATGCATTAGCAATATCATATGCGACTGCTATTTACGGTATTGGACTTCCAGCGTTTATGATACAAAAACTATTGCAACCGTTATACTTTGCCCGCGAAGACACTAAGACCCCGCTAAGATTTGCACTTGTGTCAATGATATTAAATGCAATTCTCGCCATAGGGCTTTTGCAAATTATGGGTTGGATTGCCGTTGCGATAGCTGCAAGCGTGTCTGCATGGGTCACAACTATTCTATTATGGCTCAGAGCAAAACAATTTGGACAGGCCGCGAGTGCATTAAAAACTTCCACTGGTCGAATTCGACGTACTTTTTTTGCGAGTTTAGCGATGGGTTGTATTTTATGGGCAATAAATCAAAACCTACAAAGCACAATGGAAACTTCAATTGAGCGAGTGCTTTTTGCAGTTGCTTTAATAATTATCGGTGCTTCAACATATCTGATATTTATTTATCTATTGAAGGCTTTTCCGAAAAATTTTGAAAAAGTCCGATAAATGGATATTTGATTTTAAAAAACCATCAATAAGGCTTCTTGACGTGCGGCAGCTACATGCTTACTGAATCTTTGAAATAACTCTTCAGGGACCCTGTTTATGGTAGACAAAGAAAAACAGTCTTCATTAAAAGAGTTTGAAAAACGAGTTTTTTCAGGTGTGCAACCTACAGGAGGACTGACATTAGGGAATTACTTAGGAGCAGTTAAACGCTTTGTTGAAATGCAAAGCGAAGACTACGAAACGATATACTGTGTAGTTGATCAACATGCGATAACAGCGTGGCAAAATCCATTGGAACTGAGAGAAAATACCAGACAGATCGCCGCATTTTTTATTGCTGCCGGAATAGATCCTAATTCCGCAATTCTTTTCAACCAATCAGCCGTGCCTGAGCACGCACAGCTAGGATGGATTTTTAATTGTGTGGCCAGGATGGGCTGGATGCAACGAATGACACAATTTAAGGATAAGGCAGGAAAAAATTCTCAAAATGCTGCCCTTGGTTTATTTGCATATCCTGCACTTATGGCTGCCGATATTTTATTATATCATGCGACACACGTTCCAGTGGGTGACGATCAAAAACAACATCTTGAGCTAACAAGAGATATCGCGATAAAGTTTAACCATGATTACAAAGTGGATTTTTTCCCAGTGACTGAGCCAGTAATTGGAGGCACTGCTTCAAGAGTCATGAGCTTGCGAGATGGAACAAAAAAAATGTCAAAGTCAGACCCATCCGATCTAAGTAGGATCAACATGGGTGACGATGCGGATACAATATTTCTTAAATTCAAAAAAGCGAAGACAGATGCTGGTGCCTTGCCGTCAGAAATACCTGGTTTGAAAAATCGACCCGAAGCAGAAAACCTCATTACAATCTACTCAGCGCTCAGTAACCAATCCATCGAAAGCACCTTAAAGGAAGTGGGGGGCAAACAATTTTCTGAATTTAAACCAATTTTAGCCGAACGAGCGGTTGAACTCTTGTCTCCAATTTCAACAGAAATGAATCGACTAATGCAAAATTCCGAAGAAATAGATATAATTCTATCCAAAGGTGCAGATAGAGCACGAAAAATTGCAGGTCCAATTTTGCAAAAAACGTACGAGATAATTGGTATGCTACAACCATAGTTTAAGTTTCTCAAACAGCAGTTTTATAATGATATGCTGCTTCCATAACCGAAAGATTGCAAACGCTTCATTCCTAGTGCATGGTGGATGGTGGAGAATTTAATGCGTAAATTTTTAGTAGTGCTAGATGACAGCAAAGAATGCCTTAACGCGATACGATTTGCAGCAATGCGCGCTGCAAAATCAGGAGGAGGTGTAGAAGTACTTTCGATAATCCCTCCAGAAGAATTCAATCACTGGATTGGGGTTGCAGATTTAATGCGTGCAGAGGCCAAAGAACGAATAGAGGTTCATTTCGAAGTATTTGCCAAGTGGATGCGAGACAAACAAGGAATTGATCCAAGTTTAGTGATCCGAGAAGGCGAAGTCGTCCCTGAAATATTAGCACAAATATCAGATGACCCAGAAATAGGGGTTTTAGTACTCGGCGCCAGTACTGACAAAAAAGGGCCAGGACCAATAGTCACTCAATTAAGCAAAAATGCCGGCTTATTACCAATTCCAATCACTGTTGTTCCAGGAGATTTATCAAAAGAAAGACTAGAAGCAATTACTTAATTTAGAATCATTCTAAATACTTGACATTTCACTGAGTAATTAGCATATATAGTCAACAAAAAGGGAAATCGAAATGTTCATCCAAACAGAATCAACACCTAACCCGGCCACGTTGAAATTCCTGCCAGGACAAACAGTTATGGAGCAAGGTACTGCAGACTTTCCCAATTCAGATAGTGCCAAATCATCTCCACTAGCCGAGCGGCTTTTTGCTCTAAACGGGGTCACAGGTGTTTTCTTGGGAAATGATTTTGTGACAGTAACTAAGCAAGACGGTATAGACTGGGAGCACATAAAACCTAGTATACTTGGGGCGATAATGGATCATTTTCAGTCAGGAGCTCCTGTAATTGATGGTGAGCAAACTGGTAGTGTGCACGCTGAGCACTCAGGCGAGGACACCGAGATAGTCGGCCAGATCAAGGAGCTATTGGATAGTCGAGTGCGTCCTGCCGTTGCACAAGACGGAGGAGACATCACTTTTCACGGATTTGAGCGTGGAATTGTATATTTGCAGATGCAAGGTGCATGCGCAGGTTGTCCTTCCTCAACAATGACCCTAAAAATGGGGATCGAGAACCTTTTGAGGCATTATATTCCAGAGGTCACTGAAGTTCGGCCAGTTGGACTATAGAGCTAATTGCTTACTAGCAATTGATACATCAACCGCCCATTGCGCGGCGGCAATTTTTCTTAACGGAAAAGTTTTTACTTCCGTAAAAGAAATGAAAAAAGGACAAGCCGAACTTCTATTTGAAGTGATAGAAGATGCACTCAAGAAAGCTAAAATTGAAAAAACACGGATTGACTTAATAGTAGTTGGGATTGGTCCAGGAAACTTTACTGGCATTCGCATCGGACTGGCAGCTGCTAAAGGTCTTTCCTTATCTTTGAAAGTACCCATTTCAGGCGTAAATAGTTTCCAAGCTTCTCTATATGGACAAAATGACTACGAGATTGCCGCAATTCCAGCTAGGCAAAATTTGTATTACCTTGGGACTATAAACGGAGATTTCAAAACTAACCTTACGAAAGATAGTACGGCGCCTAAAAGTTTTGCAAATAGACCAAAAGGAAAAGAGTTCATAAAGAATATGGCCATATTTGGTGCAGATCTAAAATTTAGTTTGTCTAAGCCAGCTCCACTTTATATGAAGCCAGCAGATGCTCAGCCTCACACTGACAAAATTTCTATAATCAAATGACACCAGAGAAGATGGCACAACTTCATTCGAACTCTGAAGCTAACCACCGAATATGGCATGCTCGCGAATTTGCGCAGATACTACCTTTGAAAGGAATTTTTGCCGAATGCCATCAGCACGGCTTTGCTCTTGCAAGAGTTATAGAATCGGACGCAGAGCTTTTACTCTTAGTTACACACAAAATGAAACAAAACACCGGATTAGCAACCAACTGCTTATTGAAGATTGAACAAAAATTAGTCGAAAATGGTGCCAGAAAATTATCCCTAGAAGTAAGCGAATCAAATAAAGCTGCAATTCAAATTTATAAAAAATTAAATTATAAAAAAATCTCCGTTCGAAAATCATATTCGCGTGACAAAAACGGAAAATTTGAAGATGCAGTGGTTATGCAAAAAGATCTACTTCTGATTTAAACAATATTTACAATTTTGTATCTTATAAATGAAATTATTTGGTTGACCATCAATGAGAATCTTGTCCTTATTACGAAATGAGGTTGGTTGATTTTATTGGGCCAACTAACAATTAATCGGGAGATATAGATGAATATCGTTACTAAAATGCTGTCAACCGCTGTTGGTTTGACCATGAGTGCAGGCCTGGCTTTGGCAGAACCTGCTATTATTTTTGATCTTGGGGGTAAATTTGATAAATCGTTTAACGAGTCTGCTTTTACGGGCGCTCAGCGTTGGGCAGATGAAACAGGAGGATCCTTTAGAGAGATTGAGCTTCAAAATGAGGCTCAGCGGGAACAAGCACTTCGCAGATTTGCAGAAGCTGGTGCGAACCCTATCGTAATGGCTGGCTTCGCATTCGCTGACTCTTTGGGAAAGGTTGCGCCAGATTATCCAGATACAAAATTTGCGGTGATAGACGTGAATTGGCTAAGCCTACCAAACGTTCGAGGTATTGGATTTAACGAACACGAAGGTTCCTACCTGGTTGGAATGCTTGCAGCACAAGCGTCGAAAACAGGCACAGTTGGTTTTGTTGGGGGCATGGATATACCTCTAATCAGACGTTTTGGATGCGGATACGCTCAGGGAGTAAAAGCAGTAAATCCAGATGCAACCGTTATAGCTAATATGACAGGTACAACGCCTGCTGCATGGAATGACCCTGTTAAAGGCTCTGAACTTACTAAGGCTCAAATCAGCCAGGGCGCAGATGTAGTGTATGCGGCTGCCGGCGGAACTGGTGTAGGGGTCCTTCAAACAGCGGCCGATGAGGGAATCCTTTCTATCGGCGTTGATGCAAACCAAAACTACCTTCACCCAGGTCAAGTTCTAACTTCTATGCTAAAACGCGTTGACAATGCTGTTTACGAAGCGTTCTCAGCTGGCGAAGCTTTAGAAACAGGAAATTTTCAGATGGGTATATCCAATGGTGGAGTTGGCTATGCATTGGATGAGCATAATGCTTCTCTGGTATCCGCGGACATGAAAGCAGCTGTTGACGCTGCTGCGTCTTCAATCGCTAACGGATCAATGTCGGTACATAACTATACTGATGATGAAACCTGCCCAGCTGTTTCATTTTAATCAGTTTTAAATCTAAAAAAAACCGCACTCATCAGGTGCGGTTTTTTAATTACATGGGAAATAAATGACTATGAACCCAGCAATCGAGCTCAAGGGAATTTCGAAATCCTTTGGACCAGTTCAAGCCAATAAAGACATAACTATCCGTGTCATGCCTGGAACAATTCACGGTATTATTGGAGAAAATGGTGCTGGAAAATCAACTTTGATGTCTATCTTGTATGGATTTTACAGAGCTGATGCTGGCGAAATTTTTGTAGATGGTAAAAAAATTTCGATCCCGGACAGCCAAGCCGCAATAGCAGCAGGAATTGGAATGGTTTTTCAGCATTTTAAGCTTGTTGAAAATTTTTCAGTTCTCGAAAATATTGTTCTTGGGGCAGAAAGCGGAGCTTTACTTTCACCATCTCTTGGTAAGGCCAGATCAGAGCTTGCCACTTTAGCCTCAGAATATGAATTAAACGTCAATCCTGATGCAATTATTGAAGATATAGGGGTTGGGATGCAGCAAAGGGTAGAGATACTTAAGGCTCTTTACCGAAAGGCAAATATATTAATTTTAGATGAGCCCACTGGAGTTCTAACTCCAGCTGAGGCGGACCAACTCTTCAGGATACTCAAACGACTTCGTGAGGAGGGAAAAACCATTATTTTAATCACCCATAAACTTCGGGAGATAATGGATATTACTGATACAGTAAGTGTGATGCGGCAAGGTGAAATGACCGCAACATTGGGAACAAAGAAAACTAGTCCAGAGAATCTAGCAGAGCTCATGGTCGGTCGAAAAGTTTTACTCCGTGTGGATAAAAGTCCTGCAAAGCCTGAAAACCCAGTGCTAGAAATCGAAGATCTTAATATGTTTGATGATTTCGGTGTTCAGCGCTTAAAAAATGTAAGTCTTTCTGTGAGAGCAGGTGAAATTCTTGGTGTCGCTGGTGTTGCAGGAAATGGGCAATCAGAACTCCTAGAAGTTTTAGGTGGCTACCGGAAAGCCAATGGGTCTGTCAAAATAAAAGGATCAGAAATTGACTTATCGACTGGGGTGGCTGGGGATGGCCAAGCAAGGAGAGCCCAAGGAATAGCTCATGTGCCCGAAGATAGACAACGCGAAGGACTGATAATGGACTTCATGGCATGGGAAAATTCAGTATTCGGGTATCACCGTGAGAAATCCAACCAAGCAAATCGATTTTTTATGGACAATAATGCCATTCGAAAAGAAGCGGAGGCAAAACTGGACCGGTTTGATGTTCGACCTCTTGATACAAAATTAAGGGCCAAAAATTTCTCAGGAGGAAATCAACAAAAAATAGTATTAGCAAGAGAAATAGAGCGTGACCCCGACTTACTTTTAGTAGGCCAACCAACGCGAGGTGTTGATATCGGGGCGATTGAGTTTATCCACCAGCAAATTGTTGCCCTTCGTGATAGGGGAAAAGCAATCTTGTTAATATCGGTTGAATTGGATGAGATCTTATCATTGTCTGACAAAATAGCCGTTATGTTCGATGGTAAAATTATGGGAGAAAGACTTCCATCTGAGACAAATGAAAAGGAACTTGGACTGCTTATGGCTGGTGTATCTGGAGAAGCGGTACAATGATCAAAGTAACAAACAGCAAATGTTATTATGGAGCATTTGAATGGATATAATGCCGAAATGGGTCGATATTATTGTTGTCCCATTATTTTCTTTGTTTCTAGCAGCTTTTTTAGCCGCATTACTAATTTTGGCAATCGGTGAAAGCCCAGTAGCAGCACTTAATTTAATGATAGAGGGTACATTACTTCGATCCGCCGGTTGGGGCTACATGTTGTATTATACAACAAATTTTATTTTCACTGGGCTTGCAGTGTCAGTAGCATTTCATGCTGCGCTATTTAATATCGGCGGAGAGGGCCAGGCAATGATTGGGGGATTGGGAGTAGCCCTTGTTTGTCTTTTTATTCCTTGGCCTCACTGGACGTTAGCGATAATTGGAGCTTCAATTGGAGCCGCTCTCTTTGGAATGATCTGGGCAGGTATACCTGCCTACCTGCAAGCCAAGAGAGGTAGCCATATTGTTATTACGACAATCATGTTCAACTTCATCGCGGCTGGGGTGCTTATATTTTTCGTAGTAGACGTTTTGAAGCCAACAGGAAGTATGGATCCAGCTTCTGCAAACTTTCCAGCCAGCACTCATTTACCCACTTTCCAAGACATTGCAAGTTTAATGGGTTTCGAAAAAGCGTTTAGGTCTGCACCTGCTAATGTTAGTTTTTTCATCGCACTTTTTGCATGTGTCGCCATTTGGTATCTAATTTGGCGCTCTCCTTTAGGCTATGAAATACGAGCGTTGGGAAAGTCTGGAGCCGCAGCTCGCTACGCTGGTGTCAGGCCTGTTAAAATTATTATGATAGCCATGATGATCTCTGGAGCCCTGTGTGGAATGATGGCGATAAATACTACTCAAGGTGAAAGTGAGCGACTGATCTTAAACTTCACTGAGGGTGCAGGCTTCATTGGAATTGCAGTTGCACTCATGGGGCGTAGTCATCCCGCAGGAGTTTTTCTAGCTGCGCTATTATTTGGCTTTCTCTATCAAGGTGGTGCAGAACTAGCGCTATGGACTAAAATACCACGTGAGATGATAGTGGTTATTCAAGCCTTAGTGATATTATTCACAGGGGCGCTAAGTTTGATGGTAAGAGCTCCTTTAGAACGCTTTTTTATGTCGATTAAGAGAGCTGACGTATGATTGATTTCTTAACTCTCATCCAAGTTTTAGATGGCACATTGCGGTTAGCAACACCGTTATTATTAGTCTGCTTGGCTGGATTATTTTCCGAACGGGCCGGAATTTTTGATATTGGGTTGGAAGGTAAGCTTTTAGCCGCGGCTTTTGTATCCGCTGCTTTTGCTGCAATCACCGGATCGGTCTGGTTGGGCCTTTTAGCTGGGATATTAGCATCTATATTACTGTCTCTTCTTCACGGATTGGCATCGATTACACTGCGCGGTGACCAAATTATTTCTGGGGTTGCTATAAATTTTTTGGCAGCGGGGCTCACAGTAGTAATTGCGCAGGATTTATTTGGACAGGGAGGCAGGACGCCTCCACTTAAATCTGGTGGTAGGTTTGAACCCTTGAATTTCCCAGGCTCTATATCTTCTAAAGAAATGAGCGACGCAGGTCCTTTAATGCAACTTTATTCTGAACTTTTATCAGGACACTCTCTTTTAGTTTACCTTGCACTTTTGACAGTACCTCTCTCCTGGTTTGTCCTTTACAAGACGCGGTTCGGCCTTCGTTTGCGAGCTGTAGGCGAAAACCCGGCAGCAGTCGATACGGCAGGTATATCAGTTGTTGGCCTACGCTACGGCGCAGTTGTCATTGGTGGCATCTTATGTGGTATCGCAGGGGCATATATAGCAACTTCCCTGCAAGCAAATTTTACTAAAGACATGTCTGCAGGACGCGGCTTTATAGCCTTAGCTGCCTTGATTTTTGCCAAATGGCGTCCTTGGTACGCTTTAGGGGCTTGTTTGCTGTTTGGGTTTTTCTTTGCAGTAGACAATCGGTTTCAAAATATATTGATGCCAGCTTGGGCCCTCAGTAGCTTCTTAATATTTATCTCACTTGTTTTGCTTAGTTACGTTTGGAAAAAAGATTATTTAGACAAAGTGGTTCTAGGAGGCTTGGCACTTGGGATTGCAATAATTTCATTAATGGTAATTTCTTCAGTTTGGACTAGCGGTATAAGCAGCCAAGTAAAAATTCCAGTTGTTTTCATACAATCGCTTCCCTACGTTCTAACTGTGGTCGTTTTAGCCGGTTTTGTAGGTAGAGCAATTCCTCCAAAAGCAGGTGGGCAACCATATATAAAAGAGCGTTAGAGCCAATATAACAACACCTTTATACCCAGTTTAAGCTTAGCAGTCCTCGCTATTGATTTATGTGTGTTCATTAAGCTAAGTGAAACAATGCAAATCTACTTACCTATAGCCGAGGTTTCAGTTAATGCCTTTTTACTTTTAGGTCTTGGCGGATTTGTTGGTGTGCTTTCCGGAATGTTCGGTGTAGGTGGGGGGTTTTTAATGACCCCGCTTCTTTTCTTTATAGGTATCCCACCAGCTGTTGCAGTTGCAACAGAAGCAAACCAAATAGTTGCATCATCATTTTCTGGTGCACTCGCACACCTTCGAAGAAAAACTGTCGACTTAAAAATGGGTACTGTTTTATTGGGAGGCGGACTTATAGGAGCCGTACTTGGTCTTTATGTTTTCAATTATTTAAAAGCTTTGGGGCAAGTCGATCTACTTGTAAAACTTTGCTACGTTGTATTTCTTGGTGTTATAGGCACTCTTATGTTTGTAGAAAGCCTTAATGCAATTAGAAGGGCAAGATCTAAGACCAATGTAATTAATAGAACTAATCGCCACAAAGGACTTGTTCATACTTTACCGCTTAAAATGCGTTTCAAAACATCTGGATTGTATATTTCTGTAATTCCGCCTTTTGCAGTTGGGATATTCGTTGGAATATTGTCAGCAATAATGGGTGTTGGTGGTGGCTTTATAATGGTTCCTGCAATGATCTATATTCTTGGAATGCCTACAAAAGTTGTAGTGGGAACATCGTTATTTCAAATCATTTTTGTAACGGGTTTTACAACACTCCTGCATGCTACAACAAATTACACAGTTGACATTGCATTAGCTGTTTTACTGCTAATAGGAGGAGTAGTAGGCGCCCAAATTGGGACCCAAATCGGAGCAAAGATGCAAGCCGAACAACTTAGAATTTTGCTCTCAGTTCTTGTGATACTGGTTTGCTTGAAATTAGCTATGGACTTATTAATTGAACCAGCTGAACTTTTCTCTCTTGGGAAGCTAGGAATTTAGCGATGCGTATCCTGTCGTTAGTAATACTTTTTCTGATGCTTTCTAAAACTGTTGTCGCAAGTGAACAAATAGTATTAGGGCTTAGTCAAGATGAAGTTGCAATAACAGCTAATTTTGATGGTTCTCAAATTCTTTTATTTGGTGCTATACAACGAGACGCTCCTGAACCGGATGGCAAAATGGGTGTGATTATTACAATAGCCGGGCCATCCAAACCAATTGCGGTAAGAAAAAAAGAAAAACGGTTTGGAATATGGGTAAATAACCAAACGGTTGAGGTCGATGCTGCTCCTAGTTTCTACGCAGTTGCTACCAACGCACCTTTTTCTGAAATATTATTAGATGTGGAAGATTTACGAAATAAGATCTCTATTGAGCGCGCCATAAGATCAGTTGGGGCTCCAATGCATATCGAAAACTCTCAAAGTTTTACTGAAGCCGTGATCAGAATAAGAAAAGATCAAAAACTATATCAGTTACTTGAAAATGAAATATTAGTTGATCAAAATACATTATTTAGAACTGCGATTGATATGCCTGCAAACCTCACAGAGGGTGACTATTTTACAAAAATATTCCTTACCCGTGATGGGAAAATTGTGAGCCAATTTGATACAACAATTGATGTAAAAAAAGTTGGGCTTGAGAGGTTTTTATTCAACTTGTCACGTCAAAACCCACTTATCTATGGCTTAATGTCTCTTGCTATAGCTATTTTCGCTGGTTGGGTGGCTTCCAGTTTTTTTAGGTATATAAGACATACGTGAGATTGGCTCTGATGCCTAGTAGACTTAATTAAAGTGAAACCAAAATAAAAATTTGTAAAATTCATGCAGTACATCAATCAATCTCTAGTTTCAGAAATCCGACAAAAATTTTGTAATGTAAATAATTGTCCAATATCTGGTGATAGAATTTTTTTTGAAAACGCAGGCGGAGCTCTCACTTTAAAATCAGCATTAGAAACGACAACAAAGTTTGCATCGATACCAGACAACCAAGGTCGTGATAACGCAGCTAGTAAAACTTTAAATGATGTTATTAAAAATGCAAAAAGAGACCTTAGCGCATTATTCAATACTCAATCTGGTGAATTTTTTATGGGAGAGAGTGGAACTGAATTGTTATTTAGACTAATCAGAAATGCAGTATTAGCCTCACCGTCAGGCGGATCAATTGTTGGCACTTCTTTAGAACACCCTGCTTCTCGTAGTGCAGCAAAAAAATGGTCTAATGAGATGGAGTATACCTATTTAAGCGTACCGCATTGCGTTAAAACTGGAACAGTCGACCCAAAAAACTATGCTAGTAAAATTTCTGATACAACTAGGGTTGTTACGATTGTACATGCATCACCAGTCACTGGCATGGGCACGAAAATAAAAGAAATATCAAAAATTGTGCGCCAGAAGGCACCATTGGCATTCATTATAGTCGACGGAATACAACATGCCGCACATGGGGGCATTGATATAGAAAGTTATGATATCGATGGTTATGTAATATCGCCCTATAAAATGTTTTCAAGACATGGTTTCGGTATAGCCTGGGTATCAGACAGACTAAGAAATGCCCCTCATGAACAATTAGACGGTGGCCCATCAGATAATTGGGAACTTGGCACTAGAGACACTGGAGCTTATGCAACAATGTCGGATGTGAAAGAATATATGTGTTGGCTAGGCAAAGAATTCACAAAAAATAACGACAGTCGAGAGCAAATAAAAGCCGCAGGTGCAGCAATTCAAGATTATGAAAGAAAAATGACAGATACGCTTCTGCACGGACTTGATAACCTAAAGGGCCTTGCTGATTTCGAAGAC
>Ga0208130_1001372_pt1 | contig 11800 bp, 9 predicted proteins | sample ETNtaG_31_FD_185771 | JGI IMG/M metagenome (GOLD analysis project Ga0208130, IMG submission 185771) | Marine microbial and viral communities from oxygen minimum zone, Eastern Pacific Ocean - ETNP201310SV78 (SPAdes) (version 2) | ecosystem: Environmental > Aquatic > Marine > Oceanic ...
AACCTAGCGTAATACCGGCTAAAGTCAACCCTAATATTAGATCTATTTCCATCTTATCATCTTCTAGATGCCAGTTTGGCAAGAAGGTGGAGGATCTCGATGTATAACCAAATTAAAGTCACCATCAACCCAAACGCTGCTCTCCATTCTAATTGCTTGGGAGCTCCTCTCTGGACTCCTTTTTCAATGAAATCAAAATCTGCAACTAAACAAAGAGCACCTATTCCAATAACAAATAGAGAGAACGCAATCCCTACGGGGCCGTTTCCATGTATCAGTGGTATTTCATATCCTAAAAACATACCAACAAAAGAGGCGATATATATGATTACTATGGCGCCCAATGAAGAATATACTGCTATAGCAAGATTTCTGTCCCATGAGATTAAACGTGCTCGGTATAGCATCAACATTGAGCCTAAAATTGAGAAAGTTAGTCCTGCTGCAATTATACCCAAACCAGGAAATTCTACAGCGGTTTCTATGAAATTTGTAAATCCGCCTAATGCCAGGCCCTCGAATCCAGCATAGGCACATATCAAAACTGGATTTGTAGATCTAGAAAAAATTACAATCATTGCAGTAATAAAACCGCCTAAAAATCCAATTATTGCAAGCCCGGGTAAGAAGGCATAAGTTGCTATGGCCAAAGTTGTAGTGATTATCAGAAGTATTCCGGTTTTTTCTGCGGTCCCCTCCATAGTCATCAAATTAGAGTTCTCATCCCACCAAGATGCTTCTCGATAGTTCGACTTATCGAAAGTTGAGTCTGATAGTGTGGGGTTCTTTGAACGGTACATTGTAACGCCTCAAAGGGTAGACGTACTCAAATCTTGGCACTGCAATTACTAGTTTAGAAGTTCTTTCAAATGTAATCCTGTATAACTGCCCTTAACTTTAGCAATCTTTTCTGGTGGACCTTCTGCCACTATAAGTCCACCCAATTCTCCCCCTTCTGGCCCGAGATCAATTACCCAATCTGCACATTTAACCACATCTAAATGATGTTCGATTACAATTACGGTATGTCCGTTTCTTCTAAGACGTAGCATTACTTCTGTTAGCTGATGAACATCGAACATAGAAAGGCCGGTAGTAGGTTCGTCTAAGATATACACTGTATGGCTTCTAGTGGGCCTATGTAATTCAGATGCCAATTTTACTCGTTGCGCTTCCCCGCCGGATAGAGTTGTTGCTGGTTGTCCGAGTCTAATGTACCCTAGACCTACATCCTTCAATGTCGTAAGAATTCGATTTAATGATTTTTGATTTTGGAAAAACGTCACTGCCTCGTCAACAGACATGTCTAAAACGTCTTGAATGGTTTTTCCCTTCCATTCAACTTCCAACGTTTCCCTAGTGTATCTTTTACCTTTGCAAACATCACACGTAACCCAAACATCTGGCAAAAAATTCATTTCTAATTTTATTGAACCTGCGCCTTTACAGGATTCGCATCGCCCTCCTTTAACATTGAAAGAAAATTGTCCGGGTTGATATCCCCTTTCTTTAGAGATTGTTGTTGTTGCAAAGAGGTTTCTGATGTGTCCGAATGCTCCCGTATATGTTGCCGCATTTGATCGAGGCGTTCTGCCAATTGGAGATTGGTCGATTACTATTGTTTTGTCTACGGCTTCGAATCCTTCCATCTTATCATGACGTCCTGGAGAAGTGTCAGTGCCATGTATTTCGCGCAATAATGCAGGTGCTAGGGTTGATGCCACTAACGAAGATTTGCCAGAGCCAGAAACACCAGTTATTGCAACCACACACCCTAAAGGAATTGAGACATCTATATTTTGAAGATTATTTTCTCTAGCGCCTACAATACGTATCCATTTCCCATCATCAGGAGTTTTTCTATCATTAGGGATGGGAATTTTTTCTTTGCCAGACAGATACGCTCCAGTAATGCTTTCATCATTAGAAATTAATTCTTCTAGCTCTCCACTAACTAGTACATTGCCTCCTTCTTTACCCGCACCCGGCCCTATATCAACAAGCCAGTCAGCCTGCCTTAGAGTTGCTTCATCATGTTCAACAACAAGTAAAGTATTGCCCAATGTAGTCAATTCCCTTAGAGTTTCTAAAAGACGCCCGTTGTCTCTAGGATGTAGTCCTATACTTGGTTCATCTAAAACATACATTACACCTGTCAAACGAGTCCCGATTTGGGTTGCTAATCTAATTCTCTGAGATTCTCCGCCCGATAGTGTGCTGGCTCTTCGATCTAATGTCAGGTAGTCCAAACCTACCAATGCAAGAAAGCGTAATCTAGCTTCAATTTCTTTAATTATTTCAGTACCAATAAAAATTGATTTTTCAGATAATTGAGTTGTTTTGGAAATGATATCACTGGTTGGTTTATCCCTTCCTAATTTATCCCATGTTTGGTCTAGTTCTCCTGCTCTCCAATACTGTACAACCGCTAATGCTTCTAATACACTACAAGAAGAAATTGCAGGTAAAGAAATACCTCCAACTATAACCTTACTAACAGCATCATTGAGTTTTTTACCATTGCAATCTGGACATGGTTCGTCATTCATATATGATGCCATTCTTGATCTTGTTCTGTCCGATGATGTTTCGGTATAAGTTCTACGAATTCTATTAAAGACTCCTTCCCATGGCCTTAACATTTGGTACGTAGATCCTTTTTCGGATGTAAACTCAAAGGAGATGGCGGTACCTCCTGAACCGTAGAGGAGGATGTCTTGTTCGTCTTCACTCAATCCTCCAAACTCTAGATTTGTAGGAATTCCATAGTGCTCACACACCTGTCTCATTTGACTTTTGTACCAACCGGACATCATCGAAGATCTGAATGGCCTAATGCATCCTTCTTCTACTGATGCTGTTCGATCAATAACCAGGTCCGGCGAAAATTCTCTTTGAATTCCCAATCCTTGACAATTGGGGCAGGCTCCGAGCGGATTGTTAAACGAAAATACTCTAGGAGACATTTCAGGCAAAAAGGCGCCGTGCTCAGGGCATGCAAATTCTTCAGAATAGGGTATTATTTGGCCTTCTTCCGTTTTTTCTGCCTCTTCATTGCGAAGATTTTTGCCTTTTTTCTTCTTCAGGCTTTCAACAGCGATTGTTCCGCCCCCTAGGCGGATTCCTGACTCGATTGCTTCGGTTAATCTCTGTCTGTTAGTTCTATTCAATTTCATTCTATCAATTCTAACGTCGATGTCATGTCTGAGATTCTTTTCTAACTCTGGAGGTTTTTCGAAATTTGCTTCGCGGCCGTTTATTTTGCCTTCTAAATATCCTTGTTCGACTAGTGCTTTGAATAAATCAACATGGGTTCCCTTTCTGTTTCTAATTGTGGGGCTCCAAATTGCTACAGCATGCTCTTCAAAACGCCACATTATGTCATCTACAATTTCTTGAACTGTTCTTCTAGCAACTTCTCTACCGCAATCAGGGCAGTGAGGAATTCCGACTCTAGCCCAAAGTAATCTCATGTAATCCATTATTTCGGTAACCGTAGCAACTGTTGATCTTGGATTGTGACTACCTTGTTTTTGGTCGATACTGATCGCAGGAGATAATCCCTCTATAGAGTCACAATCGGGTTTCTTCATTTGGCCTAAAAATTGGCGCGCGTATGAGCTTAGGCTCTCAACGTATCTCCTTTGTCCTTCAGCATATAGAGTATCAAATGCCAAACTTGACTTTCCCGAACCAGAAACTCCCGAAATAACCACAAATTTACCTCTAGGTATCTCTACATCGATATCTTGGAGGTTATGGGTTCTCGCCCCCTTGACTTCGATCCAGCCTTGGCCGGTTGTGTTGTTTTTCTTATTACGGGCCATTAGCGCCCCCCCTAACTATATTCAACGGAATGTTGGCCGCTCTTGAAGAAATGTATTCTATTTTCTATCAATTAAACCAAAATGCATCAATAATTTCTCCTATTTTGGCATCTGTATTGGGGGGCAATAATGTAACTCCATTATGGGCGACCATGCTGTGTATATTTCCACTGCCTTGATGAGTATGAGTTGATGCTTCTAGTCCCTTGTCTGCGCTTGTTATTTTGATTCGTCTTAGACAAAGTTTGTTTTTCGCTCCTTTTACGGGATCTTTCATCCTCACTCTGACCTTTTTACCTAAATTTGGAAGATCTGTTTCTTCAATACCGTAAGTATTAGAGAACCAAGGACAAACTAACATCAAGAACACTAAATGACTACTGACCGGATTTCCGGGTAGTCCAAACAAAGGTTTGTTTTTCCATTTACCAAAAATTGGAGGACCCCCTGGCCTCATATTTACTTTCCAAAAATCAATCTCTCCTTCCGTTTCCATGATTTTTCTTACGATATCCCAATCCCCCATAGAAACTCCACCAGATGTTATTATTGCGTCACAATTCTCTACTGCATGATTGAGGGTTTCACGTAATTGGTCTATTGAGTCTGTAACTATTCCATACCGGATTGGTTCCCCACCCATCTTTTCAACTAAAGTAGCGATTCCAAATGAGTTGGATTCAAAAATTTGATATTCATTGATTTGGGAGTTGGGCATTACTAGTTCGTCACCAGTACTAATTATTCCAATAATGGGTTTTCTGTATACTGGGATCTCATCATAACCCATAGTTGCTGCAAGAGAGATTGTTGAAGCAGTCATACATGTTCCTTCTGAAAGAGCCAAATTTCCTTTTGATAAATTTTCTCCTTTTATGCGAATAAAGGATTTTTTTGCTGGGCCGGAAATAATAACATTGTTTCCTTCGACTCTGCTATCTTCAACAATTACAATTGCGTCGGCACCTTCTGGTATAGGGGCGCCAGTTGTTATCTTACAGGCTTCGCCTGAATTTATCGAAATTGTTTGTTCAGTGCCCGCTTGGATTGCTCCCACTATTTCCAAAATAGTCTCACCATCATGTTGGCAGTCGGCTTCTCTTACCGCCCAACCATCCATAGCAGAATTGTTAAAACGAGGGTCGTTAACTTTGGAAGTTAGTCCTTCCGCAAGTATTCTACCATTGACATTGTCAAGATGTATGTTCTCTGAAGGGAGTTTTAATTTGCTTTCTGATATCAATATCTTAGCTCTATCAATACTTATGCCTACCTCCATATAATCGGCGAAGAGTGTTGTACAAATGAATTATGCGTTGAATACGAGAGAGTGCTGTTCAAATATTATCAATGAGACGCCGAATTGTGTTGATTGAAGGAGAGGTTTTAATTCTCTTTTTGTTGTTTTTAATTGCTTTACTATATTCTAGTGTTGGCCATGGTGGAGCATCGGGCTATTTGGCAATATTGTCTCTAACAATCTATGCAGAATATGATAGTGGGTGGTTAAAACAGCATGCGTGGGCATTGAATTTAGTTGTTGCTGCGATCGCTTTTTATCATTATAGAAAGGCAGGGTTTTTCAATTTGGAATTGACTTTGCCATTCATTTTTGCGAGTATTCCGTTTGCAATTATTGGAGGATATCTGAAAGTCGATGGGGCATTTTATGATACTATCCTATCAATTACTTTAGTTTGGGCAGCATATAAGTTATTTCAAATTAAAGAAAATAATTCTGATGTAAAAATAAATAATCCCAGCATGTATTATTCTCTTCCTATTGGAGGAGGTATTGGCCTAATGAGTGGCGTCATAGGAGTAGGCGGGGGCATTTTCTTATCGCCAATACTTTTACTAAAAAAATGGGCTGATCCTAAAACTGCTGCCGCTACAGCTGCACTTTTTATTTGGGTTAACTCGATGGCGGGATTACTAGGAGCTGGAGTTTCTGGACAGTTAGTAATAGATTTGAAAATTTTGTTACCTTTTGTTATGGCAGTACTATTGGGCGGATATCTGGGGGCGAAATATGGTTCCGAAAATGCCCACCAATCATTAATTAGAAAAATATTGATCTTTGTATTAATCATTGCTTCTATGAAGAGAATATCATATGTTCTAATATGATTAGATGCCTATCATGTCAGAATGTCCACATTCGGGGTGTGCACAAATTACTTTGTATCGCTCTCTTTTAGGCCGAGGTATTCGCATCATTGCGCCGCACATCGAACATTGATGAGTTACGATTTCTGGTTCTTTAGGAGTTGGGTCTTCATAATCGTCAAAGTTTTCTTCCATTGCAGTCCAACCAATTTGATCTGAATAAGTGTCTTCTTCGTCGGTGATTTTCTTTTGCCTCAGGCCCAATTTAATGTTGATTTTACGGCCTTTTCTTTTCTTCTTTTTAGTTGGTTGGCCCTTCCCTTTTGGCTTTCCTTTTGGCTTTCCTTTGGGTCTCGGTTTGGGTTTCCGCTTAGGAGGAGCTTTTGCTTTCTCCTTTTCCGGTTGAGGCTTAGCAGGAGGTGCTGGAGGCTTAGCAGGAGGTGCTGGAGGTTTTGCTGGAGGCATTGGAGGCTTGGCAGGGGGTGCTTTTCTTGGCCTCTGTGGAGGCTTAGGCGGTGGTGGTGGAACCTTGTCTGCCATGACTATCCTCTATTGGCAACTCGGGGGACTCTTTGAAAGAATCGGGCGTATGGTTTCTTTTTTCTTTGACTAAGCAGGATACAATAATAGTGATTCGCAAGGAATTGGGGACAATTTATCTCTTGCCCCCAGGCCTTCAAGTTCTATGACAAATAAATTGCCGATTACTTCTGCGCCTTGTTGCTGGCATAATTTAACGCACGCATCTACGGTGCCTCCTGTTGCAAGCAGATCGTCGATGATGATGATTTTGGAGCCTTCAGATATGGCGTCGTCATGCATCTCTAAAATATTAGAGCCGTATTCCAAAGAATATTCTATTTGTATAGTCGAAGAAGGCAATTTCCCAGGTTTTCTGACTGGTATGAATCCAATTCCTAATTTAGCAGCCAATAATGGACCAAAAATGAAGCCGCGAGCTTCTGGTCCGACAATGTAATCTGGAGTCCAGCCATAATGATTGCAAATATCTACAAACATGTTGGTAACCATGTTCAAATATTCTCCTGAATTAAGTAAAGGAGTTATGTCTCTGAACATTATCCCTTCTATAGGGAAGTTCGGAATTGTTCGGATTTGTTGTTGAAGTTTTTGTGTTATTTCTTTATCAAAAATTGACATCTATAGCACCTTTTGAGAGGAGGCTCCCGGGCCCAAAGGGCCCGAGAGTTCCTTTTACGTTATTCTACTCAATCGTTCAATCCGATTGTCTCAAAGATCCAATCGAATGTTGATGTGTCGCCAGGACCAAGGTAGAACATTATCATGAGTATTGCAAGAGTTCCCATGATCTTGTTGATTTCATCGAACTTGCCCATTCCTGCTTTGATAGCAACGTATGAGATTACACCCCATGCTATACCATCTGCAATGGAATAAGTGAATGGCATCATGACCATTGTTAGGAAAGCAGGCAACGCTACTTCTCCGTTGTTCCAATCGATGTCTGCTGCTTGTCTCATCATCATAGCTCCAATTACTACTAGTGCGCATGCTGCTGCAAAGGTAGGGATTGCTTGGAATATGTTTGAAAAGAACAAACCTGTAAGCATCAAAACACCCACTGTAACTGCAGTTAGACCGGTCTTTCCACCGTCTTCAACACCTGCAACTGATTCAATGTAAGTGGTTGTTGTGCTTGTTCCAGTTAATGCACCCACAATTGTTGCCGCTGCATCGGACATGAAAGCCTCGTCTGAGTTCATTAGTTGATCGTTTTCGTCAACATATCCTGCTTGGCGTCCTACAGAGTAAAGAGTACCAGCAGTGTCAAAGATATCAACGAATAAGAAAGTAATCATTACTAACAAGAATGCACCCATTGTGGTTCCGTCTGCAGAGCCTACGTCACCTAATGCACTTAATGCTGCACCCATTGTTTCTTCCGGCATTCCAACAAAACCGAAATCTGCAGATGGCCATTGTGCGGTTGGTGATGCCCAACCTGCCCCTCCTGCCAAGAAATCATTGTATGGGTCGTAAGCTTCTACTGCCCAGCCATATACTGATGCTCCTGCAATTCCATAAATTATTGCGCCTTTTATTCCTCGAGCCATCATTACTGCAATTGCAATTAATGCCACCATTGAAATTAATGCGCCGTGATCATATCCAAATGATTCTGTTGTTGCTAGGTTTACCAGTGTTGCACCATCATCTTGAATCCAACCCATTTCTCTTAATCCGATAATAGCAAGGAACATTCCGATACCTGCTCCTGTAGCGATTTTCAGATCGGTTGGGATTGCATTTATCATTGCAGTTCTCCATCCTACTTGAGGTAGAGACATTATCATGAAGATTACACCCTCAACCAATACTGCAGCAAGGGCTACGTCCCAAGCTACACCCATTGCGCCAACTACGGCGAATGTGAAGTAGGCATTGAGCCCCATTCCTGGTGCTAATGCGAACGGTAAGTTAGCCCAAAGTCCCATTACCAAGCAGCCGATAAAGGCGGCTACGGCCGTTGCGAATAATGCATCGTCAAAGGGTATTCCCGTTTGTCCGAAGTTACTCAACATCGATGGGTTGACTACGAGAATGTATGCCATAGTCAGGAAAGTTGTCAATCCTGCTCTAAGTTCACCATTCACGGTACTGCCCGCTTCTGTTATTCCAAATTGTTTGTCTAATGCGTCCATATTTTTTTTCATCTCCTGTTTTTCATTCATCCCAGACATCTGTCTAGATACTTTTCCATTAGACATGAGGCCTATGAATTGTTCGGAGCACCTGATTCACGAATTTATGTGGATTGGGGTGCCATTAACAGGTAAATGAATTTCTATTTTTTTTCCTAATTCGGAAAAAATAACATTTCTACTCTCTTCTGGAGCATGGAATAAAATCATATTTTTAGGATCGCAAATCTTTGCAAAATTACATAATTCAACATGGCCAGCGTGATTGGATAATTGAAACTGCATAACGTCTAAATCTATCTTAGTAAGGTTTCCAAAAATGTTGATTTTTCCTTCTTCTAACAATTTTCTTCCTCCAGAATTTTCCGCTTGATAGCCAGTTAATAAAATACCATTTGAAAGATCTGTTCGTAACCTGTTTAGATACCAAAGTGCGGGGCCGCCATCTAACATTCCACTGGTTGTGACAATGACATCGGCCTGTAATGCCTTTTTCCGATCGGATTTGCTGGAGACTTTTCTAGTCCATTTCCAAACCTTTTCGAATGTTTCTAGATCTTTGATGTGTTCTGGGTTTTCGAACCATTTTCTGGTTAATCTTGTTCCCATTCCATCATAATGAACATTAAGATGAGGCGCTTCTCTGTATAATATACGAAGAATATCTTGGCCTCGGCCCGATGCAAAAGCGGGGATCAATGCAACCCCTCCTCTTTCTACTATTTTTTTGACTTCGGTGGCGAATCTAGCTTCCTCTTCGAGTCTGTCAGGGTGTGTCTTTCCCCCATATGTCGCTTCTAAACAAAGAATGTCACATTTTATTGGTTCTGCGCCCGTTGTATTGGGGCTATCTCTTGTATCAAGATCTCCTGACCACAATATCCGATGTGTTGGTGTTTCTATTTCTATCATTGCTGCGCCTGGCATATGCCCTGCTCGATGTAGTCTACATTTCCACGCCCCAATGGTGAACCATTCGCCATAATCATGTGTTATCCAAGACTCAAGGGCATATTCTAAATCCCTTTTGTCCCATGTAAGAGGATATCCTTCTATTTTCGAAACTTTGTAAGTATCTCTCCACATTATTTCAGAAACTGCAGAAGTCAAGCTTGTACCATGAAATCTGACATTATTAAACTGGGTTAACCAGGGGACCATTCCGATATGATCTATGTGGCTATGTGTGATGATTGCATCAGTAATTGGTGGACATTGATCGGGGTATTTGGGGGGTCTTGTCGGTGCTAGACCATAATCGATTAAGATTCGGGTTCCCGTGTTATCTTCAATTACGCAACCAACATTACCAACTTCGTTACCACCACCTAAAAAATGAAATCGGATCCCTTCTTTAACTTCAGTCTTGGGATAACCTGAAGATTGTCCGGGGGTGTATAGCACCATAGTTTTCCGACTGTGTTAAGCATCATGAGGTCTTTGGAAGTCCATCCCCTATATTTCCAGTAGAAATATCTAATTGTTGTCTAATTTTTCACAGCGGTTTCAAAATGTTTATGTCTTTTCGATTTTATAGTCAGATTGTATATTGAAATCAATTGAATTCATCATTAAAAATTATTGAAATCTTTCTTTTATTTGTTCCAGTGGAAACAAAGGGGTTCGGGGGATATGTTCAGAACTAAAACCTCTTCAGTTGAATCGTGCCAAGGATACCAGATTCCGAATTTGTTATCGACAATGATCGATGTTTTGGTTGTGCGGCTTGTGTATCTTTATGCCCAGTGAATGCTTTAGTGTTGGATAATTTGTTAGCTGTAGTCGATGAACCCTCCTGCACTCACTGTAATTTTTGTATCCCCTTTTGCCCTGTACACGCTCTTTCAATAGTAAAAATGGCTTAAAGAAAGGCCAAACTAATCTTTATTCATTATTCGCCATTTCCTAATTAACATCATTATAATAATGAAACATCTCCTCAGTACATATATGGAAATCAGTGAGATAGCCACCCAATCTAAAGGAATACAGCAGTGGATTGTAGAAAAAAGAAGAACAATACACCGTCACCCAGAGCTGATGTACGAAGAATTTGAAACAAGCAAACTAGTCCAAAATACTTTGAAGGATTTAAAAATTCCATACAAAAAAGACATTGCAATAACTGGAGTCGTTGGTACGATAGGAAATGGCGACGGCCCCTGTATAGCACTGAGAGCAGATATGGACGCTTTACCGATACACGAAGAAACCGATATAGATTTCAAAAGCGAGATCGATGGTAAAATGCATGCATGTGGGCACGATTGCCATACGGCTATGCTTCTCGGCGCGGCAAGAGTATTGAAAGAAAATGAAGATAAAATAAATGGAACAATCAAATTAATTTTTCAACCCGCAGAAGAAGGAGGTGCAGGAGGTAAAATGATGAGAGAACAAGGCGTATTGTTGGAGCCCAAGGTACAACAAATTTTTGCACTGCACGTTGCAGGGACAATTCCCGTAGGCACATTAGCATCCAAAGAAGGCACTCTTTTAGCCGCAACATCATCTATCAAAATTATAGTTAAGGGCAAAGGAGGCCATGCAGCCGCACCCCACCATACAAACGACCCAGTAGTCACAGGATCAAAGATAGTAGTCGAACTTCAAACTTTAGTGTCCCGAGAGCTAAGTCCCTTAGAACCAGGGGTAATCAGTATCACGATGGCAAATGCCGGCAGTGCATTCAATGTTATTCCTTCCACTATGGAGTTACAAGGAACTATCAGATCGTTAACTGTTGAGGGGGTATCAAAATTACAAACACGGGTCAAAGAAGTAGCGCAATCGATAGCAGAAGCTAATCGCTGTGAAGCTGAAGTTTCCTTCCCTGGCAACGATTATCCTCCCACAATAAACGATGCAGAATGCTGGGAATTAGGAAAATCAGCAGCAACAGAAATCCTCGGAGAAGAGAATCTTATAGAAATGCCCGATCCAATTATGGGCGGAGAAGATTTTGCATATTACACAGAAGAAATACCTGGTTGTTTTTCTTTCCTAGGAGTAGGAAATCCCGACATAGACGCTGTTTATGACGTACATCACCCCATGTTCAAAGTAGATGAAGAAGCCCTATCTTTAGGGACTGCAATCCATGTTAATACTGCATTAAAAGCACTTGAAAATTTAAATTAATTAAAATTACAATGAGAAGATATTATGAAAATCGCTATC
>Ga0208130_1001373_pt1 | contig 11798 bp, 8 predicted proteins | sample ETNtaG_31_FD_185771 | JGI IMG/M metagenome (GOLD analysis project Ga0208130, IMG submission 185771) | Marine microbial and viral communities from oxygen minimum zone, Eastern Pacific Ocean - ETNP201310SV78 (SPAdes) (version 2) | ecosystem: Environmental > Aquatic > Marine > Oceanic ...
AACTTTAAATCAGCTTTCTTTGGTTGGATCTACTCATTCCTTCTTTATTTCAAGACTCAATGATCATGAAAAAACTCTATCACATGTAAAAAAAGAGTTAAAAAAATATTTCAATAAAAAGAAAAATCTTAAATTTGTAATGCTATCTGGAATATTTTCTGAAGAACACTCAGAAGCGATTCAGATTATTAATTTTTAAATTAATCTTCTAAATATTGTAAAATAAGAAGTAATTGGAGTAATTATTGTCATCAAAAGATATAGATCCTATCGAGACTTCAGAATGGCTTGAAGCTCTAAATAGTGTAATTGAAGAAGAGGGTTTAGAAAGAGCATCTTTTTTGCTTACAAAGTTGGCTGAAAGAATTAATCAAGAGGGGGCAATACCTTCATATAATCTAACAACACCTTTTAGAAATACTATCTCAGTAAAAGATGAGGCTCAAATGCCTGGTGATCTTTTTATGGAAAGAAGAATACGCTCATTAATAAGATGGAATGCTCTTGTCATGGTACTTAAAGCAAATAAAAACGATGATGAGCTAGGTGGACATATATCAACATTTTCTTCAGCTGCAACCTTATATGATGTTGGATTTAATTATTTTTTTAGAGGCTCTGATAATCAACTTGAAGATATGGTTTATTACCAGGGACACTGTTCTCCTGGAATATATGCTAGAAGTTTTCTTGAAGGTTATTTAGACGAAAAAGATCTTGATAATTTTAGAAGAGAAGTAAATAAGCCTGGTCTTTCATCTTATCCACATCCATGGCTTATGCCAAATTATTGGCAATTTCCTGTTGTTTCAATGGGTCTTGGACCTATTTTAGGAATATATCAGGCTCATATTATGAGATATCTTTCTGCTCGAGGTTTAGTCCCGAGAAATGATAGAAAGGTTTGGGTTTTTTGTGGTGATGGAGAAATGGATGAACCAGAATCAAAAGGAGCAATTGGTTTAGCCGGAAGAGAAGAGCTAGAAAATCTAATTTTTGTTGTTAATTGTAATTTACAAAGATTAGATGGTCCTGTTAGAGGTAATGGAAAAATTATTCAAGAACTTGAGGGCTCTTTTAGAGGAGAGGGTTGGAATGTCATAAAAGTAGTTTGGGGAAGATTTTGGGATCCAATTATTGCTAAAGATACTGAAGGTAAACTTCAGGAAATAATGGATGCTGTAGTCGACGGAGAATTGCAAAACTTTAAAGCAAAAGGAGGTAAATACACAAGGGAGAATTTCTTTGCTAAAGATCCTTCTGTGTTAGAGATGGTAAAAGATTTAACTGATGAGGATATCTATAGACTTAACAGAGGAGGTCATGATCCCTATAAAGTTTATGCAGCTTATCATAAAGCATCAAATTCAAAGGGCGCACCAACAGTTATTTTAGCCTTAACAACAAAAGGATATGGAACTGGCTCTAGAGAAGCCGATAACACAACTCATCAAGTAAAAAAATTATCAATGGAAAATATTAAATCATTTAGAGATAGATTTGACATCCCTGTTTCAGATTCTGAAATAGAAAATCTTCCATATGTCCGTCCTCCAGAAGATTCACCGGAAATTCAGTATCTCAAGAACACTAGAAAAAAACTTGGTGGATTTATTCCGAGAAGAAGAACAGCGTCTGAAAAATTAAAAATGCCTAATAATACAGTGTTTGAAAAGTCTTATGATTCTAGTGGAGAAAGACAAATATCAACAACAATGGCAATTGTCAGAATAATTACAGACTTATTAAAGGATAACAACATTGGTGAAAGGATTGTTCCTATTGTTCCTGATGAAGCAAGGACTTTTGGAATGGAGGCATTATTCCGACAGGTTGGAATATATTCTTCTGCAGGTCAAAAATATGAGCCAGAAGATGCTGATAAAGTTATGTGGTATAAGGAATCCAAAGAAGGCGTCATGCTAGAAGAAGGAATTACAGAAGCGGGAGCTTTTAGTGCTTGGACAGCTTTAGCTACAGCATATTCAAATTACGATTTCCCAATGGTGCCTTTTTATTTGTTTTATTCTATGTTTGGATTTCAAAGAGTCCATGATTTATCCTGGGCTGCAGGGGATGCTCAAGCTAAAGGTTTTCTAATTGGAGCAACTTCTGGACGAACAACTCTTAATGGTGAAGGTCTTCAACATCAAGATGGGCATAGTCATATTCTTTCATCAACTATTCCAAACTGTCTTTCTTATGATCCTGCTTACGCATATGAAATAGCTGTTATTGTAAAAGATGGCATAAAAAAGATGTATGTCGATCAAGAAAATTACTTTTACTATATAACAACAATTAATGAAAATTACTCACATCCCGCTATGCCAGAAGGGGCTGAAGATGGAATTATCAAAGGCATGCATAGAATAAAAAAAGTCGATAAGCCAAATGTTAGATTGATTGGCTCTGGTGCTATTCTTAATGAATCAATAAAAGCATCAAAGATTCTTAAGCAATATGATATAGATTCTGAAGTTTGGAGCGTAACGAGCTTTAATCTGCTTAGAAAAAATGGTATGGAAATTGAAAGATTAAACCAATTAAATCCTCTTGATGAAAAAAAACTTACATACGTAGAGGAATGTTTTATTGATAATGATATTCCTACAATTGCAGCTACCGATTATATGAGAGCATACGCAGAGCAAATTAGACCATATATAAGAGGTCAATATTTGACACTCGGAACAGATGGGTATGGAAGAAGTGATTCAAGAAAGACTTTAAGGGACTTCTTTGAAGTAGACTCTGAAAGCATCACAAGATCTGCAATATATTTACTTTTTCAAGAAAACTACCTTTCAGAAGATCAGATCAAAAAAATATATAAGGATTTAAGGATTGATCCAAACAAACCAAATCCCTGGGAAGTTTAATGTCTGAAGTTATCACAATTAATCTGCCAGATTTTGGGGAGTTTGATGATGTTGAGGTTATTGAGATATGCGTAAAAGAAAATCAAAAAGTTGATTCAGAAGAACCAATATTAGTACTTGAAACAGATAAGGCAGCAATGGAAATACCCTCATCTATTGATGGTGTTATTAAGAAAGTTCTTCTTAATATTGGTGACAAGGTAAAAGTAGGAGTTCCTTTTTTAGAGATTGAGGTTGATCAATCTATTTCAAATAAAGCTCAAGATGAGGTTATTAAAGAAAAAGAAGAAATTATTCAAAAAGAGGCTCCTACAAAAGAAGATTTACCATCGGCTGTAGATGATGCAGCAGACGTGATGTCTAATTATGGAAAGGGAAATTCAAATTTTAATAAGGTTAAAAAAGATTCTGTTCACTCGGGTCCTGCAACTAGAAAACTAGCAAGAGAATTTGGTATTGATCTTACTAATGTTCATGGATCTGGACCAAAAGGTAGAATTTTGAAAGAGGATCTTCATGATTATGTAAAAAATATCTTAAACAACAAATCTCAAAATTTTAATATTCCAGAAAGACCAGATATTGATTTTTCTAAATGGGGAAATATAACAAAAAAAGAACTTTCAAAATTTGAAAAGACCGCACTAAATAATTTACATTCATCTTGGATAAGCATTCCACATGTAACCCAGCATGATGAAGCAGATATTACTAGTTTATTAAAACTACGAGAAAAAATTTTTAAGAAAAATAAAGTTAAAGTTTCTCCATTGGCATATATTGTTAAATCAACTGCAGAAACATTAAAAGATTTTCCTGAAATGAATTCTTCACTTTCTGCACAAATGGAATCATTAATCTATAAAGACTATTTTAATATTGGAATAGCAGTTGATACTGACAACGGGTTAATAGTTCCTAATATCAAAGAAGCTGACAATAAAACAATATTAGAAATTTCATCAGAAATTAATGAGTTAGCATCACTTGCTAAGAAAAGGCGATTGTCTAATGACCATCTTAATGGAACAACTTTTACAATATCTTCTTTAGGTGGTGTTGGAGGTAAATTTTTTACACCAATTATTAATCCTCCTGAAGTTGGTATTTTAGGATTGTCAAAAACCTATGATGCAGTAAAGATTGAAAAAATGAAGTTACAAACTAAAAAACAATTACCTTTATCATTATCTTATGATCACAGAGTTATTAATGGAGTATATGCTCTTAAGTTTTTAACAAAATTAATGCAATACCTTGATGATGTAAAATTTTTAGAAAGCTCCTTCGAATAATTGTTACAATATGCACCTTAATTTTTATTTATAGCAGACATTTATGTTTAATACGTTAGATTGGTTAATCATTGGACTTTATTGTATTGGAATAATTAGTCTTGCCACGTATGTATCAAGAAAAAAATCAGGAACGACAAGAAGTGCTGAAGATTACTTCTTGGCAGGAAGATCTCTTCCATGGTGGGCAATAGGAGCATCTTTAATAGCTGCAAATATTTCTGCTGAACAAATCATTGGTATGTCTGGTCAAGGATGGGTTGTTGGAATGGCTATAGCTGTTTGGGAGCTGACCGCAGCAATTGCTTTGATCGTAATGGCAAAATATTTTCTTCCATTATTTTTAGAAAAAAAGATATATACGATGCCTCAATTTCTAGAACAAAGATTTGATAAAAGAGTTAGTCTTGTTTTGTCTTTCTTTTGGTTAATTGTTTATATCTTTATAAATTTAACCTCTGTTTTATGGTTAGGATCATTAGCAATAAACGCTTTAACCGGATTTGATTTATTTTATGGTTTAGTTTTGCTTGCAATTTTTTCTTTAGCATATTCACTATCTGGTGGCTTGAAAGCAGTTGCCATGACAGATGCTGTACAAGTTATTTTATTAATCTTTGGTGGACTAGCTGTTTCATTTATCGCATTAAATATTATTTCTGATTCTAATGGTGTTATTGAGGGTATGAAAATTGTTATGAAAGATATGCCCGAAAGATTTGATATGATCTTATCACCCGACAACTCTTCATATAGAGATTTACCTGGTGTATGGATATTATTAGGGCTTGGAGTTTGGATTGGTCATTTTTTCTATTGGGGTTTTAATCAATATATTACTCAAAGAGCATTAGCAGCTAAAGACATTAAAGAGGCTCAGAAAGGTGTGATGTTTGCTGCCTATTTAAAATTATTAATGCCAATTGTTATTGTTTTACCTGGAATATGTGCTGCTTTTTTATATCCTAGTCTAGAAAAATCAGATCAAGCATATCCAACAATGATGTCTTTACTCCCAAATGGCTTACTTGGTTTAACTTTTGCCGCTCTTATTGCAGCAATAGTATCGTCGCTTGCATCGATGAGTAATAGTATCAGTACAATATTTACAATGGATATTTATAAACATTTTAAGAATGATAATGTGAGCCAATCGAATCTAATCCAGGTTGGACGAATTACAGTAGTGCTTGCTGTACTAATTGCAACTCTTGTTGCTCAACCTCTTTTAGGAAGTTTTGAGTCAATTTTTCAATACATTCAGAACTTTACTGGTTATTTTTCACCAGGAATTGTAGTTATATTTTTAGTTGCATTGTTTTGGAAAAAAGCAACATCAATGTCCGTCTTGCTTGCAGCATTAATATCATTAATTTCATCTATACTTTTAAGTATTAACTTTCCTGAACTACCATTTATACATAGGATGACAATCGTATTTATCCTTTCAGCCCTAGGTTGCGTTGGAACTACTCATTTACAAGGATATAAAGATCAGAAGAAAGCTATAGATTTAAGCACTGTAAACTTTTCAACCTCAAAAGCTTTTAATTTAAATACAATCATTATTGTTTATGCTCTTGTTTGTATTTATGTGGCTTTTGCATAAATTAATATTATGAAAAAATTAATCTCATTATTTCTTTTTAGTTCATTTTTAAATGCTCAAGTTGATTGGTCAGACCCCAATGATTGCAAGCTTTCTGATAATTCGGAATTTATTAATATATTGGTTAGTCAAATGACATTGGAACAGAAAGTTGGTCAAATAATAATGCCGGAAATTAATAGTGTTACGCCTGATGATGCTAAAAAATATCATTTCGGGACTATTTTAAATGGAGGAGGTGGATTTCCTAACCAGAATAAAAATAGTACTGTTGAAGATTGGAAAAATTTAAGTAAAAGTTACTATGAGGCTTCTACTGAGGTCAATGGCACAAAGATACCTATTTTGTGGGGCACAGATGCTGTTCATGGCCATAATAATGTAATAGGCGCGACAATCTTTCCACACAATATTGCCCTTGGAGCAACAAGAAATCCAGAATTATTAAAAAAAATTGGAAGTGCAGTTGCTAAAGAAGTAGCTTCAACAGGGATAATTTGGACTTTTGCTCCAACAATTGCTGTACCTCAAAATGACCTATGGGGAAGAACATATGAAGGTTATTCTGAAAATCCTGAATTAGTTTCACTTCTTGGTAAAAATTTTATTCTTGGATTGCAAGGAGATGGAGTTTCATTTCTTGATGAGATACATATTTTAGCTACTGCAAAACATTTCCTGGGTGATGGAGGTACTGATAATGGAATTGATCAAGGAGACGCAATCGTTAATGAAATAACTTTAAAGGATATTCATGGCTTACCATACTACGATGCAATAGATTCATGCGCACTTTCAATCATGGCGAGTTTCAATTCATGGAATGGATTAAAAAGTCATGGAAATAGGTATCTTTTGATGGATATTTTAAAATCTCAAATGAATTTTGAAGGTTTTATAGTTGGTGATTGGAATGGACATGGTCAGATTGAAGGCTGTGAGGATTCAAATTGTCCTGATGCATTTAATTCTGGTGTTGATATTTTTATGGTACCAACTGAGTGGGAGGGATTATATTGGAATACCCTTGAGCAAGTTAATTCCGGTGAAATAACTATTGAAAGACTTGATGATGCAGTTAAGAGAATATTAAAAGCTAAACATCATTTAGGTCTTTTTGATGAAAGAGTTCCTCATGAATTTAATCAAAATTTTCTTGGCAATGAATCACACAGGGATATCGCACGTCAAGCTGTTAGAGAGTCGTTGGTGCTTCTAAAAAACGAAGACTCTGTTCTACCAATGAATCCTTCTAAAAGATTTTTGATTGTTGGTGAACAATCAAAATATATTGAGAATCAAATGGGTGGCTGGACAATTACTTGGCAAGGAAAAACATGGGAAGGAACTGAGATAACCAACGCAGATTTTCCAAATACTCTAAGTATATTTGAGTCTCTCTCAAACCACATCACTAATTCTGGTGGTCATGTAGAATTTTCAAAAGATGGTTCTTATGATCAAATTCCAGATTTTATAATTATGATTTATGGAGAGACTCCTTATGCAGAGGGAGAGGGCGATATTGAAAGTTTAGATTTTAGTTCTTCAAATCTTGAAGTTATAAATAATATGAAAAATTTTTCAGATAAAAAAATACCAATTATTTCTTTATTTATAACTGGAAGACCTTTAATTGTTGATCAAGAATTAGACCTATCAAATGCATTTGTTAGTATTTGGCATCCTGGAACAGCAGTTGAAGGAATTAATGATGTTATTTTTTCCAATAAAAATAACTCTATTAACTATGATTTTACAGGTAAACTTCCATACTCATGGCCTAGCAGACTATCTATAAACCCTTTGAATGTTGGAGTAAAAAACTATAACCCATTATTTGAATATGGTTATGGACTCTCATATCAGGATTAAGAATTTCAAATGATATACAAATTATTATTAATTGATATTGGTGGTACTAATATGCGTCATGCTATTACATCATCAGATTCAAATGACATAACTAATATATGCAAAACTGCTTTTACTGATATGGGTGAGTTTGAAGAAAAACTTAAAGATTTAATAGATAAGCATAGTGTTGATATATTGATAGCATCCGTTGCTGGCCCAAAAGTGAACAACTCTATTTCCATGACTAATCGTAATTATGAATTTGATGCTGATGAAATATCAGAAAAATTTAATTTAAAGGATTGCTATCTTCTAAATGACTGGGAAGCAATAGCTCATAGCTACGATTATATAAAAGATAGTATTAAGCAGATTAAAGAAGGAACGTCGTTTAACAAAAATACACTTTATTTAGGCCCTGGTACTGGTTTGGGAGCTGCCATATCAATTGATAATAAGACTGTGCTTTCTACCGAAATTGGTAATACCACTAACTCTACAAAGTATTTAATGGAAAATTACAATATTGAGAGTGAAGACCTTCTTACTCTGGAAGATGTTATATCAGGAACCGCAATATCTTCTATCTATAAATTAAAAACTGGTTTATCAATTTCCTCTGAAGAAATTCTTGAGAAATATCAAGAAGAAGAACCAATCTCTGTTGAAGTTATAAATAATTTCATTAAATCTTTAGCTCAACTCCTATCGGACTTAGCTCTAACTTTTAACACAGGAAATGGAATACTGCTTGCTGGGAGTTTAATGAGGAGCCTATACCCACTAATAGATAAAGATAATTTCTATAAATTATTTGTAAATAATAAGAAAGAAACCCACATGGATATGCTAGATTTAGTTTCGATAGGGGTAATTACAAAAAAAAGAACTCCCTTATATGGAAATTTAAATTTTTATAAAAAATTAAAAAAATAATTAAAAGTTTAAGAGTTTGTGTATAATTCAACACCATAATGGCAGACAAAAAACAAACAAAGGTTTATTTAATTCCTGAAGGTGAGACTAGAGATAGTCACACATATCACTATACTGCTATTAAAACTAGAAGCTTCACACTTGAAAATAAGAAAATGAGAATGAAGAAGTTTAATCCAGTTAAAAGAGTTCATGAGTGGTTTGTCGAGGCAAAATTACCGCCTCATAATTAATTCTTTGTAAGTCTTAGCTCTGTAGATGATATATCATCTCTAAAAATAGCTTCCTCAAAACCAGTGCATCTTGCCTCAATAATTTCAGGAACTTTGATTTTATTTAAAGAAATAAATTTTTTATTTACTTTTCTTCCAAATACTAAGAAGTTGATATTATGATCATTAAATCTTTGAATATGATTCATCATATCTTTGTAACTCTTGTAAAATTTTTCATCAAATACTCTCATCAAAGTATCAGCTCCAATGATAAATACTGAATTGGGAAACATTGCTGCTTTTTCACTGAATCTTCCTGCAGATGTAAGCATCCAACTTTCATCGTTTTGAAATTGATCAATAGTTCTTTTTATTTCATAAAAAGTTAATGGTGGTTTATCAGCATTTCTTGCACATATCTCAAAAGTAGTATGCATGCCTGTCTTTTTTTCTGCTAATTCCTTCATTCTTATGTGACCCTCATGAAGAGGGTTAAATGAACCAGGAAAAATTAGTTCTGGAGTATTTTTTATGTTTGAGATGTAACCTACCTGATCATTGAATAATTTTTTCCAGGACTTCTCAGCATTTATTTGGTTGATTATTATTTTTTCTGAAATTTTTGGAAGATCGCATTTTAGACCACATGACTCTGATAATAAATATATTACACAACCAGTTATCAGTTCTTCTTCCATTTCTCTAGTTCTGATCCCTTTTTCCAAATAGCATTCAAGATATTTTGTATAGTCGTGACTTTGAACAACTATAAAAAACTTATGATCGCCTTTTTTTTCATATGTTGTGGATAGGTTTGCTGTTATTGAGATGCCTAATAGATTTTTTGATTTTGATTGCGAAGCAATTTTTGTAGATTTTTTATATGCATTTGCTGCCATGCTTAAACAAGTATCTAAAGAGCAATATTTATCTGGCACAGTGTTTAAGAATTCATTCATGGACTCTTTAGAGTATGGGATGTGTGATTCAAGTATGGTATTGCTAGCACCAGGGACTTGAAGTAATGATGATATAGCATTAGTACCACCCCCGCTGGAAACAATAACCAGCTTGAATGGCGAAGCATGAATTTGTTCTACTATGTTTTGATATTTATTCAATTACATTAAATATATTTTGTTATGTTATTTTAACCTAATAATCATTTTTCATTGTTAGAATAAATATATGAACATGATAAAAAATGGAATTTTAATTGTATTTCTTTTTTTTGTACTTGAGATTAGTTCAAGTGATATTAAAAAAGTAACCTATGCAGCATGGAATAAGCCAGACGTTGAACTTTTATATAAATTACCTAATGAAATTAATAATGATACTAAATTAGTATTTATAATTCATGGTGCATCTCGAGATGTTCAAAGATATCTTGAAGCATGGTTAGATCACTCAAAAGATAAAAATGTAATTCTAGTTGCTCCATTTTTTTCAAAAGATAGTTTTCAATACTATAACACCCTTGGGTTAGCTTCTTCTTCTGGAAAAACTTTTAAAAATTCAAAGACAAAATTAACTAATTCAATATCATCTTTCTTTACATTTTTTAAAAGTAAATATGATCTAAAAACGGAAACATATCGTATATTTGGCTTCTCTGGTGGGTCTCAGTTTGTTCATAGATATATGATGTATGGCAAAGATGAAAGGGTTGAAATGGCTGCAATTGGAAGTGCTGGTTGGTATACATTTCTTAATAATGAGCCTTTTCCCTTTGGAACAACTAATATGCCTGTTGATAAAAATCGCTTAGACTGGTTTTTGTCTAGAGAAGTTTTATTTATCTTAGGAAAAAATGACAATGATCCAAACCATTCCTCATTAAATTCTAATTATGGAGCAAAAAAACAGGGCGCTCATAGACATCAGCGTGGAGAAAGTTATTTTAATAATTTAACTAATTATGCTGATATAAATGAAATACCTTTTAGGTGGCGTTTTAGATCGGTGGATGGACTTGATCATAATATTGAAGAAATGACAAAAAATGCAGCTCCATTTTTGTTGTTCGGATTAGATTACTAAAACTAAATCGTATTTTTTTCTATAAATTCATTCGCTTTTTGGAAAATGAGATTTTTTCTATCACTATTCATCTTTTCTAAAGATTTTGTCATAACTGCAAGACGAGGATTTGATTTAAAAAATTTAAGATTTTTATCAACAAAGCTCCAATATAGCCCATCAACAACATCACACCAATCGCCTTTTTTATAGTTTGACATTCTTAACATGTAACTAGATGCACAAATATATGGTTTTGTTGAAAATATACCTCCATCTGCATAAGAGCCCATTCCGTATACATTCGGAACCATGACCCAATCATAAGAGTCTATGTACATTTCCATAAACCATTTATACATTTCATTAGGATTAATACCGCTCAAGTTCATTAAATTTGAAATAATCATAAGTCTATTTATATGATGTGTGTATGCATATTCTTTTGACTCATTGATTGCATCATCCAAGGGAGGTATACCAGTTGTTCCTTCATACCAACTATTCTTGAGCTTTTTTTTATGTGACCAATAGTTTAAGTTTTTGTATTGAGGCATATTCTCCCAATAGACTCCTTTTATAAATTCTCTCCATCCTAAAACTTGTCTAATAAAGCCTTCAACTGAATTAATTGGTATTTTATTTTTATCACTATGATATTTTTTCTCAGCTTTTTTTATGCATTCTTGCGGATCTAATAAACCGGAATTCAGATATGGTGATAACAGAGAATGAAACATAAAAGCATTCTCTTTATTTATTGCATCTTGAAATGATCCATAATTTTCAAAATATCTTTCAATAAAATCATCTAATAACTGTTCTGCTTCATGATGAGATGTTGCCCAATTAAAATTTTCAAGATTACCTGGAGATTTTGGAAAACACTCTTCTACATCAACCATAGCATCAAAAGTTACTTTATTTGGTTTTAATTTGATTCTCTTTGGAATAGAAGTTTTTAATTGAGATACACCTTTTC
>Ga0208130_1001374_pt1 | contig 11791 bp, 15 predicted proteins | sample ETNtaG_31_FD_185771 | JGI IMG/M metagenome (GOLD analysis project Ga0208130, IMG submission 185771) | Marine microbial and viral communities from oxygen minimum zone, Eastern Pacific Ocean - ETNP201310SV78 (SPAdes) (version 2) | ecosystem: Environmental > Aquatic > Marine > Oceanic ...
AAGAGTGCGGTTTTTCGGAAATTTGGTCCACAAAACAGCATCGCAGGCAACTCAATGTTGTCCTCGGATTGATCATCCTGCTGCCCATAATCATGATCGGCTTCATGATCTGGATGCTTCCGTGATATTAACAAAAAAGAAAGAGAGAGTGCATAAAATATGAAATCCATTGCAGAAATAGAAGATAATCTTGCGGAAAGAGCAGAACCAGTTCTAGGGTTCAAGCCGTCTTCAAAATTCAAGAGAGGTCCAATTGGAATTCTCATTTACGTCCTTTGTGGCATTGTTGCATTCATCTCAATGAGAAGTGCAGGCGTGTTCTAGGCTCGCCCACAAGGGCCTTCGATGCGATACACCGCTGCATGGTATTCATAGAAGGAAACTCGCAAAAATGATCGAAGCGGTTGAAAGCTGTGCTGGGATAGAAATTTAATATCAACATTGAGGGTTTTGACCATGCCCGCAGCCGGCTCAGGTGAACGGAAAGGCGGGAGGTCTTCTGGTCGAAGAAAAAACTGGAAGCAGGCTCCGAAAAAGGATGGGGGCGAGGAGTCAACATATCAACCGCGTTCTCCGGGAATGGCCCGTTGGAACGAGAAATACAATCGACGCTCAAAAAAGGAAGGAGGGAAATCATTCACTCCCCGGTCTCAACTGAGCGAAAGCCCTCCGACGACTGAAGAATCTGTAAAGTATCAAAGATTCTCTGTGGCTCTCATCTTCCTGGCATTCTTTGGGGGTTTCTTCATGCAAATGGGGTTGGACATTGGCCCGACCGATTGTGAAAACGACAATTTCTTTGAGGTCGTTGGGGGGATGGCGTTTTTCGTCAGCATGATTGGGATTCCGGTGAATGGGTTTGTTCTTTTCATTTCCTTCTTTGATGAAAAACTTCGTTCATCTACGATCTTCAAGTGGAGTCTTGCTCATCTGGGAATCGTTTTCTTGATGTTTATTCTCTTTGGAAACGCCATCATGCAAGACATGTTCTGTGGCGGCAAAGGTCCACATTACGACATCGGAGCAGGCTTCTAGGCCTGCCGGATTGAGCGAACGAGACCGTGCGCTCAGTGGTCAACATGATTTCATAAAATATAAATATCAATGCCAAAAGGGATTAAATAGGTTCGCACTTCGATGTGAATCGTTGAGGGAGAATAATGGATGAACAACAAGTGGAAGATATTGTGAAATGCAGCGACTGTGGAAGCAGATCGCTCTCGAGAGACGAAACCCGTGGCGAAGTGGTTTGCGACGACTGTGGGTTGGTTTTGGAAGACAATGTCATCGACCAAGGTGCTGAATGGCGTGTCTTTTCCCCCGAGCAAGGCGACCAGCGTGCTCGTACCGGTGCACCGATGACCGTGATGCTTCACGACAAAGGTCTGTCCACCGACATCGATTGGCAGAACAAAGACTACTCTGGAAAAACGATCAATTCTCGATACCGTTCGCAATTCTATCGCATGCGAAAGTGGCAGAAGCGAAGCCGTGTGAGCAACGCTACCGAGCGCAACCTCGCCATGGCCCTCGCTGAACTTGACCGTATGGCCAGCCGGTTGGAACTCCCGAAATCGGTTCGTGAAGCCGCTGCTGTGAACTACAAGAAAGCCGTTGACAAGCGTTTGATTCGAGGCCGCTCCATCGAAGGTGTGGCTGCTGCTTCCCTCTATGCAGCTTGCCGCCAGTGCGGCGTTCCACGAACGTTGGACGAAATCGGACAAGCCTCTCGTACCGGTCGAAAAGAAATCGGACGAACCTACCGATTCATGGTTCGTGAATTGAAGATGAAGATCATGCCAACCGGGCCTGAAGATTACATCTCTCGTTTCTGTTCTGGATTGGGGCTCGATGCTGACGTCGAAGCCAAAGCCTACGAACTCATCAAGGCCGCCCAGGAAAAGGAATTGACCAGCGGTCGCGGCCCAACCGGCATCGCCGCTTCCATCATCTACATCGCTTCGGTGTTGTGCGGCAAGCGACGAACTCAGCGCGAAGTTGCTGAAGTTGCCGGTGTCACCGAAGTCACCATTCGAAACAGATACAAGGAACTCATCCAAAATCTGAACATCGAACTCGACATCTGAGCCTTCCGTTGAATCAACGGTGAGTCCAAGAGGTGAACAGCGTGAGCAAGAGCCGAACCAAGATTTCCGACGAAGCCTTTGAGCGCGTGGCAACCGGTTTGGTCGAGGCGCTTGAACGGGGAACCGAAGCTTGGCCGTTGCCCGAGCCGCCCATGAGTGACCCGGATTTCCCACCGATTCCGCCAACATCACCTCATCGATTGTTCGAAGAAGGTCTCGGTATTCTCAGCGTCGACCGAGGGATGTTCGACCGCCATCTCAACACGGTGGTCGACTTGATCGTCCCGCACCGCATGAACCTCAGTGACGACCCGTTTGAAATTCACCAGAAATGGCTCCGCCGTCGCTTGGATGATGTGGCTCATCGCTTGTTGTTCCACATTGCAACGGATTGGTTGGCTCAGGCCTTTGACCCGCACGCCCCCAACACCGACCGATGGTGGTTGAGCATCGCGCTGCTCAACGGACTGGCCACCGTCCCCTACGGTCAACCCGTCCACCAAGGCTACCACCTCGTGGAATCCATCGCCCTTGCCGAACGACCCGGGACCTGGCACACTCAGCCCGATGCGGGACCCCAACACATGGATTGGAATCCGCACGCCGTGGTCCCACGCATGTCCAGCACGGTGGTTGCTCATGAACGGGGTGTGGAAGCCGCACGGTGGATTTTGGAGCGTTTGGAAGGCGGTGATTTGGACCGACGTTTGCTCTTGCTCGAGTGGGTTCGCTTGCTTTTGGAGCGCCAACCGCTCATTGAACCGCTCGGCCTCAAGGAACTTCTCTTGCGTCGTGCCGCCGATCCTGTAGCCGAGGTGGCCAACAGAGTCACCCTGTGTCTTGCCAAAGCCATTGAGGCCGACCGAGATTTCGGGCACCAATTGGCCCTGCGTCTTCACGAGCGCGATGAGACGCTCGTGTGCCGCGCCATGGCGGACGTTTTGACCCGGCTTTTCCGTCGATTGACCTGGGACGCTTTACCCCTCCTCGATGACATGCTGAAATCTGAAGACGAAGGCGTCTTGGCCGCAGCCAGTGCAACCGTTGGCGATGTGAAATACCTCGACAAAGAGCAGTGGGCGGACCGACTTCGTCAATTGGTTGACCATCCACTCGCCATCGTACGACGAAACCTTGTCCCGAACCTTCGCGAATACATTGAGTTCGACCCCAGCGACCAGCGCGGCCTTTTCCACGAATTGTGGAAGGACGGAGACGAGGTCGTTCGAACCCGTCTGCGAGAGCTACTCTTGCGCATGGAGGAAGTGGCGCCCGAGCACTTTGCATCTCAAGTCAAAGCGTTGAATGAAGCGGGAGCAGACCTTGAGCCGCTTTGGGAGCCTCTGACCCACCGTCGTCCTGAACGTTGTGAATCCTGGAAAGCATGGCTCGCTGGAAAAGGTGAGCAGCCAACCACGGACGAACGCCCCGTTCATGTCTCACAAATGGAAGCGCCAGAAACCCTTCCGGATTTGGGCGACGCTTTGCGGTCGCTCGATGAGTGACTTCACTCCTCTTCATCCGCCAGCGGGCCTGAAGAGATCAGCCACACGTACACGCCGTTCATGAGCGCCATGACGCCGGCGAGTGAGAGGAGCAAGCCCGTTGGCTCAGGAACAACATCGAAGCCGTCAACCGCACGGATGATGCGGGTGAGCACCAAACAAGCCAAACCGAAAACGACCACATACAACCAACTGGTTTTGGGCGATTGCCAGCGGTCGACCGTGGGAGCAACCCCCAGGAAACCAAAGGTCTGCCTGAACCATGCGAGGTAGAGGAGAACGAGGCCGAGAAGGCCGAGAACTCCGCGTGAAAAGGAGGCGGAATCCCACGGCCCAGGAGGCGCGAGGTCGGTGAAACTTTGACCGACCAAGACAACGCCCGCTATCAGCAGGCCGAGCGTCTCTTTTCGGTCCATCATACGGGGCTGGAGCCTCACGCTTGAAAGCCTGTGCCTTCTTAGGGACTTCATGGACGTGGTTCAGGATGCTGTGTTGGTTGCGGCCGGCCTTGGTACGCGTATGTTTCCTGTCAGTGCATTTTCACCCAAGGAATCGCTTCCTCTGGTCGATGTTCCTCTTCTCACCCATCTCATCATGGAAGCCAAGGAAGCCAACATCCAGCGGCTTCACGTGGTGGTCTCGCCTACGAAGTCCTTTGAACCGTGGTTGAAAGACCGACGTTCCCTCCATGCGTTGCAGGACCGTTTGGACAAAACGCTGTTTCATGCGGCTGAAGGGCTTGATGTCCTCGTTCATTTCCAACACGAGCCAAAAGGCGTCGGTAACGCCATCGAAGCGGCCTTGGATGCCATTGAAGGCCCCTTCCTCGTCATGCTGGGCGACAACCTGTTGATGGACGTTCACGCTTCGGCGGAGGCCTACACTCCTTCCAGCGCATCCAAGCGTTTGGTTGAGGCTTACATGCAACACGGTGAAGCCACGGTTGGCCTCATGGAGGTCGCCGAAAAAGACGTTCAAAAGTATGGCATCGTGGCCATGGAAGGCCACCGTATCGTGTCGATGGTTGAGAAACCACCACCAGAAAAGGCACCAAGTCGGCTGGCGTTGTGTGGGCGGTATGTGTTTCCCGCCAACACGCAAGACCTGTTGAACATCTACAATTACGAGCAGCACGGAGATTTGCAGAGCATTGCCTTGCAACAACACTGGATGGACGAAGGGACCCTGTACGGCTTGGTGCTCGATGAGACGCAGTGGTACGATTCGGGAGCACCCCTTCTGTGGCTGAAGGCGCAAGTGGACCACGCTCTGCGCCGCTCCGATTACAGTGAAGAGATGCGGGCTTGGCTTGAGCAACGCCTCAGCGATCAGCGTTGACCGGGTTTCCAAAAGGTCAGCGGTTCGGGAAGTTCACCGTTGGCATGCCGCGCAGCCAAATGGTCGGCCCGCTCGTTCCACCGATGGCCTCGGTGCGCTTTGACATGAGACCAAGACAGAGGGCGGAGGCTTGCAACCTCCGTCCAAAGCGCCTGAACATGGGCAACCAGTTCCCGGTTGGCTTTGGCTTTCCAAACACCGCTGGCAAGATTGCCTGCGTACGTGGAGTCGGCTCGAATCGTTGCCTCCTCATCGCCGCCCTCCATCAAGAGCCATCGGAGGGCTGCGGCAAAGCCGCTTAATTCGGCGGTGTTGTTTGACCCGACCTCCGCACCGATGAATCCGTCTTCTCCAGGTGCGGTGATGACGGGCCCCGCTTCTTCATGGTGCAGTTCACCGGAACCTTTGCCGAGTCCAGAATCGCCTACAACCACGACCAGCCCCCACGAAGCTGGAGTGGAAGCGTCGACGTTTTGGTTACCAAGGCATGAGCCGTCGACGTAAAGCGTCCACGGTGCGACCGTCAACGGACTCACTCGCCGATTTCAGCTTTGTAAGCAGCGGCGTCCATCAGCTGAGATACGGCCTCAGGGTTCTCGAGGGTCATCTTGACGATCCAACCATCGCCGTATGGCGAGGTGTTCATGAGTTCAGGAGCGTCTTCCAATTCCATGTTAACGGCGGTGATGGTGCCGGCAAGCGGTGCAAAAATGGGGGAGGCTGACTTCACGGATTCAACCACTGCGAATTCGCCCATGTCGCCAACGGCGTCGCCTTCTTCTGGTAGTTCGATGTAGACAATGTCCGTGAGCATATCCTGCGCGTGGTCGGTGATACCAATGGTGACGGTGTCGCCTTCGACTCGCATCCATTCATGCTCTTTGGTGTAGTACAATCCTTCGGGGACATCGCTCATGGTATCGCCTCTAACCGCAACGAAGCGACGAACGCACATCAACCCTACGATGGGTGCATCACTCTTCTTGACCGAGGTCTTGTGTCAGAACCTTGGCTTCAAGCTCGGCCCATTTCGAGGTCACGTCCTCTGAGCGATGGACTTCCTCAATTTCTTCTCGGACACGTCGCGTCATGTCCTCTTCTGATTCATGAGAAAACCATCGTGCCAGTGGCCCCACGCCGTTGCTCAAACTCCACCCCAGAACGAAGCAAAGTACGGCTGCGCCGATGAAGACTTCCATGACAGGAGGATTCGCTCCAAGCGTCCGGCCCGATTGGAGGCCGAATCCAATGCCGAGAAGTAGCCCAACGCCGGTGCCGTGGAGAAGGCGCTCAACGGCCACGCTTGGTGGGTGCATGAACGGCCGAGCGCACATTGCCCCATCAATCAACCGATGCGGGTTGTCCGCCCTCAGTAGGTTTCTCGCATGAGTTTGTGAATTTTGTAAGGCAGCAAAGCTCGGTTCACAGGGGTCACTTCGAGAATTCGTCCGTCATCGCGACGACGAATGTCCTGAAGAAGGGGGTGTCGGCTCTTCTTGTGCAGGGTGAGCAAGGTGGGCATGTCAACCTCGAGAGCGGAGCGTACAGCCTGTACGAAGGCTTCAGACTCGACTGAGAATTTTCCGATTTCGTCGATGACAAGGACCTCGCAGTGGTGTTGTGCGTGGTCAATGGCCGGGAGAGCGACCCGATTCAACTCCTCGATGTCGATGCCGTAGCCGAGGACGCGAAGGCGGGAGTCGATCTTCTTGTGAGCGATGATGCCCTCTTCGCCAGAAACGATGTCGATGATTTTGTAACCCATCCGTTCACCGTTTTCAACCAGCGGTTCCGTACGGACACCGCCCAAAATCGGGGTTTCGGTTGAACCTCCACGCATTGAAATTTCTCGCTTCCGCTCGTCCATGAGCATGTCAAGAACCTTTTCCATCACCGCAGACTTGCCACTTCGCGGCAATCCGGTGATGCCAATTTTTGGATGAACTCCCATTCCTTCTTCATCCTCCAAAGAGTGCGCATCCAAGTCTAACGGGGCCTGTGCTATAAATTATAGGTTTCAAAACGCGGGGATTCGGAAAAAAAATCCCACCTCATGCACCATCAACGGACGAGAGTGCCGAATTGTGGAAATGATTCAGGAAGTTCAACCGGGAGCATCTCCAATTCGTAGTTGTTGACGTTGTTGTTGGCAGCCCAAGCTCGAGCCCACTCGTCCAGATCGTTGTTGTTGAGGTGTTCACAAAGCCACTGAAGTCCACTTTCAATCGTGGCGTGGTCCTGCACGAGGCGTGCTTGGATGTCGTCGTGAAGTTCGATATGGTTCACGCTGTTGCCCAAAACACTGCCTTCAGGAATGACCGCCCAGCGCAATCGTCGTTCTTGGTGAGCGTTCACGATGGCTTGGCAGGCCAAGCGAGGTCCGTGTGCGGGGTGATGGTCGCCCACCCACATGGCCAATTGTCGCTCACTGGCTCGGGAAGGAATATCGGTTCTAAAGGCGGGATGTCGAATGAAAACTCGTCCGTCCTCGCTTTCCGAGAAATGGACGCCTCGAATGAACGGGCGACTTCGCTTTCCTTTGACCCAGGTCTCAATGTTCTTGGCATGAGCGGTTTGGTCAATTTCACCGACACGGACTCGGACCTGTCGTTGATTGGTCGTCAGCGGGTGTTCCTCATCGCTTAGGCGAGGGAGTTCTGCCAGCCGGTCAAGCACCTTGAGGGTGTGCGAACGCTCCATGCGGTCGCGGGGAAGACGAGGTACCGCCCATGTATCTCGAGACCATGAAGTCCATCGGTCTTCAATGAGTTGGAACACGGGTACACGGGAGGAGAGGCCTTCACCCTCTTTGCGCAAGTCGGACCGCGTGATGGGGCCGTGGAGGTTGAGAGCGGCGGCCTCGCCGTTGGCGGTGATGCCGAGCACGACAACGCCTTGGGTCATGCCCGGGAAGAGGAGGTTGGCTTCTTCAATCGCCCAAGCGTGAGTCCAACCGTGATGCTTCACAAGCAATTCTCGAAGCGGGTGAGAGGATTGCTCTCGCAAGAGGCTGTCGGGTGCGATGATGCGAAGGCGTCCTCCGTCCTTCAAGATCTGGAGGCTTCGTTCAATGAAGAGCCGGTAGAGGTTGACGTTGCCTCGCATCGTTGAAAATCGAGGTGTGCCGTTATCGGTCAAGTTTCGGAGTCGCTCACCCAGTTCTTTTCGGAGTTGGCTTCCGTCTTCCATGCCTCGGAATCGGTCCTTTATTCTCAACCAAGGAGGGTTGGTGAGCACCAATTCAGGGGCTGCTGTCCAAGGCCATTCACCTTGCAATGCATCGCCCTGCATGACGCCTGCATCCAACAAGGCTTCCATTTCCTCACGGGAGATTTTTCCAGGGGTTTCAGGCCCAAAACTCACGAGTTCGTGACGAATGGATTCAAGCAAAAGACGGGTCTTGGTGCTCTTGACAACCAGCGGGTCAACATCAAGCAGTTGGATGTTGGAAAACAATCGGCGTGTGTCTTCTTTTTGCAACTCAGGGTCAGCGTCTTGGTGGGCATCAGCATGTCGCCTGATGAGGCGTGCATGAAACAATCCACCGCCAGCTGCAGTATCGGCGACGGGCAGAGGAATGCCGCTGAGGGTTCGCTTGTTTTGTTCAACCGCCTCTCGCTCGGCGTTGTCATCAACATCGTTGTCTTGAGTGGCTTTGGGGAGGTTGAGTTGCTCAACGTGTTGACGGAAACCGGGCGGTAGGTTGCTCATCAAGAAATTTGATTGCTGGACAGGTTTCTTTGGGTTGACAAGGTTGTCTTTCATCTCGGAACAAATCACGGCGTCGGCCAAACGTGGAGGCGTTGGGTGGGCTCCTCGAGGGGAGCGTCCGTCGGATTCCGCATCGTGGCGAGCCAAGAGGTGGTCCAACACATGACCGGGGTCGGTCAAGAGGTTCGCAGGAAGGGTTGGCCAGTCTTCTGGAAGCAAGGCAGCAATGGGTTGGAAGGAACGAAGGGATTTTTCCCATGTGCTCAACCAAATATCGATTTGTTGTTCGCGGTTATCCAGACATCGGTCCAATCGTGCATACCATCCACTAACCCCGTTTTGCAATGTCCCCACCAAACCGACGGGACGGCTTTCTCTCTTTGAAGATGTCTCTCAACGAAGGGATGAAAAATGGTCATTTTTTGACCAAAATCTCGACACCTTTCTCAAACCAATTCCACCCTTCTGAAACCCAGTCAAGCAGGTCAGAGAGTTGGTTTGGAGAAACTTTTCCGACCTTTGCAATCTTGCGGAGAGCTGCGAGCTCCTTTCTGTCGTAGTCGCCATCAACGGCCGCCACGAGGGCGGCATCCCGAAGCATCACTTGGGCAAACTCCGGCTCAAGGTCAGCCAACGATTGCTCCAGCGGGATGGGTTGTTCGAAGCCGGCCCGAACGGTGATTCTTGATTCGGGATGCATCATGGCTTTCCCCATCATCGCCTCGATCATGGCGATTTCTTCCCTTACCAAAGCGCCGTCGGCAGCGGCGATGTAAACCAAAACCTGTGCGTATCGCATCCGTTCCTGAGAAGAACGATGGATCATCCCATCGGGGAACATACTCGCTCATTCCTCAAGCGTATCCAGGAGTTCGTACCCCTCTTTCATCCACTTGTACCCCTTGACGGTCCAGTTGAGAAGTTCCTCCACGGCCTCTTCCCTCAAACCCAAATGTTCAGAGATGTCCTCGAGGGCGTCACGCTCGTCTTCATCGACGGTTCCGTCGGCAGCGGCCATCATGACCGCATCGCGAAGGGCAAGCCGGCCGGCCTCACCTGACAACTCTTCGAGGCATTCTTCGAGACTTGGTGGATTCTTGAGGGCGGCTCGAATGGATTCGCGTTGCCCCGGGGAAAGCAAAGCCGTACCCAAGCGTTGTTCGAACATGGCCATCTCATCAACGGTGAGTTCGTTGTCAATTCTTGCCATGTAGGCCAGCAGGCGAGCGTAGGCAAACCGTTCTTCTCGGGGGAGTTTGTGAACCGTGTCGGGTAGCATTGACACCGTTTGCGCGCTTCTTCCCAATGAACCCAACGGATGAAACCCCCACCGTACCCCCAATCTTGAAACCCAATCGCAAGAACCGAGGGGCATGGACAAACGGGAACCGAAGGTTGTTGTTTGGACCGGCCGAGGGTGCGGTGCCTGCGTTCGTGCAAAGCAACTTCTGGACGCCAAACGCGTGGTGTACAAAGAGCGGCGTCTCAAAAACGACCCAGCGATTCAACGTGCTTACGCTCGAGCGACAGGCGGCGCCCGAACCGTCCCACAAATCATCGTTGACGACCACAACATCGGTGGGTTTGATGATCTGGTGAATTTGGAGCGGACGGGTGAACTTGACGTCCTTCTCGGTCGAGCAGAACCTCAACCGGACGTTTCGTGGTGGCAGCGCATCAAAAGGGCCCTCAGACCCTGAGTATGAGCGAACAAGCGTTGATAGGACGCCCCTCTTCCCTCAGCATCATGCACCCGAGCGTGAACGTGTTGGGAACCAAACTCGAATCCTGCTCCGAAGACCCCATGACGGGTTGGTACCGAGACGGATGTTGCAATACCGACGAGAACGACCGTGGTTCTCACACCGTGTGTTGCGTTTTGACCGATGACTTCCTCCAATTCGCGAAGGACATGGGTAACGACCTCATCACCCCCGCACCTCGGTTTAATTTTCCCGGATTGAAGGCGGGCGATTCGTGGTGCGTTTGCGCACGGACATGGTTGTTAGCGGTCAACGCCGGTATGGGTTGTCCGGTTGACCTGGAGGCAACGCATCAGCGAGCCTTGGACATCATTCCTCTTGACGTTCTTGAGACGCATGCGCTGTAGAGGTGTACTGGAACACCCAAAACCGCATCATGAGCCACACGATGACGCCCCAAACGAGGAGGTTCACGATTCCGAGGAGACGGATGTCTTCAGGAAAGTTCCCAGCCAACCAACCGATGGATGCGCTTGAGCCCACCAAACTGATGGTATAGACTGGAATGGCCGTAGAGAGCGTCCATGTTATGGGTTTCCGGTCGTCAAAGGTAAAGCTGCGGTGGACAAAATGTGCGAAGACGCCGGTTGAGCCCCAACATAAGCCCCACAGGAGACGTACATCGGTGCTTGAAAAGACCGCCAAGAGTAACGCCCAACAGAAAAAGAAAATCGCGCTGTTGAAACCACCTGCGATGCTGAAGCGGATGAGGGAGCCGCGGGGCACCAGCTCGTCGAGCCGGGTGAGTGCTCTAGTCGTCATTCGTAACCACGTCACTGGGTTTCCCCGTCAAGATGTCCCGAAGGACGGCGTTGTCCACCTGCATCGCATCCATGATGGCGTATTTGACGCCCAAGTCCTCTGCCAACACGCCCAGAGCAGAACTGTCCTTGGGCAAGCACTTGCCACCAAAGCCTCGGCGCAAACCGAAGATGGGGTCGAGATGAGACGGCCCAATGGGTTGTGCTTGTTCGGCCGTGATGATGTCGCGGATGGCGTACCAGTCCTCGCCCATCCCCTCGCAGATGTCGTACATTTGATTGGCAAAGGTAACCTTCAGAGCGTAGAAGGTGTTCTTGGTGTACTTCACCAACTCTGCTTGCGTAGGTGACACTTGGAAGAATTGTTCCTTGCGCATCACGCCGGCTTCCTTGTGGTGTTGGAACACAAGTTCAGCCACTTCTTTGTGGTGCGTTCCCACGACGAGAATGTCTTGGTTGGCGAAGTCCTCCAAACGTCGACGTTCCACCAAAAATTCAGGAGAATAGGCGATTTTAAGGCGGTCGTATCGCTCATGATACTGTTGAGTGGTCCCCGGAACAACCGTGCTCTTGATGACCGCGATGAACCCGTCGGGCAGTGCATCAAGCACCCCCTCGACAATGCT
>Ga0208130_1001382_pt1 | contig 11772 bp, 11 predicted proteins | sample ETNtaG_31_FD_185771 | JGI IMG/M metagenome (GOLD analysis project Ga0208130, IMG submission 185771) | Marine microbial and viral communities from oxygen minimum zone, Eastern Pacific Ocean - ETNP201310SV78 (SPAdes) (version 2) | ecosystem: Environmental > Aquatic > Marine > Oceanic ...
GGAATTACTGATTTGCACCCACTAGTTAAGCTATCACTACAAATACTTGACAGTCCTTCGTCTAGAGATCTTATGAGTATTATTGCCTGTGTTGGACTTGCTCAAAATTTTGCTGCAGTTAAATCATTAATTACATCCGGTATTCAGCAAGGGCATATGAAAATGCATCTTATCAACCTCCTGATTAAAAATAAGGCTAACAAAGATCAGATTAAAAGAGCTAAGAAATATTTTTTAGATAAAGAGATCAATAATAGCTCAGTTTCTGAGTTTATTAAATCCAATAAGTAAGTATGAAATTTTACAGTAATGGTAAACTTTTAATAACAGGAGAATATTTTGTTCTTAATGGAGCATTATCTCTAGCATTACCGACAGTCTATGGGCAGTATTTAGAAATAAATGACAATGACTCTAATATTATCAACTGGAAAAGCTATAATAATGATAAAGAGATTTGGTTTGAGTGTGAAATGGATAAAGATAATCTAGACATCTTAGATTGTTCATCAAAAGAAATTTCAAAAATTATAAAAGAGCTAATAAGTTTTATCAGAGAAAAAGAAACTAATTTTTTAAAATCAAATGGCTCAACAATAAATACTCAATTAACATTTGATAAGAATTGGGGTTTAGGGTCTTCATCAACATTGATCAATAATATTTCAAAACTTTCGGGAGTTGACCCATATGAGCTCAATAATAAATTCTTTAATGGAAGTGGTTATGATATTGCATGTGCTGAGTCAAATAGCTCACTACTATATAGATTATATGATGATAAAAAGGAAATTACAAAAATTGATTTTAACCCATCTTTTAAAGACAAACTATATTTTGTCTATCTAAATAAAAAACAAAATTCTTTGGATGAAATAATAGATTTCAAAGAGAAGGTAAATTCAAAAATTGGTATTTCTGAGATTTCAGAAATTACAAAAAGGATTATTTTATGTAAAGATCAATCAGAATTCAATAGTCTGATAAGAGAACATGAGAATATAATATCAAAATTAATATCAAAAGAGAAAATTAAGGACAAACTATTTGATGATTTTAATGGAGAAATTAAAAGTTTAGGAGCTTGGGGTGGAGACTTTATTCTAGCATCTTCCAATGAATCTGAAACTAAAAAATATTTTAAGAATAAAGGATTTAACTTTATTTTTGAGTTTGATAAACTAATATTAAATTAATAATAGAAACTTCTATTATCAACAATTTCAGAGTTAGATTCTAGAATTTCTGGAATTAATAAAGACATTCTTTCTAATTCACTGTCGATTGATGGATTCGTTTTATCTTGAACTAAATTAAACTCTTCAGCAGTTTGTTTTGATTTTAATCTAACTATATATATACCATTATTTCCTTTAAGCAATTCAGATGTTTCATCTTCCATCAAAGAAAATGAAGAACCTATAATATATGGCTCAGGACCTGCTCCAACTAGAATAGGGTCACTTTGAGTGACAGCAGATGCATTTTCTACCTCAATATTATTTTCAATTGCTATTGATTCAATATCAATGGTAGATTTATATTTATTTTTTAAATAACTAAATTTTTTATCATTTAAAATAGTTTCAGAAATTTCATCTCTAACATTATCAATATTAGTTAATCTTTTTTTATTAAACTGAATAATCTTTGCGACAAAATATCCATCAGCTAAATCGAATCTTCTAACATCACCTACCTTTGAACCTTTATCATATAACCATTTAATAATTTGTCTAGAATTATTAATTCCTGGGATACCTTCATCAAACTCTTCAAATGATTCAAAATTATTAATTGCAATACCTGCATTACTTTGATTAAGAGGAAGATCATTATTAGCATCGAATTCAGCCTGTGATGCTTTTCTGTAATTATTATTTGAAGACTCGTTTGACGGTATAATCTCTTTAGCAACATTAGCTAGTAAAACTTTATTTAAATTCCCTTCTCGTTTTTTACCAACCATTCTAGAAATCTTGTAAAAATTATCATCCTCGTAAGGTCCAAAAACCTGACCTATGTTAAGTCCAAAGAGTATATCATCATAATCACTATTTATGTCATCTCTTGTAACATAGATTGAGTCCCAACTTATATCGGAGTATATGTCAATGAATTCTGATATTTCTTTTGTGTCTTTAAAACCTTCAACATAATCAACATTATTTGTAACCCTGTTTAATTGATTGAATCCATCTCTAAGCTGTTCAAGATTTGAAATGATATTATTTATATCAAGTTCTGAGGCTATGTCTTGAATATATATATATTCTATTTCTTTTGATTCACTTATTTCATATTGATCTCTGTTTTTCTTCATGTAAGATAAAATTTCAGAATCTTTAATTTGGAAAAGAGAGTCAGGAATGATTTCATATGGGAACCTTAAATATTCAAGATTGACTTTATCATTTTCTAAATGATATTGAATTTTTGATTCAATATTTGTTTGGATAATACTTGACCTAATTAAATCAAAATAAATTTTTTGTTTTGCAACAGTTATAAAATTTTCTTCCTGAAGCCTCCATGAATTATATAATGATGGATTAGTTGATTTGAGTTGTGTAATATAATTTGAGAAAAGGTTAAAATCAAAAAGACCAATTTCATTTTGAAATATTGGGTTTAAAGCAATAGATTGGTCTTGAGAAATAATTTGCTCTAATTGATTCTTTCCCGCATCTATACCTAATTTTTCAAGTTCTTGAGTTAAAATTTGATTTTGTAAACCTTGCTCCCAAGCAAGATTGACCGCTTTTATGGTGTTTAAACCATAAACAACTTGAGCTTGTTCAACCATGGAGTTAAACATTTCGAAGTCAATTTCTTCCCCATTAATTTCACCAATTGGTTTATTTGAACCAAACCCCCCATTTGATGTAAAAACTCCTGAAATTACAAATGCAAAAAGAGCCATCCCAATAACTAGAATTAAAAAAAATGATCTTTTTCTTATCTGTCCAAGTATAGCCATAGTTTCAAATAATTTTCGAAAATACAATTAAGTATTATAAAATACTATTTTGATTGAATTTTTTTTAAGAGTACTTTTTCTATTTTAGAAGATGTTGCTTCAATTATTTTAATTGAGTAGTTATCAATAATTATTTCATCATCAATATCAGGAATTTCTTCTTTATTAAAAACAATTAATCCTCCCAAAGTATCATATGACTCACTCTCTGGAAGATCAAGATTATGCATTTTATTCAAATATTCAATTTCTAACCTTGCCGAAAACTCAAATAAATTTTCTGAGATCTTTTTTTCATAATAATCATAATTATCATGTTCATCCTCAATTTCACCAAATAACTCTTCAATTATATCCTCTACCGTAATTATTCCAGATGTACCACCATATTCATCAATTACCACTGCAATGCTCTTTCTTTGCCTAGTAAGGCGTTTTAAAACATCATTTACTATCATTGGCTCTGGAATAAACTCAATGGGTAAAATAAAATCTTTTAAATTATCAGGTTTTTTAAGGAAGTCAAATGAATGAAGGTACCCAATAATGTTATCAATTGAATCTTTATATACTGGAATCTTTGAAAGACCTGTTTGAATAAGAATCTCTTTAACCTTTATTAAGTCCGTTAATTCATCAATAGCAATTACTTCTGCTCTAGGAACCATAATATCCCTTGCTTTGATTTCTGATAATTCAAGTGCATTTTGAAAAATTTCTATTTCAGTATCAAGATTTTCATTAGAATTTTCTATTTCACTTTCTATGTAATTTTCTAATTCTAATTTTGAAAATGAATTTTCTGATGATATGTCATTTACTTTAAAAAATCTTTTTAAAATAAAACTAGAAATAATTGTTACTAAACTAGTAATAGGATAGAATAACTGATAAAAAACATAAGCTGGAATTGCAAAAATTTTCATAAAAAGATTAGAATAAATCTGAAAAATTACTTTTGGAATGAACTCTGCTGCAATCAAAATTACAAAAGTGGATATAGTAGTTTGAATTAATAATGCTGATAATTCATTTAGCGATGCAAGGTTAATATATGGCATATTATCAAAGATAAATTGACCCATAAATATGCCATAGATAACTAAAGCAAAATTATTTCCAATAAGCATTGTAGCAATGAACCTTGATGGATTCTGTGTAATTATAGAAAGTGTTTTTGGGATTAACCCTGATTGATTTTTTTCAATTTCAAGATTTACTCTATTGGATGAAACATATGCAATTTCCATTCCTGAGAAAAATGCTGAGGAAAGAAGGCTAAATAAAATTATCATCTATCTTTTTTTTTAGAATACTTAATTCTAAAATATCTTCTAAATAAAGCCATGAATACAGAAAGTATAGTGAATCCTAAAAAAATATATGCTCTATTTTTATCAATATTCCAATTTTCAAAAACGCTAAATATGGAAATTATAGCTATCACCCAATAAATTATTTCAGATATTAAATAGTTTCTCATTAATCTAGTATGTTTATTGAACCTCTTAATTCTCCTGTTATCAAATCTGTAAAATCTCTGTTAGAGTCGAGTCTATTTCCAATAATTTTATTTGTATTATCAGTATATTCAAATTTTTGTTCAGTGAAAAGCCAATTATTTTCAGTATCATAAAACAACTGATCTGTTAATAATAACTCATTATCAGTTGTAGTAATTTTAACATTTCCATTAAACTCTATAAACTTATGTAAATTATAAATTATGGCATAATCTGATTTAATATTTGAAGTTTTATTATCATCATAAATTATCAGCTCTATATTATCATATAGTTCTGAATAATTTAGTTCATCATTCGAAAAATCATAGTGCTTTTCTCCTGTAATCAAGGACTTTAATATCGTTGAATCTGAATAAATCAAAGAAAAATTTTGAGCAATACTAAGAGGCACTTTATTATATGAGGAATTAGATTCTAAAGCAGAGTCAACATCTGTATTACATGATAGTAATAAAGAAATAACAACAAGATTTTTATAGTTCATTGATCAAAGGGTTGGAACCTTTATACTCCTTCTTATCCAACAAGGAAATGTAATTGTTGATCCTTGATTACCTTCTGTAAATATATCTGTTTTGGTTGGTGCTCTTCCTTCAAATGCAGCAGCTGTTCTATCTGATAATTTTTTCAAAGATGCATCTACTCTACCAGCTTTTCTTGCTGTTTGAGCAGCTAGCCAAAAAACTGCTCTTTTGTTAAACTGAGAGTCACCACAACCATTGGCACTGTCTGCGTATAAATTAGAAATTAACAAGTAAGCCTTCCCCATTGATGGTTGATATGATAGTGCTTGCTCAGCATAATCTCTAGCAGATACTCTTCTACCAGCATTTCTAGACTTAACTGCAATTTTATATAAAATATTAGCCTTTTTATAATTATCTGATTCTAATGCAACCGATTCTTGATAATATTTTAATGCTTCTTCTGAATTACCTTTTTTATCATTTAAAATTCCAAGATAATAAGCTGAGTCAGCAGATGGCTCAAGGCTATGAAGTTGTTCTACTAGAGTTACGAAAAGAGGGCTATCAGAACAATCTTTACCGTCTAATCTGCCAGCTGCTCTTCTAATCCAAAGTGAATTGTTTTTATTTTCTTCAAAATTCTTGGTATATAATGGTATTAAAATATCACAAGTAGCTTCTTTTGCAATTGTCTGGTCTAATAATTTCAAATAAGATCCGACTGCATTTGTATTAGTATTATAAATTTTTTTATTTCTAACTTCAGATGAGGATAATGCAATTCCAGATTCTTCTTTGTTAAGAATTCTATCTAAGTTTCTTGAAATATTTATTTGCAACAGTTGGAACTTTTCAGTAAGTTCTTCGTATTTCTCAAATAAATCTTCGAGGGTAATGTTAGAACCTGATTTATATAAATTATATGCGGTTATAAAATAATATGCAAGGGATTTTGGATTTGTGAAACTTGAAGAGTCATTATTATATGCATATTCAAAGGTTTCATATATAAGAGATTGATCTTTAATACCATTATCTAACATTGCTTGACCTTTGCTACTAAATATTTTACCTACTTGATTAACACCTTTTCTGGTAGGAAAATTTTCAGCCCATGCATCATAAAGGTTGATTAGTTCATTAACATATTTTTCTTTGCTTTCTTCATTAGAAGATTTTGAAATAAAATCTTTCAAAATTCTTTCTCCAAATTGATAAGTGGCAACGTTAAGTTTAGGACAATTATCTAGGACAGATTTCCATGGCTCATAAGCAGCTTCATAGTTTTTAATCTTTGCAGATTCTGCAAATATTGAAAGTTGCTCCATGCATTCGTTAGAACTAAGCTGGGCGAAAGATTGGGAGGTAACAACTAGAAAAACTAAACTTTTAAAAACCTTCAAGTGATTCATAATTTAAATTTAACTATATATAATCTTTTATATCTTAAAAAAGAGTTAATTAAACTTTCTTTTAATAAACCAAATATCATTCAACGATAAACCTAATCTTATACTAAAATAGTTTTCTTTTAAAGATTTGTTTTCGTCTTCAACAGTACCGAACTCAAGGCCAAAATTAGCTTTCGAAAACCCTGAAAGGGGTAAACCAAGTCCCAAATTTAAACTAAATTGATTTACAGGCAAATTATTTAATAAAATACTTTTTTCTTCATTTCTAATACCGAATCTATATTTGATCCTTTTCCAATAACTAGTTAAAGATGAGGCATCTGGAATATAATGTGCTCCTACTGAAAACACTCTTGAGTCACGATAAGAAATATTATCTAGAATTAAGAATTTATTTTCAAAACTTGAAGACAATTTATCTTCATACTGTAGCCCAAAAAACCATTTATTCTTCTTTTCCAAACCAATAGAATAAATCGATCTGTCAGAAATAATAAGATCAGTATTTTCTAGGCCACTTGAACTAAGATCAACATCAATGAAGTCTCCAAGTGTTTCTAGGTTTATGGTAGAAGATGTCGAAGTGTAAAGGGATTCAACATTATAAGAGTTTAATTTAGAAGATGGATGGTAATTAAATATTAAACTAGCTTTAAGATCATTTTTTAATGGAATTATTAGGCTTGATGAAATTATATAATTAAAACCAGTAATTTCTGAACTACTATTTGAGTATAGACCATAGTTTACATTTTCGTACTGATTATATTTTTCATAAGAAAATTTTCCAAAATTATAATTTACAGACCCTCCTACAGAAAAGAATTTAAATAATGGTATCCCTAATGAAAAAAATACCCTATTTATATTGCCTTCAGCAGCAAATAATCTTGAAATTAGAGTGTTATTAGAATTATAATCATCCGAAGTTTGCAAGTTAAATCCTACAGATGAATAAGGTAGAACCCCAAAACCAAAGCCAAATTTTTTTGTTGGTATACCAATAGCAATATAATTAATATTCGCAGAGTTAAATTTATCAGTATTTAAATTATTTGATATAGACGAAGATTTATAAAATGTTCCAACATGATAATTTGTAAGTTGAAGTTTTGCTAGCGACGAAGGGTTATTTATATTAAATTCAAGTGAATCAATTAATGAGTCAACCCCACCCATTGAAATATTTGATACGTTTCCAAGAAAGTTAATTTCTCCTAATTCATTTAAGGAATAAGGTGAACCAGTGTTTTGAGAAAAAGCATAATAATTAAAAAATATAATTACAAAGGTGAAAAAGTGGCTTCTAAGAGTTCTCATTATATTTAATAATATAGTTTAGACCAGTTGCAAGAAAATCTTGGTCCGCAAATATTGCATTTTTTATCCTATTTAACAAAAACTTTGAGGATCCACCAGTTACAACTACGTTTAGGGCAATATAATTAGAATAAAGCTTTTCAATATGATCATTTATTTCCGCAATAACACCATTGTATACACCAGAATGTATTGAATCTTCAGTATTTGTACCAATTAGTGTATCAATTTCTTTAAATTTCAATAATGGAAGATTTGAAGTATGTTCATTTAAGCTTGAATACCTTAAGTTAATGCCAGGAGATATAGCACCCCCATAATATACGTTTTTTGAATCTACTAAATCATAGGTTATACATGTACCAACATCTATAATTAGAGTATTAGAATTAGGATAATTAAATACTGCAGATGAAACTAGAGCTAATCTATCTTGACCTAATGAATTTAATGTCTTGTAATTATTTCGAAAAGGTAGTTTCAAATTTTTATTTGATAATTTAAAATAATTAGAATCTTTAAAGTTTATTTCAATTATATCATCGTAGTTTGTTGAAACACTAGATGAGATAACATTAATTATTTCCTTCTTAGATGGAAGAGCTTGAAGTGATTTAATAAATTCATTATGATTACAAATGTCACGAAAAGTTATTTTATCATTTTTAAATAAAAATAATTTAACTCTAGAATTACCTATATCAATCACCAGGTTCATACTACATTTTTTTATAAAATTACAGAAACATTTGAATAGAGCTTTATTTAAAATTAATATATTTGCCTTTGCTTTACGGTACCATAGCTCAGTTGGTAGAGCAAAGGACTGAAAATCCTTGTGTCCCTGGTTCGATTCCTGGTGGTACCACAAAAAACCCTACACATGTAGGGTTTTTTTGTATATTTCAATACCTAAATCTTAAAACTTGACCTATTACATAGATCAATTTTATTTTAAAAAGAATAAGCTTTGGATGTTTAAGCTTATGGGTGCTTATACATTCAATAAAAATTTAATCAACACAGATGGTCTAAAGTTTATTAAACTTTTTGGGACTGGATCTAGGGAGGGTTTTAGTTTAATTCCAGATTTTTCATCTTATGTAATAATTACTTCTTGGAAAAATGATCATTTTAGAAAAAAATTTATAGCTAAGAATAGCATTATAAATGAAATAATTAATAGATCCTCTAGTCGAGTTGAAATTAAGATTGATCCATACAGCTTTAAAGGGTCATGGAATGGAATAAACCCTTTTAAAAATGATAGCTCATATAATGGAGGCAAAATCATAGTGATAACTAGAGCAAGGGTAAGATTCAATAAGCTAATTAATTTTCTTTTAAGTACTTCTTTAGCTTCTAAATCTATAAGAAGTTATAATGGAGCAGAATTTTACAAAGGTATAGGTGAGCTTCCCATTATAGAGCAAGCAACTTTAAGTATTTGGAAAAGTGAGCAGAGCATGATAGATTTTTCATACTCTGATAAAAACCATTTAAAAATAATAAATAAAGCTAGAAAAGATAAATGGTATTCAGAGGAGCTATTTGTCAGATCTAATATTATATCCCTAAAAGAGTACAATTGAAAAAGAAGGTTATAATTATTGGCTCAGGAATTGCTGGTCTTGCTGTTTCAATTAGATTAAAGTCTAAAGGGTATAGTGTTGAGGTCTATGAAAAGAATAAAAATGTAGGAGGGAAACTAAGTGATTTTTATATCGACAAATTTAGACATGATTTTGGACCAAAGTTATTTACAATGCCTAATCTTATAGAGGATATTTTTGAAAATGCAGGGGTAAAAACTGATAAATATTTTAAGTATGATAAGCTTGACATAGCATGTAAATATTTTTGGGATGATGGTCAAATATTTAATGCATATTCAGATAGTCAAAAGTTTATCAATGAAGTTCATGAAAAGTTTGATAAACATGAGAACAAGGTTGAACAATACATCTTTAATTCGAAGAAAAAATTTAATCTAGTAAAAAAAATATTTTTAGAAAAGTCACTCCATAAAATTTCAACGTACTTATCACTAGATTCACTAAAAGCAATTTTAAATTTTTTACAATTAAATATATTTATCAGTTTAAACTCTTTAAATAGAAGATATTTTAAAGACAAAAAATTAATCCAATTATTCAACAGATTCGCAACTTATAATGGATCAAGCCCATATCTGACCTCTGGAATAATGTCAATTATTCAACATTTAGAGCACGACCTGGGAGTTTTCATGCCAAGAAAAGGCATATCTGATATCTCATACTCTCTATATAATTTGGCAATTGATCTTGGTGTGAAATTTCATTTTAATTCAGAGATTGATAGTATCATAATTAAAAATAAGTCTGCAGTTGGAGTATCAATAAATAAAATAAATCATAAAGCAGATATCATAATCTCTAATATGGATATAAATTTGACTTACGATAGACTTTTAAAAGGATATAAAAAGCCTTTTTTTATAAAAAATTACCAACCATCAAGCTCAGCAGTTGTTTTTTATTGGAATATGAATAAATCTTTCTCAAATATTAATGTCCATAATATAATATTTAGTAGAGATCAGAAGAAAGAGTTTGATTATATATTCAATAAAAAATCAATTTATGACGATCCAACTGTATATATCTGCTCAACATCAAAAATTGTAAAAGAAGATGCACCAATTGGATGTGAGAATTGGTTTATACTCATAAATTCTCCATTTGATAGCGGGCAAGATTGGAAAAAGATTAAGAAGACCTTAAGAGATAATATCATTAAAAAGATAAATTCAACTCTAAAAGTTGATATTGAAAGTAATATAGTTGGTGAAAAAATATTAACTCCGATTGAAATTGAGATTGAAACACTTTCTAAATTTGGGTCATTATATGGTAGTTCGAGCAACTCATTACAATCTGCATTTATTAGGCATCCCAATTTTTCAAAAAATATAAATAACTTGTACTTTTGTGGTGGTAGTGTTCATCCAGGTGGAGGAATACCGCTTTGTTTAAATTCAGCAAAAATTGTTTCAGATTTAATAAACTAATATGTTAAAGTTTCTTGATAATAAAGAATTGAAAAATTTTTCAATTTTTATTGTTTGGCTAATAAATGTTAGTGGGTTTTTTGGAATATTATCTGATCAAAAAGAGTTTTTTCTTTCATCGACACCATATGTCCTAACAATGACTTTGTTTTTATTAATAGTAAATAACTCTATTGATAAAAAGTTCCTTTTAAGATTATTTTTTATTTTTTTATTGGGATTGACTGTTGAAATTGTAGGAGTAAATTTTTCAATTTTTTTCGGTGAATATAAATATGGCAACAACTTAGGTATTAAGATATTTGATGTACCTATCGTAATTGGTTTTAATTGGGTTTTATTAATAATTTTAACTGGAAATTTTGCTCATAAAATTTTCCCAAAGTCAATTATGTTAAGGGTTTTAATTGGATCAATTATGATGATTCTGTTGGATTTACTAATTGAGGTTAGTGCACCAAAACTTGATTACTGGGAGTTTGCAAATCATCCAGTTCCATTTTCAAATTATTTGTGGTGGTTTATCTTTTCAGTCTTATTCCACTTTATTTATCAACCTAATATTAAAAAGGAGTACATAGTCTCTATAAATATTCTTATAATACATTTCTTATTTTTTGGTCTCTTGGCCCTTTTTATTTAGATTTATTAAAAATAAAATATTATGAAATATATATATTCACTATTAGCAATAACTCTAATTATGGGCTGTGAAATGCCAGCTGAAAATACAAGTTCAACTGGTGAGCCAGATGCTCCTCACACATCTGCAGAATGGCAGATTTGGGCATATTCTACTGCTGCTCCTGCATATATTGCTGGAGATGCTACTGTCTTAGGACCTGATATGAGCGTACTAAGAGAAGGAAATAATGGCTGGACATGTTTACCAGTAAATCCGAGAGGACAGTCTGACCCTGAAAATGGATGGGTTGATGCTCACGAGGCAATGCCGCTTTGTGGAGATACTGAGGTATTTAAATGGATTTCTGCTTACTTATCAGATGAGACTCCA
>Ga0208130_1001384_pt1 | contig 11765 bp, 9 predicted proteins | sample ETNtaG_31_FD_185771 | JGI IMG/M metagenome (GOLD analysis project Ga0208130, IMG submission 185771) | Marine microbial and viral communities from oxygen minimum zone, Eastern Pacific Ocean - ETNP201310SV78 (SPAdes) (version 2) | ecosystem: Environmental > Aquatic > Marine > Oceanic ...
AGGATTGAATAAGTCAGGGATTGTCTGAACCCACTTTCCAGTCATTGGATCTAACTCAGGCGGGAAGAGGATATCAGCTGTTACTGTATTCTTGCTACAGTCGTAGCTGAAATTTCTTTTAGGTGATGCTATGAACAGGATCTTATCGCAAGCGTAATAGTACAGTTTTTCGTCTTTGAGGATGTGAATATGTTCCATGTATGTGCCTATAAATTCCCCCTGAATCTCTTGTTCATTTGATAATTTAATCTGAACTATATCGTCCCCAAGGAGCATTGACAGCATCGTGATATGAATATGAACAAGGTGTCCACTAATGTATTTCACCCAATATTTCAATTTTCAATAAACAACCTAAGGTTCAAAATCCCTCTACCATAGCAATGAAAAAGAATAAAGCTCCACCAACAGCAAGAAGATTCAAAGGTCCATTACGTACAGACTCTTTTGCTAATATTCTAGCCTGTTTTAAATAGGTGTCTTTATAAAGTCTTTTTTCGTCAAGTCCCTTGATTTCAGGGGGATAATTCAGATTTGGATTAAAATTATTTGCCGTACTGTACGGCAAAAGAAGTCCACCAGTTCCACCTAGTAAAAAGCCAGGAAAGCCTGCTATCGCAGCACCTAAACCAGCACCAAACATTCCCGTTACGCAACTTCCCACACCTGCAGCACCCCATGTGACTTTATTGTGATTACGCGTTGCATCTCTTCTAGCCATTGATCGAATTTTACTATCTGAATAAAAATCTTCTTTCTTTCCTCTAGAAAAATCATTTTGATCAGTGTTTTGATCAGATGATGCCCTCACATATTTTACACCATTTATCATAATATAATCATCTTCTGTTATATCTTCTTTTTTAGCGGTTTCTTGTGAATCTGATGGTTTTTCTTCATTATTGATCCAGAAAGTAGTTTCTTCAATTTTAGCTGGTTTTTCAGTTATTTTAGGGCTGTTTACACTATTGTCAATTTCAACTACTTCTGTTTTTACCTCCTTTACCAGTTTTGGGATATCTGGATTGAATATGTCTGGAATATTCTGAGTCCATTCTCCGGTCATGGGATCAATCTCAGGTGGGAATAGAATATCAGAGGAAACGCTATTTTCACTACAGTCAAATACAAACGCTTCTTCAATGTTTGCCTTGTCATCAATCATTACAGATAAAATTTCGTTACAATCGTAGTGATATACGTTATCTTCAATCAACAGGTGAACATGCCCTGAGTATGTGCCAATCCACTCTCCTTGTCCAGTATGTCCAGATTTTAGTATTACCTTTACCATATCAGAGGCGCAGAGGGTAGATAATAGACAAATGTAAATGTAGATCAAATGTTTAGTCATAAGTTTTTCCTGAAATATCAATTTTGATTGGTTTATAAAATGCTTTATGACCAACAATTCCTGCTAAACTGGCTGAGATAGATGAGGCAACTGCCTTTGTAGTATTATTAGCATCCGATTTGCCAAGCATGATTCCCAGGTATCCTGATATGCCTCCAAGAGCGGTTAGTCCTATTACCATAGCCAATTCCTTTTTTTTAGGATCGACAAATACATATTTGATTTTAGAGTGGTTAAAGGGTACAGGTGAACCAGATTTAGAGATAATAATATTTTCATCTGTCACATCTAATAAGATTCCCTTATTAGAAACTGATTTGGAATCAACAAAACGAATGGTTTTTCCAGAATAATCTCGTTTCAAATTCTCAAGTCGAATATCCCGGACTGTTATAAGATCTGAACTTAATTGGCCCGTTAGAAGGGTAGATATGCTGATCGTAATAAAAAGAGCTTTCTTCATACTATTTATTATCCTCCAGCCCATTAGAATTCGAAGAATTCCCAGTAGAAATCTATATATGGTTGCTGAAAATGAATTCCAACCCGAAAATTGTCATTCACAGCATAGAGCATTCCAAAATCAAAATCGATCATGCTTGCTTCGCCTCGGGGTGAATCTAGGGAAAAAGTTGGAGAGCCATCAGTCCCCAGATAATCACTAATAGTTTGTGAAAGTTTTGTTGTTTTATATCCATTGTCAATCCACGCAGAGCCAACAAATTTCAAGTTAGTTCTTAAATCGTACTCAAGGGATAACCAGCATCTAAATGGAACCTTGTATTTAGCATCATCACTGAAGCCTTCAACAATATATATTGAATCTGAGCTAGCGATTTCATTTTTTGTTAACCATGTGCTGCGTCCTACAAATGCGTTGCTGACCTTGGCCCCCGCAGACCACCCCATTTTACCCCTACCTGTTGGGTTGACACTTCTAGAAGAGAAAACAAGAAAGGTTTCTGCATAAAGAGTATTTTCCGCATTCCTTTTAACAACATCCTCAGCCTCAAATTGGCTCTCCTCAAGGGTCTTAAAGGTACCACCTGTCTTGTTTTTGAGAATAATCGCATGAGAATATTTTGCAATAATACTATTTATGCTAAAGGATCTGTGTATTCCAAATCCCCAGGTTGCTGCAACCTCTTTTTCTGCTGATTTTCTATGATAAAATCTAATGCGAGGGTGAAGATTTAGATCACCACTAAAATTTGATCCAAACTTTGTGGTAAGCATGAAACGATCTGTAAGTCCATAACCCAACGATAGACCACTTAGGTAGAATGTATTACCAATGAGAGGGAAGGCAGTTGGATCCATGAAAATATTTAAGAGTTGTGCCTCGCCTTGATAAAACTTTCTACGATCCTCTGACTTTTTATCCAGTACTCCTCCATGGTAGCGTTTCATGGTTCGAATGTCTCGTTTTTGTATGATTGCATCCCCATATGATGTACGAATTATAAATTCTTCAATGGTCTCACCCAGAACAATCCCTTTGAAAAGCTCTCCTCTTTTATTAGTGATGTCTGCAGTCTCTGACAAAAATTGATCTGACGGTATCTTAAACGTTCCGCTAGTTGTCTTGAGAGCCACAAGGCCATCTTTGATTGATACTATTTCGCCATTTCTTATGGTACCATCTTGAAAATGGAATAGTTTTTTCATGCCAGGCTCCAAAAGGAATGCTGTTTCAAGTCCTATCCTTTTCGCAGGTGAAGATCGTATTACAATTGTTCCTGACTGAAATGCCATAATTATCTCAGCGCCTTCATTTCGTGAAAGGTCATCTATTCCTTTTCCGTATTCTTGGATCAAATATGAATTCCACTGTTCCGTCGAGTACCCACTTGACTGTGCCATTGCCATGATTGCATTTTTTTGTCCAGGGAGGATTGAACCATCTTGTGCTACAAGCATGCACGTCACCATAAGTATTAAGATTAATTTCATTGTTTTCATTGCATTTTTTCCTTTCATGATTATTATTTTAATTTGGAAAATGATTTACCCATAAGGTTAAATATCTTTTAATTATTGAACAATTTTGGTTTAGACATTGACCATAAGTACAAAGTAATTTCTAATGTTATTTTATTCAAAATTTATTTGATAAATAGTTTATTTATGCTTAATTTTAGTTAAGCAAAATTAAAAAACAAACAAAAAGTTAATCAAAATTAAATTAAAAGAAACTTAAAATGGAAAAAGCTTCAGATATAATTAATAAACTCATGTCAAGAAAGGAGTTTAGAAGAAAGAGAGATGTTGCAGACTTTTTTGGTGTCTCACCCCAGGCTTTGAGCATATGGATTGCTAAGGGTGTCATTCCTCCAAAGCATTTGCTCAAGCTCTCGAAAGAGAACCTTGTGAATGAAAAATTAGAGAGTTCTCAATTTCAAAGCGAGTCCATGTCAAGTGAGTCTGAATCAAAGACTGTCATAGATTATTTAATGCGAGAGAATGTAAAGCTCAAGCAGGAAATTGAGTCTTTGAAAAATTCCCAAAGCTATGCTAATTCTTTACCCCAATCTGGAAACCTGCTTGATAAAATTGTTGCAGATTCGTTGCTCATATGTGGGCGCGTTTCTGATGGTATTATTACTGAGGCAGATGGAATGTGGAGTGAAATTCTTGGATATGAAAATGATCAATTAGTAGGATGTCGTTATGATGAGGAAGAGTGGATCCATCCTGATGAACTAGCTCGAGTAAGAAGGGTTCAGGAAGACTTAAAAAGATCAAAGACCATTACAGAGTCGCGATATAGCGATATTCAGCGTTGGAAAAATGGTAAAACAGGGGAGTACGTTATGCTTAGCATGCTATGGGATCTAAATATTCAAGAGGACCGTGCAATAGTAGTATGCAAACCTATTGATGGATTTATCACTGAAAATGGAATTCTTAATTGATTCTTTTTAGTACGACGTACTAAGTTAAAATTTTCTATTATTTAAATACTGTTAACAATAACAGAGCCTCTGATAAGGGGCTTTTTTGCTTTTCAATAGAAAGGTAATTTAGTAGGTATTTAAGGAATATAAATTCGACATTACATATGAAACCCAGAGTCAGATTCGCACCCAGCCCAACTGGGCAGTTACATCTTGGAGGAGCTAGAACAGCATTATCCAACTATTTATTTACAAAAAATCAAGGTGGGAAATTTTTAGTTAGGATTGAGGACACTGATCTCGAAAGGTCAAAAAAGGAGTATACAGATCAAATCTGTCAATCGCTAGACTGGCTTGGACTTAAATGGGATGAAGAACTGGTATATCAATCAGCAAACACATCTGTTTATAAATCATATATAGATAATCTTTTAAAGGATAACAAGGCATATATGTGTTTTGCTTCAAAAGAAGAGTTGGATGAAATTCGCAAGGAATCTAACTCATTTCACTACCCAGGTATTTGGAGGGATAGAGATGTTGGTGATATAAACAATGAAATCAAAAAAGGTAGTCCATTTACAGTTCGATTAAAAACACCGCAAGATGGTAAAACAAGTTTTGAGGATCTTATTTACGGTAATATATCTGTTGAAAACAATGAGATTGATGATTTTATTATAGCAAGGTCTGATGGGAGTCCTGTTTATAATCTTACAAATGTCGTAGATGATAGTTTAATGGAAATCACTCATGTCATCCGTGGAGAGGACCATGTCTCTAATACTCCAAAACAAATACTTATCTATTATGCTCTGGGATTTAAGGTGCCAATATTTGCCCACTTACCAATGATCTTGGGTGAAGATAAGAAAAGACTTAGTAAGCGCCATGGAGCTGCTGGAGTCAACGAATATGAAAGCATGGGCTATCAGCCAGATGCTCTTTTAAACTATTTGGCATTATTAGGCTGGAATCCTGGAACTGAGGAGGAGATATTTGATCTAGGTAGCTTGGTCAAGAATTTTGATATTAGAAAGGTTCAGAAAAAATCAGCTACCTATGATCAGAAGAAATTCAATTGGATCAGCTCACAGCATCTTATGAAAGAAGATAGTGACAAAGTTCTTAATAGATTAGCGAGTATTGATCCAAGATGGAGTGATTCTAGAAGCCAAGATAATCTTATAAAAATAATCGATCTAATGAAGCCTAGATCAAATTCTCTTACTGATCTTATAGATCAGTCACGATACTTTTTTAGTAGTCCAAAAGAATTTGACTCCGCTCAACTTCAAAAGATTTGGAAGCAGAATACTACTGAAATAATAATCGAATTGAAAAGCGTTTTAGGCGCCATAAATAGTTGGGTGGCAATTGAATTGGAATCTAATTTTAATAGCTTTATGGACCAGAGAGGGTTTGGTATTGGAAAAGTCATGAAGCCCATGAGATTTTTAATTTGTGGTAGCCTGCAGGGACCATCATTATTTGATTTGATGGAATTAATTGGAAAAGAGGAGTCATTGAAGCGTATAAGTTATGCAATAAATGAATTTTAGATAATGAATGAAAGTAAAATATTAGCAAAAAATTTCATACAACGTATTATAGATGAAGATAATGAATCAGGGAAATGGGACAATAGAGTGCATACGCGTTTTCCCCCTGAGCCCAATGGATATCTTCATATTGGCCATGCCAAATCCATTTGCTTGAATTTTGGAATTGCAGAAAAAAATAACGGTAAATGTAACCTTCGTTTTGACGATACAAATCCGACAAAAGAAGATGATGAATATGTAAAGTCTATCATTGAAGATGTTAAGTGGCTGGGGTTTGATTGGGAGGATCGTTTGTATTTTGCATCTGATTATTTTGAACAGATGTATTCTCATGCGATTACCTTGATAAAAAATGGGAAAGCTTATGTGTGTGATCAGACTAGCCAAGAGATAAGAGAATGTCGCGGTACGCTTAAAAATCCCGGCATAGAGAGCCCATTTAGAGGTAGGAGTATTGAAGAAAATCTAGATTTGTTTGGTAAAATGAAAATGGGTGAATTTGGAGATGGAGCCAAGACCCTAAGAGCAAAAATAGATATGTCTCATCCTAACTTGAACATGCGAGATCCTGTAATATATAGAATTCTTCATGCATCTCACCATAGGACTAATGACAAATGGTGCATATATCCAATGTATGACTGGGCACATGGGCTTGAAGATTCAATAGAAAGAATTACACACTCCATTTGCACACTTGAATTTGAAGATCACAGACCCTTATATGATTGGTATCTCAAACAGCTGGACATTTATCACCCACAACAAATTGAGTTTGCGAGACTAAATCTCAATTTTACGGTTGTTAGTAAGCGTAAACTAAAACAACTAGTCGATGAGGGAGTCGTTGATGGTTGGGACGACCCAAGGATGCCTACCATTTCAGGACTTCGAAGAAGAGGCTACACTCCAAAATCGATAAGAAAATTTTCTGAAGAAGTTGGTGTCACTAAGCGCGATTCTATTATCGATGTTGTTAGGCTTGAAAATGCGCTTAGGGATGAGCTAAATAAAAGTAGCAATCGTGTTATGGCCGTTCTCGAACCTTTGAAAGTAGTCATAACAAATTTTCCTGAAGGAGAGACGGAAAATCTTGATGCAATTAACAATCCAGAGAATCTCAACGCAGGTAGTAGAAAAATTCCATTTTCAAAAGAAATCTACATAGAAAAGAATGATTTTATGGAAGATCCACCTCGAAAATTCTTTCGATTAGGACCTGGTAGAGAGGTGAGACTGAGGTACGCATATTTCATTACCTGCACTAATGTAATTAAGGACTCAGGTGGCAACATTGTCGAACTGCACTGCACCTACGACCCTAAAACTAAAAGCGGAAGCGCGCCTGACGGGAGGAAGGTAAAGGGAACCATACACTGGGTAAGCGCAAAAGATGCTGTTGATGCTGAGGTTCGATTATATGATCGATTATTTAAAAAGTCAGATCCTGATAAGGGCGGAAACTTTCTTGATGCACTTAATTCTGATTCATGTATAGTCCAAAATGCAAAGCTAGAGCCATGTTTAAATGATCCTGGGGCACAAACATATCAGTTTGAGCGATTAGGGTATTTTAAGAAAGATGAGAAACTATCTGTTAGTCAAAATGTTTTTATAAGAGTCGTTTCACTTCGTGATTCTTGGGCAAGATTAATGAAACAAGGAATGACCTGAACCGATGCTTAATTTGGGTTGGATTAAACCAGTGATTAACCCTAATTTGAGTCAGTGAAACCAATCGCACCGATGAATAAATTTCTATGTCTTATACTCTTCGCTTCCATTTCGTATGGAAAGGAGCCATACGCTTACATATACCTTTTACCCTTTGATAACATTCAAAATGATCCTGCGGTTGAGTGGATTGCAGCAGGGTTAAGTGACATGGCAAGAGAAGAAATTAAGAATGTCTATGGTGTTCGAATTAAGAATAAGGAAGATCTCGAGACAATAATGAATGATCGGTCTTTAATGCTTAAACAACCTCGAGGTTCAAGAAATCTTCTTTTATTGGGTAAATACAATCGACAACTAGATAAGGTCCATGTAACCATCCAGGTTGTGGATGTTGCAAATTGGGAAGAGCTTGCAAAGTCTCAGGTTACTGAGGTCTACACCCAGGTTCCTGATCTAAATAAGGCTGTTGGCTCATCAGTACTTAATATGATTAAACCTTTCCTTCCAAAAATGCCAAAGGCAAAAATATCGCCTTATCCTAAATATGTTGAACAGCCTGTAAAAAAACAACGTCATCCCGCATCAACGCAGGCCGAAAATGTAGCATCTAGCCTAGATCAACAAATTGCAGAATTAGAGGCATCAATGGAGTTTCTTCTAAGTGCCAATGCACGAAAAAGGGAAAGGGTAAAAAAGGAGGTCTCACGATTTGATTCAGGTGAATGGTCAATGGACTTTGATGTAGATCGTAAGATGGATGAGAATCCCGAAAATGCCGGGAATACGCAATTGTTATCTTCAGTATTAGATCAACTCTTATCGAACCCGTATGAGGTGGAATTGCAGCGTCCAGAATTTGAATATCACCAAGATGACGAATTATATATGACAGTACGGTTCCCAGTTATATATAAGTTAAAGGATAAAATTCTAAAGGATATGCTTACTGGGCTTCCCTATACAGGATTGGAGCAGGATGGATCTCTTACTGTCTTTTACTTTGACAGGACAAAATTTAACTTTCCTGCTCAACATGTAGAGTCAATTAAGTCTGGCTCATACCGCAATGTGCCAGTGCTAAGAATATTTGATAAAAATAGAAATACTCTTATAGTGGTGGCCGACACACCAGAAAAATATTGGCACAGTAGAAATAGTAGCAGAGTATTATATGTTCCCCAGCATCAGTTCTCACCCTTAATTGACTTTTCTGTTGGTGGCTGGTCCATTCAGGTAGCAATGGAGACTGTTGACATCCAGGCAGTGTATGAGTTTATTTTGCCTGTTAGTGAAATAGAATCATTGAGTAATGTGAGTTTGAAATTTGTGAATGAGAACGACCTTAGATCATTTTTAGATCCAATACTTTAATCACATAACTTTTTATGGTAAAAGCTAAACCATTGTCACTTAAAGCTTTTTTTAGTTTTTTACTAAAGTCTTATATTACCTTAATCATTGCTTTTCAATTTGTTAATGGAGAGAATACGGATTCAGGGTCTACTATTCCTGATCTAAAGGTAAGACTTTTGAATGGGTCATCTACAACCCTTCATCAATTATCTCAAGATGGTCCGCTATTAATAGACTTTTGGGCAACCTGGTGCGTGCCCTGCAAAAAGGTCATGAAATATTTAAACGAATACCATGAAGAATATGCTAATGATAATTTTAAGGTACTTATGATAAATACTGATACGCCTCGGTCTTTGGGTAAGGTCAGAGGTTTCATTAAGTCGCAAGATTATTCTTTTAATGTAGGAATGGATCCCAATAAAGTACTTTCAAAAAAGTTAAATGGTATGATTATGCCCACCTTGATTCTCGTTGATAAGGGTGGGATTATAAAATGGAGACATCAGGGATATGTTGCTGGAGAAGAGATTGAAATCGAAAAACAGATAAAACAAGTTTTAGGGAAAAATATTAATGAAAATATTAATTGATAGAGCAGCTCTACATTTTTTTGGAGCTTTCCTAATAAGCTTTTCATTAACCACTGCAAATGATATAGGCTTTAATGGAGCGGTAGATGCCAGCTATGGGAACAGTTATGATTTTTATAATTTTTCTGAAAATCTTTTAGATCTCAACTTTTTTTACAAGGATATTCAAGGCTGGATCCAATATGAATATTCTAATCCACCAGATATGGGTTTTACAACCAATGACATAAGAAAGTTTAGACTGGAATATTTGGCAGAGGATTTCGTCGTCAAATTAGGTGATATTTATGAGTTTTGGGGCAGGGGTCTTGTGCTTAATCAGTTTGATGATCAAGTAACTAACTTTGATAACGGAACTAGAGGACTCTATATTGAATACAATAAATACCCCTTCTCCTTCAGCCACCTAAATGGTAATTCAAATATTTGGATGTTGGGTGGAGGAGCCAGAATTCCTGAAAATAATAACATTCACAATATGTCTGCAAATCGCCTAAACTATGATATAAATTCACTTTCATTGGGAGTCACTCAACTCAGGACAAATGAAAATCATTCCCTTACCAGTGGGCCACCAGTAGATATCAACCACAATATTAGAGGAACATATTTATCTTGGGCGGGAAACTTTGCCGATATCTTTTTGGAATATGCTGATAAGATCTCTACAAGGAAAATAAGTAATTTTGGAGGGATACCAAATGACACCTTGAAAAGAGGGCACGGGTACTACCAAAATGTTAATATATATTTTGGTAATTGGGGCCTATCAACAGAGTATAAGCGTTATTCCTTTGATAGATTGTATGGCGATATAACTGCTAATGAATATGGCAACCAAATCGAATACCAACAAATGCCAACCCTTGCAAAGGAACATAATTCTACTCTGCTTGGCAGAGTTAGTCATACATATAGTTTCAATGATGAGAGAGGAATCCAATTTGAATTAAATGGTTCGATTATGGATCTGGCAATTTCCATGCAGTATGCTCATTTGAGTAGAAACGAAAAATGGAGGTCAAACTCAGAAAACGATTGGACACATTCGATTATTGATAATTACCTACCAAGTTCAGATGTTTCGGCGCTTCCTTATTGGGAAAATTATAATGAAATAAGCGGGTATACATTGAATGAAAGATTATACTTTAAAATTGGACATGGTATCAATAGAGAGATCATAAAAAATCTTAGAAATTTTATAGGATACCAAAAAGATCTTTCAAGTGTTGATACGTCTTACATTGAGGTATATGATTCTCTTGAGTGGGATGGTACATGGTACTACGACACTACACTTGTTCCTTTCTATGATTCTCTATTCACTGATGAGTATGGTGTTGAATCAAAATTATGGCAGCAGGCTGAATCATTTACAATACCAATAGAGCTGAACTACATTTTTGAAAGTGGATATAGTATTGGCCTGGGATTTCAATATCAAGAAAGAAAAAAGTTTAATAGAATGAAAGGTAATGCTACAAACTATGATTATGGTAAATCAAAGTGGACAATGTACGACCCAGATGATTATAGTCAGTCATTTAGTACCAGAACAACGCAATTTGCATCTGAAAATGGTCCGGTAAATAAGCAATACAATCGTTTAATCTATTTTTCAGTTAGCAAAGCCTCAAAGTGGTCTTTAACGATTACACATGATGCTACCAATGCATTTGAGACTGGGCAACTAAAGGATCCATACTATAATCCTTTAGAAGCATTGATCTATGGAGATATAAAATATTTTACTGGGAATCGTAAAAACACCGATGCCCCATCTTGGGCACAAAACAGGTGGGTCTCTGCAGAATTCGCATACAATATTACTTCATCTCAGAGGATCTCAATTATGTATGGTTCAATACAAGGTGGCTTATTCTGTAGTAATGGAATTTGTAGAATAATTCCACCTTTTAATGACGGCCTTAAGGTATCCTACAGCGCAAGCTTCTAAATTGGCAATGAAATATTTAATTGCCTTTATCAAAAAAATACTTCTGCTATTCATGATATCAATTTCATTATCTCAGAGTCTTGATATTACCGACAATATATATAAAGATATAAAAACAAAAATAGAGGAATCTTCTCGAATAGGTCAAAGACTTTTTTGGGACTATTTTGGAGGAGAGACTTGTACCTTTTGCCCAGCTGTAGATATGGCCTTTGATCAACTTTTAACCGATTTTCCTGATGATGTTGTAATAGTAACTTGGGCTGATCCTTATTGGTCTCCATTAACTGATGCTGACTTATGTATCTATATTGATGCAATTGGAGAATGCCATGATGTTAGAGAAGACTACTACAATATGACTAC
>Ga0208130_1001385_pt1 | contig 11761 bp, 8 predicted proteins | sample ETNtaG_31_FD_185771 | JGI IMG/M metagenome (GOLD analysis project Ga0208130, IMG submission 185771) | Marine microbial and viral communities from oxygen minimum zone, Eastern Pacific Ocean - ETNP201310SV78 (SPAdes) (version 2) | ecosystem: Environmental > Aquatic > Marine > Oceanic ...
GCAATACCTGACGATGGAAATGGTAAAACATTTTGGAGGGGTTATGTCTACTAATTAATTCTATACAATTTTTAACAATTATCATATTCTTAATAAATATTCAAATTTTTAAGAATATATCAATAGAAATGTATTTTTTTAGGATTTCAATAAAAAATTGTTACTAAAAAAACGAAAACAATAAAATATTGTTATTTTTTTTTAGATAATACGCGATTAAAACACATAAAAAGCTGTTAATAAGTATATTTATTAATTAAATTTTAACAAATAATTAACAAATAACTAAGTATGAAAAGCTTATTCAGATTATTAGTGATCTCCATGCTGGTGTTGCAAACATCACTTGCACAGGAGACTATATCTGGTGTTGTTTCTGATAATGACGGCTTACCTCTTCCAGGTGCCACTGTATTAATTCAAGGAACAACTACAGGTGTAACTACTGATTTCGATGGAAACTTTTCTATTAATGCATCTGAAGGACAAATTCTGGAATTCAGCTTTGTTGGATATGAAACAGCAGTTGTAACTGTTGGATCGTCTAATGTTATTAATATATCTCTTTCCCTCGGGACGCAACTTGAAGAAGTAATCGTCACTAGTTTAGGTATTACAAGAGAAAAACGTGCACTAGGTTATGCTGTTTCCGAAGTTGACAATAGTCAGGTAGAGAGCAGAGCATCCGGTGATGTTGCACGTGTATTGTCTGGTAAAGCTTCTGGTGTACAGGTTACCGATCAAGGTGGTCTATCTGGATCTGGAACTAGTGTTATTATTAGAGGTCTTAGTACCTTTAGTGCAAGTAACCAACCGCTTTTTGTTGTTGACGGTGTACCTTTTTCAAGTGACACAAATGCAATGGGTGGTTTTACTTCGGGTAACAACGGTTCTTCAAGATTCCTTGATTTAGACCCTAACAATATAGAATCTGTGAATGTTTTAAAAGGTCTTGCCGCTGCAACGCTTTATGGTTCACAGGGTAGAAATGGTGTAATATTAATTACAACAAAATCTGGTACTACTGCATCAGGAATGAAAGCTTCTAAAAATGAAATAACTGTTAACACTTCTTATTTCTCTCAAGAGCTTGCAATGATGCCAGATTATCAAAATAAATATGGTGGTGGATTCGATCAAAGTTTTGGTTGGTTCTTTTCAAACTGGGGTCCTAGTTTTGATAAAGAAGGTCCAGCTGGATGGGGAAGACAAAGTGCCCTAAACGGTACACTTTCAGGTCAACCAGGATATGTTATTCACCCATATGTTAACAATTTAAGTTCTAATGCATTACCAAAAAATTTATTACCATTAATAGGATTATCAATGGACTCAGTTTATGAGTGGGCTCCAAGAAATTCTATTGAAGAATTATTTAGAACAGGTAGTATATTTAACACTAATGTTAACTTTAGAGGACAAAGCTCTGACGGGAAATTGTCCTATAATGTAAATTACGGTAACCTTGATGATGAAGGATTTACTCCAAATAATAACTTAAGAAGAAGTTCATTAAGTTTTGGTGGTAGAATGGCCTTGTCTAATAGATTTACAGTAAATGGAACGCTTAACTATTCTCAGACAAGATTTAAATCACCTCCAATCGCTGCTGCAAGTGGTGGTACAGCTGGTGCTAACTCTTTATATGATGTAGTGTTTTTTACTCCACGTCAATTGAGTATTACAGAGCTTCCGTATGCTAACCCTATTACTCAAGCATCAATCTATTATTATGGTAGTAATGCAATACAACATCCATTATGGACATTAAACAATGCTGAAGATAAGCAAAATACAACCAGAGTTTATGGGGGTACTAGCGTTCAGTATGATTTTAATGACAATTTAAATGTTCAATATAGATATGGTTATGATGTTTATTCAGAAGATAATGTAAGTTATTCAAATAAAGGTGGACAAACAGGTTCAAATGAAGACAAAAGTGGTTTTTATGAAAAGTGGAATAACACTAATTACATCTTCAATCATCAAATCACCCTTAATGGTGACTTTCAACTTGATGAAGCATGGGGTGTTAACTTTAACCTTGGTGCAACTTCAAACTCAGTTGAATATGACAGAAATGGTGTAAGAAGTACCGGACAAAATGTATATGGAATTTTTAGACATTTTAACTTCAACCAACAAGAAGAAATTGAATATTATTCTAAAAGAAATGTTACTGGAATTTTTGGACAAGCTTCTTTTGATTATGAAAACTATCTATTCTTGACTGTTTCTGCAAGAACTGATTGGGTTTCAAACTTGTCAGAAGAGAATAGATCAATAACATATCCATCTGCTAGTATAGCTATAGTTCCAACATCTATGTTTGATTTTGGAGAATTACCTATTGACTTTTTAAAACTGAGAGTTGCATATGGTACATCTGCTACTTTCCCATTTGGATATCCAATTGCAGCTACTTTAGCTCTGGATACCAAAGATTTTAGAATTGGTGGAACTAATGTTATTACTAACTCTTCAGGTTCTCAATTAGGTAACGTCGGTTTAAAGCCTGAGCTTTTAGCTGAGCTAGAATTTGGTATTGAGGCAAATCTGTTTGAAAATAGACTTTCTGCTGAAATTTCATACTATGATAGAAAGACTACTGATCTTATTATATCAAGACCACTTGATCCAGCAACTGGATATTCATCAACTAGAACAAACATTGGTGAAATTAGCACCAAAGGTTGGGAAATTGATTTATCTGCTGACTGGCTAAGAGGAGAGAACTTTAATTGGAATACTTCAGTTAATTATATGTCAACTCAATCTATTGTTGAGGATTTAGGTCCTGATACAGATCAAATTGTATATGCAGGTTATACTAACCTTGGAAATGCAGCTATTCCTGGTCTTCCACTAACTTCTATGATTGGAAGTAGTGTATCTAGAGATAGTGCTGGAAATCCAATCGTTGAAGGTAATGGTACATATGCAACAAATTATGATACAGAATATAAGAACAACCCTTATGCTTTAATCGGAGATTCTAATCCTGATTTTATTGCTAACTTAAGTAATACAATTTCATATGGAAACTTCTCTTTAAACTTCCTATTTAATGCTACAATTGGTGGAGATATGTACTCACCTTTTAACTCTACCCTATTAGCAAGAGGATTAACCACTGATACAGCTGGGGCAAACTTCAATAGAGAATTATCATTCTTACTACCGGGAGTACTTCCTGATAGTTCACCAAACAACAAAATGATAAATAACTCTACATTCACATTTAGTACTATTTTCTATGCTAGTGAGCTAGAAACATGGGATGCAAGTGTGTTGAGATTAAGTGAATTATCTTTAAGCTATGATATACCATCAAAATGGTTAGAAAATACTCCTTTTGGCGCAGTATCTGTTAGCGCTCAAGGTTTTAACCTATGGTATGATGCATATAATACACCTCCAGGAAGTAATTTTGACCCTAACATTGCAGGACTTGGTGTTGGTAATGGTTCAGGATTTGAATACTTCAATGGTGTTAGTTCTAAAAGATATGGTGTAAGTCTAAAATTAACGTTTTAAAGGATAAAGAATTATGAAAAAATTTAGAAAACTTTCAATTTTAACTTTAGCAAGTGTTTTATTTTTCACTTCATGTGAAACACTTGATTTAGATTTAACTTCAAACCCTAATGCTTTAGGGCCTGATCAAGCTAGTGCTGATCTCTTTATCAATGCGATACAAGAGGATTTTGCTTACTTTGTTGATGGTCTAGGTGATCCTGGATTAAGACTAACTAGACAGCTTCATGGTTTTTTCCGTGATTATGATAATGCATACACTCCAATAGATTGGGATGGTGTATGGTCTAATGCATATCAAGGAATTATGGAGGATATTAGATTAATGAATATCCTTGCTGACGAGGCTGGACTTACATATTATACTGCTATGAGTCAAGTATTTCAAGCATATATTTATATAAGTTTAGTTGATTATTTCGGAGATATACCTTATAGTGAGGCCTTACAAGGTTCGGAGAATTTAAACCCATCTTCAGATGGAGGATCATCAGTTTATCAAGCTGCTCTTGGCCTACTTGATAATGCTATAGCTGGTTTTGGTGCTGGAGGAGTTCCACCTACATACGATATGTACTACGGTGGAGATGCTGAAAAGTGGATTAAAGCTGCAAACAGTATAAAAAAGAGAGCATATTTAAATCTTGGTGATTATGCATCTTATAATTCTATTACAAACTATATTACTTCAAGTAGTGATGATTTTGAATTTCAATGGGGAACAAATACGTCAAACCCTGACACAAGATCTCCAATCTACAGATCTAATTATACCTTGAATGGTGCTAGTGACTTTCAGTCAAACTGGTTAATGAATAGATTAATGGTTGGTAGAAATGGTGAAAGAGATCCAAGAATTAACTACTTAATTTATAGACAGCAAGGAGACACTCCTGGTATAGATGGACCTGTTGACGAAACATTACTTCAATGTGCTGTTCCTGGTTACTTTATCGAGCCACATAGAATTGCTTATGGTATTTACTGTGGTCTTCCTGAAGGTTACTGGGGAAGAGATCATGGAGATGATAGTGGTATTAACCCTGATCAATCAAGAAGGGCTCTTCCTGGAATATATCCAGCAGGAGGAACTTATGATGAAGGTCAGTTTGTTCCACAATATCTAGAAGACGGTTCTGGAGGAGCTGGTATTACACCAGTAATTTTATCTTCCTGGATGCACTTTTTTGATGCAGAAGTTGCTGTTAGTACTGGTGGAGATCCAACTGCTGGAACTCTAGCAGGTATAGAAGCATTCTTCAATAAAGTAGATGATATAATTGATGCACCTGCAATGTCTCAAGCAGATATTGATGCTTATATAGCAAATTTTGCTGCTGAGTGGAGTGCTGCATCTTTAGATGGTAAGCTTGAACTTTGGGCTGAAGAATTTATGATATCTCAGGCTGGTGCTGGTATTGATGCATACAACCTTTACAGAAGAACTGGTTATCCTAAAAATCTTCAACCTACAATTGAGTTAAATCCTGGACAATTTCCATTGTCTATGTTTTATCCAAGTAGTCATGCTGGAAGAAACTCTAACGTTAATCAGAAAACTGACTTAGCACAAAGAGTATTTTGGAACTCTAACGGACCTGCGGTCGATTAAATATAAATACTATGAAAAAAATATATATATATCTTAGTTTAATTCTTTTGATTACATCATGTGCTAAAGATAGTTTTCGTGATGAATACAAAGGAGAAGAGATGATGATCGACTACATGTTTAATAATTTTCAATATGGAGCTGGTCTAAGAGCAATAAGCATTAATGGTGAATATCAAGCATCTACTCCAGACTCTTCGGTTTGGTCAGGTACTTTTGAGCCTCATGCTGAAACTACAGATCTAATCTCTAAAGTTGATCTTTACTTATCAATGAACGGAGGGACTGAAACCCTATATAATACATGGACCCTAGGCGATATGTATGATGGAGATTTTGGTCTTCCTAGATTTGATGTAACAGTTACTCTAAATCAAGCATTAAGTACTATGGGTATTTCTGATTTTAAAGGAAATGATGTAGTATACTTTAGATTTGAGTTAAGTCTGACTGATGGTAGATCATTCTCATATCAAAATGCAACTGGTTCAATGACTGGTTTCTATTGGAGTTCACCTTTTAGATATCTTGTTATAATTGGATGTAAAGTACCATTTGGAGCTACTCCTCCTGCTGGTAATTATACTCTTAATGGCCAAGATAGCTGGGGTGATGGATGGAATGGTGCAACAGTTACTATTACAATAGATGGTGAAGTTGCAGAAGTCTTCGGATTCACTGATGGAACATCTGCTAGTACATCATTCACTTTAGATGGAACCCAATCTCTAGGACTCTCCTTTAGTGGAGGTGCATGGGATAGTGAGGTTACATATCAGCTTGAGTATGAAGATCCAAATGGAGGTAATGCACAAACAGCATTATCTGATGGAACAAGTCCAGCTGATGGACCTAAGGATTTAAATATTTGTAAGTAAACATTTAATTAATATCTTAAAAGGAGGTTTTGTAAAAAAAACCTCCTTTTTTTTTGAATATGAGTAAAAACATAGAAATATATGGTTTAAGAAGCATAATAGAGGCAGTTGATTCATCAGAGGAAATATCAAAAGTTTTATTAATTAAGTCATCCGCATCAAGTAGCTTGTTTAGGTCATTAGTTGAAAAATTAGAAAAAAAGAACATAAAATATACATATGTTCCAAAAGAAAAATTTAATAAGTATAAAAATAAGAACCATCAAGGAGCTGTAGCAATTTTATCTCCAGTTCCACTATTATCAATAGAGGAATTAGTAAAATCAACATATAATGAATCAAAAGAACTTACTTATTTACTTTTAGATGGTGTAACTGACACTAGAAATTTTGGAGCTATAATAAGAACATCAGTAGCTGCTGGAGTAACAGGAATAATTATTTCACAAAATAACTCAGCGCCTATCAACTCAGATGTTATTAAAACATCATCTGGATCAGTTTTTAACATACCGATTGCAAGAGTTAATAATTTAAAAGATGCAATAATTTACTTAAAATCAATAGGTATAGAGATTTTTAGTTTATCAGAAAAAGCTAGTAAAAATATTTATGATAAGGATTATAAAAAATCAGTAGGCTTAATTTTAGGATCTGAAGATAAAGGAATTACAAAAGGAGTTTTAAACCTGTCTGATGATATACTTATGATTCCAATTAGCTCAAATATAGATTCATTAAATGTGTCTGCTGCATTTTCAGCAGTAATATTTGAACTTGTACGACAAAGAAATTATTGAGCTAAAAAATGTAATTTAGTAAAAAAAAGTTGACTTTTACTAGAACTTTATCACCATTTTTTGTAGCTCTCTTATTAATCATAAGTAGTTGTAGTTCAAATATTTACAATAAATTTGATGACCCAATTCTTATTAAAAATATACTTGAGGTTAACGATAGTATTGTTAAAAAAGATCCTGTCAATTTACTTATTCAACCATCACCCGTTAATAAATTTTTAGGCTATCCACTTGGATTAGCAATTAACAACCTTGCTAATGATAATCCTGATGAGAAATTTAGAATATGGTTAGAAAAGAATGAAAATAGATATAATAGATTAGAAAAACTTATTACTAGTAAACAAATAGATCAATTAAAGAGATATAATAACTCATTTAATGATTTCCTAAAGAATATTGGTCAAGAGCCAATTACAATAAATAATACTGAGATTGATAAAAATATAGAAAGACTCAAAAGATTTTATGATAGTAAAGGTTATTTTGACTCAAATATTACATATGACTCAATTGTAGAGTTCAATCAATTAACCGCCAAATATTCAGTAGAAACCAAAGAAAGGTATTTGATTGATTCAATAACTGTAAATATCGAGTCTAAAGATTTGGATTCTCTATATAAAGCCAACATTAGTCGAAGCCAAATAAAAAAAGGTGAATTCTTTACAATTGATAAACTTATATTAGAGAGAGATAGACTAATTAAATTATTCAAAAATAATGGGATATATAATTTCCAGCAAAGAAGCATTAATTATCAAGTACTAATTGATAGTACCGGTAATTTAAAAAAAATACCAATAATTTTAAATGTCAAAAACATAGACCAAGAGACTGATTACCAAGTAAAGAAAATTGATAATATAAATATATTTGTAGAATCATTAGATGAATTATCTGATATTGATTCATATACAGATTCAATAAATTATAATGGTATTAATATTTTTTCAAAGGGAAAACTTAACTATTATGCTAAATCCCTTATTGAACCAATTTTTTTTAACATATCAGATTATTATAGTGAAGAGAATAAAATACTTACTTCTCGATTTTTTTCTAATCTAGGAAACTTCAAATACCCAAGAATTATTTTTGAAGAAAATGATAAGTCACTAACATCTTCAATTTTTCTTTTCCCAAGAGAAAGATTTAGTCTTGGGTTTGATTTAGATTTTACACACTCTAATATTGAAGACTTTGGTATTTCTTTAGGATCTAATTTAAACATTAGAAATATTTTTAGACGAACTGAAAATCTTTCAATCAACCTCAAAAATTCAATAGGTGCTTCCAAGGATATTTCAATTTTAGATGATTCATTCTTTAATCTTTTCGAATTAGGAGGCAATTTAAATCTAAGAATACCTAGAGCTGTTCTGCCGTTTAATCCCAAAAAAATTATTAAAAAGGAGATGAACCCGGTAACAAATATAATTTTAGGAACAACCTTGCAAAAAAATATTGGTCTTGATAAACAATATTACAGTAGTATTTATGAAATTAATTGGAGTCCAAAAGCATATTCTAAAGTAAATTTTAAACTTCTAGACTTTGAGTATGTCAATAATCAAAATATTTCAAATTATTTTAATGTCTATAGAAATTCATATGATAAGCTGAATTATATTTCTTCATTATACAATCTTGATCAATCAATAATAGATGAAAATGGAGATTTATCAATTCCTGATGGTACAAATAAATTTATTCAGCAAGTTTTAAACAATGAAACTAGTTTAAAAGATGATAACGAATTTTTTAAAGATGTAAATTCAATTTTAGAGAGGAAAGAAAGACTAACTGAAAATAATATCATTATTGGATCATCCTTAACTATTAATAGAAATACTCAAGAAAGCTTCTTAGATGAGGATTTCTCTCAAATAAGAGTAAAGCTGGAATTGGTTGGTAACTTATTTAACGAGATTTTAAAATCAAATAATATTAATTCTGATGGTAAAGTAGAAATTTCAAATATAATTCCATCCCAGTATGCAAAGGCTGAAATTAATTACATTAAACATTTTTTACTAAATAGTGGAAATGTTTTTGCTTTAAGAGCTTTTACAGGTGTTGCAGTTCCATATGGGAATTCAAACTATATACCTTTTTCTAGATCATATTATGCCGGAGGATCTAATGATAATAGAGCTTGGAAAGCATATAAATTAGGGCCAGGTAGCAGTAATAATATAAATGAATTTAATGAAGCAAATTTTAAAATTGCTTTTAATTTTGAATATAGATCTAAAATTAGCGGAAAACTTAATGGAGCATTGTTTATTGATATAGGTAATATTTGGAATTTTAATGATAATGTTGATGACAAATCAATGACTTTTGATAATCTTTCTGATTTAAAAGAACTTGCAGTAGGATCTGGAGCTGGATTAAGGTATGATTTTAACTTTTTTGTTTTAAGACTTGATGTAGGATTTAAAACACATAACCCTGCCCAAATTAAAGGTAAAAGATGGTTTAATGATTTTACATTAAAAAAAGCAGTTTATAATATTGGAATTAATTATCCATTTTAAATTAAGTTTAATAATTTTGACAAACTTTAACAAAATTCAAATTGGAAAATAACTTTATTTACGGAGAACAAAATCAAAAAATTTTTAGTATTGCTAAAGAGAAAAAATTTGCTATACCAGCTGTAAATGTTTCGGGTACAAATACTATAAATCCAGTTCTAGAAACTGCATCACAAATTAATAGTCCTGTTATAATTCAATTTTCGAATGGAGGATCTCAATTTATTGCAGGAAAAGGAATGCCTAATGACAACTTTAATGCTTCTATTTCAGGATCAATTTCTGGTGCATATCATATTCATAAAGTAATTAATAATTATGGAGCAAAAGTTATAATTCATACTGACCATTGCTCAAGAAAAATTCTTCCATGGATAGATGGACTTATTAATCATGGTAGGGAATTTTATAAAAAAAACGGATATCCATTATTTTCATCTCATATGATAGATCTTTCTGAGGAACCTTTAGAGGAAAATATTGCTACTTGTAAAGAATATCTAAAGAAATTAACAGACCTTGATATGACACTTGAAATAGAACTTGGTGTAACAGGCGGTGAAGAAGATGGTGTTGACAATACAGACATTGATAGCTCAAAGTTATATACACAGCCTGAAGAAGTGGCTTACGCATACTCTGAATTAAGCTCAATAAGTGATAAATTTTTGATTGCAGCTGCTTTTGGAAATGTTCATGGAGTATACAAACCAGGAAATGTCAAACTTACCCCTAAAATTTTAAAGAACTCTCAAGAATTTATTTCAAATAAGTTTAATTTACCACATAATTCACTTGACTTTGTCTTTCATGGGGGATCAGGCTCTTCTTTGGAGGAAATTAGAGAAGCAATTGAGTATGGAGTTGTAAAAATGAATATTGATACTGATCTTCAATATGCCTTTACTGAAGGTATTAGAGATTATATGAATTCAAATTCAGAGTATTTAAAAAGCCAAATTGGAAATCCCGATGGACGTGATATTCCTAATAAAAAGTATTATGATCCTAGAGTATGGCTAAGAAAGGGTGAAGAAAGCTTTAAAGCTAGGCTAATGAAAGCTTTTGAAGATTTAAATAATATCAATACCTTAGATTAATATCTATTAGTATGAGTTGGTTCAAAAGAACAAACAAAAATATTAGTACAAAAACAGAGGAAAAAAAAGATATTCCAGCTGGTCTTTGGTATAAAACACCAAGTGGAAAAATTATTGATACCAAAGAGCTTTCAGAGAACCTATACGTAAGTCCTGAAGATGATTATCATGTCCATATTGGTAGTAAAGAGTATTTTGAGATACTTTTTGATAATAATTACAAAGAGTTAAATGCTAATATGGTATCCATTGATTTTCTAAAATTCAAAGATCAAAAAAAATACTCTGATAGATTGAAAGAAGCACAGGCTAATACAAGTCTAAAAGATGCGATAAGAATAGGGTTCGGAAAGTCTTTTGGTAAAAATTTAGTTATAGCATGCATGGATTTCAAGTTTATAGGTGGTTCAATGGGATCAGTTGTAGGAGAAAAAATATCTCTATCAATCAGTTATGCTATAAAATATAAATGTCCTTTAGTTATAATTTCAAAATCAGGAGGTGCAAGAATGATGGAATCAGCTACATCACTGATGCAAATGGCAAAAACCTCTGCTATGTTGAATGATCTATCTGAAGCAAAATTACCATATATTTCAGTTTGTACTGATCCAACTACGGGAGGAACAACCGCTTCTTTTGCAATGTTAGGTGATATAAATATTGCTGAGCCAAATGCTCTAGTAGCTTTTGCTGGCCCTCGGGTTGTAAAAGACACAACCGGTAAGGATCTACCTGAAGGATTTCAAAAGAGTGAATTTCTTTTAGAAAAAGGATTTTTAGATTTTATTGTACATAGAAAAGAATTGAAAAAGAAAATCAACTTGTACATAGATTTAATTCAAAATTCTCCTCTTCGTAAATATGAATAATAATTTACTTATTTAAATATAAACTACTATATTTGCGGCTCAAAAATAACTGAATGACAGTACTTAAGAAAAAAGATATTTTTAAAGAATTTGGTAAAAACTTGAAAGATACCGGTTCTGCTGAAAGTCAAGTTGCACTTTTCTCCAAAAGAATCGAACATCTCTCTAATCACCTTAAAACTAATGCAAAGGATTTTAATACAGAAAAATCGCTTGTTAAAATGGTTGGTAAAAGAAGAAATTTACTTGAGTACTTAAAGAAAACAGACATTGAAAGATATCGAGAAATAATAAAAAAACTTGGTATCAGAAAATAGAATTTAGTTTGGTTGTCTAAATATTCACACAACAATTAATTTAAACCAAAACTAGATTATGAATCCAAAACCTTTATCAAAAACAATTGTTTTAAATGA
>Ga0208130_1001386_pt1 | contig 11757 bp, 10 predicted proteins | sample ETNtaG_31_FD_185771 | JGI IMG/M metagenome (GOLD analysis project Ga0208130, IMG submission 185771) | Marine microbial and viral communities from oxygen minimum zone, Eastern Pacific Ocean - ETNP201310SV78 (SPAdes) (version 2) | ecosystem: Environmental > Aquatic > Marine > Oceanic ...
ACCCATTCTATTTAGAGGTATGCTTTCAATTACTTTATTTTTTTGATCTTCGGTCCAAGTTACATCAGGTGGTTCTAGCATTGCGCCTGGAGCAATTGCATTTACTTTTATTTCAGGAGCAAGCTCTCTTGCAAGTCCTTTAGTAATTGATTCTAATCCCGCCTTAGCTGCTGCGTATATTGAATAGTTTGGAACCCCCTTCGATAAATTTGTGTCAGTTATATTAATAATCGAGCCATTAGAAGATTTCAATTTTTCTTTTAAACCTTGAATTAAAAAAAGCGGACCTTTTAAATTACTTCCTATTAATTTTTCCCAATGATCTTCTGAAATTTCTTCTATGGGAGTAGGGTAAAATGTTGAAGCATTATTTACTAAAAGATCTAGGGTAGGGAACATACCATCAATATCGTTTAATATTTTTGCTATGTCAGCTTCTTTATCTAGGTTTCCTTGCACAGCTCTAGCCGTATCAGGATTATCTTTATTTATTTTATTGGCAAGTTCATCAGCATCTTTCTCAGATGAATTGTAATGAATGATAATATTCCAACCTAAATCTTTGAAGGCAAGCGCTATAGCTTTACCAATTCTTTTAGCTGCTCCAGTTATAAATATAGTTTTGTTCATTTGCATTTATGAATAATTTCTTCATATATTTTAATCTTTTCTGCCTCAACTTTCTCATTTGGGGTATCTGAAAGAAAAGAAAAATCAGTATTTTTTATTTCTTCTTTTACTCTTAAGATGAACTCTTTATTTTCTTTTAGATTTGGTAATGTGCATAATTTTGTAATTATTTCTTCGTTTCTAATGAAATGGGAACCTTTAATAGTTGATATCAAATCTTCCTCTTTGGTATTGTCTGTAATTTTAGAAATATTTTTTAATACGCTAGAGGCATTTTTAAATTCATTTGGAATAGGTAAATTTTTACCTAAATTAAAATTATTATTAATTTGAAGCTCAGACCATCTAACTTCTTGATCAGAGTGACTGTCACAATTAGGCACTATTAGATTAATAAAAAATGGATCTAAGAGATCTAATGAAATAATTTTTTCAAAATAAAGATTTGGATTTGAACTATTTAAGGCTCTAGATGTTTCAGACCATACCCTGTCTGGAGATAATTTTGCTATTTCTCCTGAAGAAATAATTTTCTTTATGCTATTCAAAGTTTCATCATCAATAGTGAAGTCTTTTAAATGGTCATAAGTATAAAATCTAGCTAATCTGATTGCTCTCAACGGATCTTCATAAAATGCATCAGAAACATGCCTAAAGATTTTATTATTTAAATCCTCTCGCCCATTAAAAGGGTCAATAATTTCACCACTTTCATCTTCAGCCATTGCATTGATGGTGAAATCTCTTCTCGACAGATCATCTTCTAAACTAACATCCTTTCCAAAATAGAATGTAAATCCATGATAACCGGTACCAGATTTTTTTTCTGTTCGTGCGAGTGCATATTCTTCGTTTGTTTCAGGGTGAAGAAATACAGGAAAATCTTTTCCTATAGGCTTATAACCCTCTGCAATCATTTCTTTTGGAGAGGATCCAACAACAACCCAGTCATTATCTAATGCATTTACTTCAAGCAAAGAATCTCTTATAGCTCCTCCAACCTTATAAATCTTCATTTTTTCTTTACCTGAAATAATTTTTTATCTTCTAATCTCATAGCAGTAAGTTTCTTTCCCCATACACATCCAGTATCTAGACCAATTATATTATCTAATTTAGTCTTGCCATCAAGGGCAGCCCAATGACCGAAAATTATATATTCGTTAGGCTTTAAGTTTGAAATAGTTTGTTTGAACCATGGAATATGGTTTTTCTGAGGTTTTAAATCCTTCTTTTTAAGTAAAAGAGAGCCTTTTTGATCTAAGTATCTCATTCTTGTGAAGTAATTAATTATTGTTCTATATCTTTTATAGCCATTTAAATCTGCTTTCCACTTTGAAGGCTTGTCTCCCCACATATTACCTAAGATCTTATATGAATCTTTCTTAAAGACTTTATTTAATTCATCAGAAAGTTGTTTTGCAGTTTTAAAACTCCAGATATAAGGAATGCCTGCATGCGATATCCAAAAAGTCTCTTTTGTTTCTTTAATTTTTATTTTTTGCAGAAGAGGTTGTTTTTTTAGCCATTTATAAATTGCATTTACATTTTTAGCATCAAGAATTGCATTTAAAGACTTATTTCTTTTTTTATATTCTATAAGATATAACAAATAGAAATCATGATTACCAAGGACGCCTTTAATAGATTTTTTATTTTTTAAGCAAAAATTTAATACCTCTAAAGATTTAGGACCTCTATTAACATAGTCGCCTGCAAATATTAATTTATCTTTGTTAGGATTAAATTTAATCTTTTTACACAGCAATTGAAGTTCATCAAAACAGCCTTGAACATCGCCTATTACATAGTGAGACATTTAAATATCGTATTCCTTTGCGAGCTTTATAAAATCTTCTACAGGTAAATTCTCAGATCTTAAAGTTGGATCCAGCCCAAACGAATCCCATGAAATATTTAAACTTTTTAAATTATTTTTAATATTTTTTCTTTTTGAACTAAATGCTAAGTCTATTATTTTAAATAAGTTATCTTTAATAGAAATATCATAATTTAGATTTTTTCTTGGGATTAACCTAATAAAGCTTGAGTTCACCTTAGGTTTAATATCAAATGCTTCTGGTGGCACGTCAAATAATACCTCTGTTTCAAAGAAGGCAGAAATTTTTAATGCTAGCTTGCCCCAATTTTTAGTTGAAACTTTTCCATTTATCTTTTCAGCAACTTCTTTTTGAACAAGAAAGTGCATATCTTCAATTTTTTCAAAATCATCAATAAACTTGATCATAATTTGAGTTGAGATGTTATATGGAAGATTACCCGCTATCCTCAATTTCGAATCAATGCTGGGTAATTCAAAGTTTAAGATATCTTGATTTATAAATTTAAAATTTGCTGGCCCCTTAAACTTATTATTCATTAGATCAATATTATCTGAATCGATATCAATACAGATAATATTTATATGTTCTTTATTAATTTGATTGGTAAGAGCTCCATGACCTGGACCAATTTCAATAAAAGTATCGTTTTCTTTTGGAGCAATGACCGTAGCCATTTCAAATAATATAGCTGGGTCTATTAAATAATTTTGTGCATATTTTCTTCTGATATTTCTAGAATTCATTTAATTAATTTTTTTGCTGTTTTTATTGCTAATTCTAGTGAAGATGTATTAGATTTATTTGTACCAGCAATATCCAAAGCAACACCATGGTCCACAGAAGTCCTTATTATAGGAATTCCAAGAGTAATATTTATCGAGCTTCCAAAACTTAAAGCTTTTAAAACAGGTAATACTTGATCATGATACATACCAAGATACGCATCCGTTTCTTTTAGTAATTTTGAGGAAAATGCAGTGTCAGCTGAAATAGGGAAGGAGACATTTATATTCTTCTTCTTTATCTCTTTAATAGCAGGCTTAATTATTTTAAGTTCTTCTCTTCCGATTTTGCCATTTTCTCCAGCATGTGGGTTTAAACCAAGCACCTTAATATTTGGCTTGTTTATCTTGAATTTATCTTTAAGTTCTTCATTTAATATTTCAACTTTATTGATTATTAATTTTTTAGTAATTTTATTTGACACATCTTTAATAGGAATATGCGTTGTCGCTAAAGCTACTTTTAGCTTATCTGAAGCAAGCATCATTAGCACATCATTACTTTTTGTTAATTTTTGAATGTGTTCAGTATGGCCAGAAAAATCTTTTTTAATTGAAATAATATTTTCTTTGCTTAATGGCCCAGTAACTAATGCAGCATCTTTATCAGAGATCGTTTCTTTTATCGCATAATTTAGATTATCTAATACATACTTTGCGTTGGACTTATGTATCTTTCCGGGGAATATATTTTTACATTTACTTACTGAAATAACTTGGAGAGCACCTTTTTTATTACCTTTTAATTCTGTAATAGTATTGATATTAATTATTTTTATTTTCTTTTTTAATAACTTTGATCTAGCCAAAAATAGATTTGGATCACCCACAACAAGAATTGGTATTTTAAAATTTTCCAATGCTTTATTTGATGCAAGCTTGATGATTAAATCTGGGCCAATGCCAGCAGGCTCGCCAGGTGAGTAGATTATTTTTTTCAATCGAGTTCTTTAAATTCTACAAAGGCTTCTGCTCTCATCGTCCTTAAAGTAGTTTCTAATTCTTCATCAAATTTTCTTGAATAAAGAATTTCATATGCCTTATCTTCGATAAGTTTATCAGTAAGCTCATGATTTCTTTTGCCCAGCACTTCTAAAAAATGAAAACCAAACTCAGTTTGGAATACTTCAGAAATAATTCCTATTTCAGACTCTATCATTGTTTTTTCAAATTCATCTGCTAGCACACCCATACCAAGCCATCCAAGATCGCCGCCTAACTTTGCAGAACCTGGATCTTCAGAAAATTCATTCGCTAATGAAGCAAAATCTTCACCGTCTAATATTCTTTGTCTTATTTCTTTAAGTTGATTCTTTGTCTCTTCCTCAGTCCTAATAGCAGAAGGCATTAATAATATATGTCTCGATTGCCATTGTTCTTCGAATTTAACAAAATCACCTCTTTTATCTTCAAGTTTCAGGATATGAAATCCAGACCCACTTTCTAGAGGCTCTGAAATAAATCCAACAGATTTTTTGGCTAGAGATTCTTCAAATAATTGAGGCATATCCATTGGTTTTCTCCAATTGATTAGACCGCCGCTTGCCGCATTACCACTTATTGAAAATTGTATTGCAAGCTCTGAAAAATCTTCACCATTATTTATTTTTTCAATGATTTGATTGGCTGTCTTTATATCTTGAACAAGAATTTGTCTAACTAAAAGCTCGGGCTCTAATACCCCAAGAGATTCATCAGTCTTTAAGAAAGCTTCAAATTCTTTATCTGTTATTTCAATATTTGAATTAACTCTACCTCTTTGAACTCTTTGAATTTTCATCTCTCTTCTTATTGAGTCTCTTAAGTCTTCATATGAGGCGCCATCTGCTTCAACAAAATTAATAAATTCTTCTAAACTCATTTGATTGTTATAAGCTAGTCTACTCATGGTTTGATTTAGTTCCGCATCACTTATTTTAACGCCCGCTCTATCGGCTAGCTGAAGTTGTAATTCTTCAATAATAAGTTTTTCTCTTATTTGGTCTAAGAAAATATTCTCAGGAGGCTTTGGAATATTTTGATCTTCATATCTTCTTTCAAGATCAGCAATGGAGCTTTTTATTTGTGATTCCATAATCACACCATCGTCAACAATGATGGCTATTCTATCCAGCACTTCAACTTTTGCAGATATAGCAGACGTGAAGATTAAGAATGCTATTAAAAACTTATTCATATTTTACTTAATAATTAAAGATAGAATTATTCATTAATCTACCAATTTTTTCAAAAGATGAATTTAAACCCTTAAATTCGAATTGAAAATTAACTCTACTTTTATTTTCAATCCTTATTATATTATCCCATGCATCATTAAGATACATATAAGAATCTGATTCGAGTATAGGAAGATATTTTGAGAGGTTTTTATCTGAAGTTGTAACTCTAAAAATAAAGCAACAATTTTCATAACCTAGCCCAAACACAGATTCAATCTTAGAAGTTGATTCATCATCCCTTTTAAACTTAGCAATAAGACTTAGATTACTTCTTATTTTAAGATCTGCATAAAACTCTGAATAGTCTAAAGTTGTCATAAAATCACCTGCCATCCGAGTATATCTTTTAGCATATCCAAGAGTACCTTTTTCAAAATCTTGTTTGATTGTAATACCAGCCATAGGTACTTTTTCTTGCTCTTGAAGATAGCTTGAATATCCCATAATCATAGTATTCATATTTGGCATCCATTTCCCCATTACCATTAAAGGACCTTCATCCATAGGCATTTGCATCATATTCATTGTTGGCATAATCATAGGATTCATTCCCATCATTTCATCATCCATTGGTGTCATATCCATATGCATATTATCTAACCAAATATTTCTGTCTTCTAAGTAGAATTTTTTAGAAATACTCATAGATATTTTTTCCATATTCATATGTCTTTTTTTATACTCCATACTTAATGTATAGAAGTTTTGGTCACCGATTCTATCCATTCCAGAAAATCTTTCGTTATTAAATATTTGATTCATCATAGAAATTTTATTTGTATCAAAGATCGGGTTTATATCTTGATCTTCGTATTCAACATAACCATAAATAAATCTTGGTTTTAAAATATGAAGATCCATTTTATTCTTCTTAAACAACAAAGTGCTTATATCTAGTTTAAAATTTGGAATACTGACCGAGTTTGATTGAACTCCATCATCTAAATCATAATTAATACTTTTTAATCCAAATGAAGAAGATATTTTCATGCCATTAAAATATGTTTGATTTGAAATTTTAAAGTTTGAAAAAATCCTCGAGCCTTCAGTAGGAGTATTAATAGAATAAATAAATTTATTATTCTTATTTTGATACCCATAAAAGCCATGTACAGCATCCGCTTTAAAATAAGAAAAATTTAACCTTTCATATATAGTGAAGTTTTTAAGGTTTTTTTGGTATTCAAGTTCTAAAGAAGGCATTTTTTTATACCCATTTGTAAGAATGGGATTTAACGTTTGGAATCCTTGATGTCTGACTTTGATTCTAAGATCACCAATCACCCCATTGAGAGAAACATTTTGTTTTAGATTTTGCGCTCTTTGATTTCCAATAGAGGTTATATCCCCAGGAATATCTCTAAGAATAAGACTATCTGAAGCCTTAGCCCAATCAATATTTACCCAAAATTTATTTTTTGTACCATATGAATTTTTAAAGCTATACGCCCATCTTTTATCAGATTGATTTGGATATAAGTTTTTGAATTCTTTGTCCTCTTTAAAATATATAAAATCAATATTACTTAGATTATTTATTTCTCCATGCAATCTTCTAAAATTTCCTTCAAAACCAAGCCCACGTTCTGAAATATTTCTAGTTGCTAGGGTTATATCAGATTTATCTGATATGACTTTGTAATAAGGAATCATAAAATCTAAGCCATCGGAGGAATAAGATAAGGAAGGTTCAAGAAAACCAGTCATTCTTTCACTTGAAGTTGCAAAGGGGACATAAGGTAGTCTTAAAATAGTTTTATCAAGAATATTAACTTTTACTTTTTTTGCACTGCCTCTTTTAGATTGATCATCTAATTCAATACTCTCAGCTACAAACTGCCATCCAGCCCTTGGATCAGCACATGAAGTCATTGATACTTGTTTAAAAAGAATTTTATTGTTTAAGTTTCCTTTTAATTCATCAAAAGTAAGAACTATATTTCTATCCTTTAAAAATGTTTGACCATAGTAAAGTTCTATCGATTCATCATCTTTGCCAAAGAAACCTTCTTTTGCTCTGAAGAAGTAGTTTTCTAAAAATAAATCACCTTCTTTTTTAAAGTTAACTAATCCATTTTTTCTATCAACTCTTGCTTTTCCTGCTTTCAAGATTCCATCAGGAAAATCAAGCACTACATTTCCATTTAGTATTAGAGCCTCATTATCAGTAACCTCAAATTTATCTGATTTAATATCAAGGCTTTCAATATCGTCAACAACGCCTAGATATGGTTGATAAACTAAGCAAGAATTATTACTAGTATTCCTTTCGAGAATACCCTCATCTAATAAGTTACCAGTTAGATTATTCTGATAAACAATGAATATTGCCAAATAAAATAGTCTTTTTATCTTTAGCATTCTTATATTTTATACCTCATCATTCATTTGAAAGAGTATTTAAAGAAAAGTTCTATTATTTTTTAGAATTTATATACTCTTCCAATTGATATAAGTGATCTTTCCCAAAGAAAATTTGATCTTCAAAAAAGAAAGTTGGGGCACCAAAGGCACCACGAGATACGGCATTATCTGTATTTGCAATTAATTTATCCTTGCACTCTTGAGAAGTGACGATATTCATTATTGAAGCAACGTCAAAGTTATTTTCTTTAAGAATTTCTTGAAGTACATCTATATCGGATATATTTTTATCATTTTCCCACATTGCGGCGATAACACACTCAAAATATTCATTAAATATTCCAAGTTCTTGAGCAGCTATCGCTCCTCTTTGGACTTGGATGGTTACTGGAGGAAAATGGGAGTTAAATTTATATTTTGATAATTGATGTTGTTTTACAAAGCGCTCTACTTCAATCATTTGATAATCACTTTTATTTTTACAATCTGCATATGCAATAAAAGGTGGTTGATTATTTGATAGTTTATGTATTCCTCCCAATAAACATGGAATATAGTTAAATTTTGTTCCAGTTCTTTTTTCAAAATCAGGAATCAACTTATGTGCAAAATAAGTGTTGGGACTTGCTACATCAAAAATAAAGTCTACTATCATTTCTATTAACAATTTTGTAAAGTAAAGCAATTAAACACTGATATGAAAGATTTTTCAAAATATTCGGCAATTATTATTGGAGCAGGAGATGCTACAGGCGCTTCTTTGACTAAGAAATTTGCAGAACATGGATATAAAGTATGTCCAGCAAGAAGGCCAGGAAGCATTGATAAAGTTAAGCAACTAGCAGAAGAGATTAATAGCTCAGGTGGATGGGCTAAAGGTTTTGGTGTTGATGCTAGAGATGAAGACGCAATAAAAGAATTCTTTAAAGAAGTTGAGGAAGAAATTGCACCTATAGATGTAGTGATCTTTAATCCTGGTGCCAATGTGTATTTTCCTATTGAAGAAACCACTTCAAGAGTTTTTAAGAAGGTTTGGGAAATGGCAGCATATGCAGGCTTTTTGACTGGAAGAGAGGCTGCTAAATATATGAAGAAAAGAAATGAAGGGTCTATATTTTTTACTGGTGCAACTGCATCTATGAGAGGTAGCTCAGGTTTTTCAGCTTTTTCTAGCGCTAAATTTGCACTAAGAGCAGTTAGTCAAAGTATGGCAAGAGAATTGGGGCCAGAAGGGATTCATGTCGCACATTTTATAATTGATGGCGCAATTGATACGGCTTTTATTAAAGAAACCTTCCCAGATATATATGCCCTTAAAGAAAAAGACGGCATTCTTCAGCCAGCTGCAATTGCAGATACATATTGGTTTGTGCATACTCAACATCGTAGTGCGTGGACACATGAGTTAGATCTTCGTCCATATATGGAGAAATTTTAAGATAGAGGTAAAAAAATGAGTTTAAAAGATAAAGTAATTTTTATTTCAGGTGGAAGCAGGGGAATTGGTCTTGCTATGGCAAAAAAAGCTGCAGTAGATGGTTCAAAAATTGTTGTTGCAGCTAAAACCGCTGATCCGCATCCAAAACTACCAGGGACGATATATACAGCTGCTGAAGAAATTATCGAAGCCGGAGGAGAGGCATTGCCTATTATTTGTGATATTCGAAGCGAAGATAACGTAAGAGATGCGATAAATAAATCAGTTGAGCATTTTGGAGGTATCGATATCTGTATTAATAATGCTTCGGCTATCCAATTAACAAATGTCACTGACACAGAAATGAAAAGGTATGATCTTATGCACCAAATAAATGGAAGAGGTACTTATATGGTGAGCAAGTTCTGTTTACCCCACCTTAAAAAATCATCTAATCCACATATTTTAAATTTATCTCCTCCTTTAGATATGGAACCTAAATGGTTTGCAGGAACTGTCGCCTATACAATGGCTAAGTACACTATGAGTATGTGTGTGCTTGGAATGGCAGAAGAATTTAAAGAGTTTGGTATTGCTGTGAATGCATTGTGGCCAAGAACAGCTATTGCTACTGCTGCAGTCCAAAACCACTTAGGCGGTGATGAAATAATGAGGCTTTCAAGAAATGTAGACATAATGGCTGATTCCGCTTATGAGATATTAACGAAAGACTCAAAAGAATTTACAGGTAATTTTTGTATTGATGACTTGGTTCTTCATGAGGCAGGAGTAAAAGACTTTAGCAAATATGCATCTGTACCTTTTAATGAGTTGATGCCTGACTTTTTTGTTCCAGATAACACACCTTTACCTGAGGAAATTAAGAATAGCTAGTTGAAAGAAGACGAAGTAATAAATCTAAGCAAACAATGTAATTTTAATGCTAATCAAGCATTGCCATTAAAGTTAGAAGCTAGTGGTCGCGAATATTGGAGAATCATTAATGATAATGATTCTCTAGTTTTATGTTATTTAGATCCATCAAAAGGAGATCATTCTGATTTTATAAAGATAACCAACAGCCTTAAGGAAAATAATGTTAACTCGGTTGATATTCTGTATCACAATGCTGATCTTGGGGTAACTCTTCAGCAAGACTTAGGAGATAAGGATTTACTTACGACCCTTAGTGAAGATAATAAGTTTGAGTTATTGAAAGGATCATTAGATTTATTAATTAAGATACAAAATGCTAATATCGAGGACATTGAAAGATTTTCAGAAAATGAATTAGAACAACAAATGAATCTTTTTAAAGATGTTTTTTGTTTAGAATTCTTAAATATTAATGTAGACAAATCTATAGATGATTTAATTTCTATAACAATCGATCATTTAAACAAACAGCCTTGGGTGAATTGTCATTTTGATTTTGAAAGAAGAAATCTTATTCTTAGTAGAGATCTAATAAAAGTAATTGATTATCAGGATATGAAGATAGGGCCTATCGGCATAGATTTATCAGGAATATTAATAGACCATTACTATGAGGTAAATTTTGAGAACATACACGACTTGCTTGGTTATTTTTCAGAACAAGTAGGATTAAAGTATAGTGGAGAAGAATTATTCGAGTTTTTAAGATGGGGTTGTATACAAAGAAATATGAGGATTCTGGGAACTCTTACCGATTTATATATTAAGCATAAAAGAAGTTTTAGATTAAAAGACTTACCAATGATTCTTTTAAATCTAACATCAATGATTCCAGAAAATCATGCATCTAGAGAATTTATTCTACAAGAAACAGAATCATTACTAAATCATAGGATTTCAAAATTATGAAAGCCATGGTTTTAGCAGCTGGATTTGGGAAAAGGCTTTCGCCTTTGACAGATACCCTTCCAAAACCTCTTATTAAAGTTGGCGACCAATCTTTAATTCAGAGGAATATTAATTACCTAATTGATAATGGGTTTTCAGAAATCATAATAAATGTTTCTCATCATAGTGATCAGGTTATCAATCATGTTAAAGAAATATTTCCAAATATAAATATATTATTTTCAATTGAAGATAAGCCATTAGGAACAGGTGGAGGAATTTTAAAAGCTCTTCCAATAATTGGAACTAAACCATTTTTATTAATAAATTCAGATATATTTCATAACATTGATATAAAAGACTTACCTCAAGATACCAAGGCAGCTCATTTAATCGGCGTACCAAACCCTGAACACAATGCAGATGGTGACTTTAGTCTTAAAAAAGATTTAATTGAGATTAAAGATGGCAAGAATTCACTCACATGGTGTGGGATTTCAATAATTAATCCAATTATCTTTAATGAAAGTAATTTTGAGAGTAAAAGTTTTAATATTTGGGATACTGTGTTACCAAGCTATATAGAAGAAGGTGTTGTGACTGGAGAAGAATCATCAGGATTATGGGTTGATGTAGGGACGCCTGAGCGTTTAAAACTAGCTAATAGTGTTTATAAT
>Ga0208130_1001388_pt1 | contig 11750 bp, 12 predicted proteins | sample ETNtaG_31_FD_185771 | JGI IMG/M metagenome (GOLD analysis project Ga0208130, IMG submission 185771) | Marine microbial and viral communities from oxygen minimum zone, Eastern Pacific Ocean - ETNP201310SV78 (SPAdes) (version 2) | ecosystem: Environmental > Aquatic > Marine > Oceanic ...
CCAAGATGTTTTTTTGCAATTGAAACAACATCTTTACTGCTTCCCATGCCTGCAGCTAGACCAAAATTAGATATAAAAGCTCTTTCGTGTTGAAGGAGTTTTTTTGCTATCGTCCAACCTGCATTCAGTTCACCTATAAGATTCTTTTTAGGAACTTCAACGTCATCAAAAAAAGTTTCACAAAAAGGCGATTTGCCTGAAATCAAAGTTATTGGCTTTGTGCTCACCCCCTTAGTTTCCATATCAATCAAGAGAAAGCTAATTCCATCATGTTTTGGCTCTTTTGGTCCAGTCCTTACAAGTGCAAAAATCCAATCTGCCTTATCGGCATATGATGTCCATACTTTTTGTCCATTAACAAGAAAATTAGTACCTGTATCTTCTGCTTTTGTTGCAAGGCTTGCAAGATCTGATCCAGAACCAGGTTCGGAGTAACCCTGACACCATCTAATTTCACCTTTTATAATTTTTGGAAGATGCTCTTTCTTTTGTTCTTCAGTTCCATATTCCAGAAGGACAGGAGCCAACATCCATATACCAAAACTCAATAAAGGGGCTTTAGCCCCAATAAGAAACATTTCCTCATTTAATATCTTTACTTCTTCTTTTGTGAGTCCACCACCACCATACTCCTTAGGAACTGTTGGCATGGTCCATCCTTTTTCACCCATTCTATCTAACCATAGCTTGGATTCAGGATTTTTATATTTAGCATTTCTGCCTCCCCAGACTTCATCAATTGGTATGCTTGGATCAGCTCCACTTCTCATTGATGGAGGACAATTTTCATCTAGCCATTTTTTAGTACTTTCACGAAATTTATTTAAATCACTCATATTTAAGGTAGTTTTATTATTTTTCTCGAATATTATATGCCATATTTAATTTTTCGAGTATTGTGTATTTGATTAAGCTTATTAATAGTCGCTTTTAATAAGGGTATAATTCAAGCTATGTTTAAAAATATTGGAATTTTTATAAAAAAAAGCATTATTCAAGACTTTGATGATAAAACTCTTGAAACCTTAATTACATCACTTTCATGTAATAACATCAATCTATATATTGATGAGTCTTTTGCATATAAAAATGAAAAAGTTAGTGCTTTAAAATATAAAGATTTTGTTAATAAGGTTGACCTTATAATTGTATTTGGCGGTGACGGGACGTTACTCAACTCAGCAAGAGAATATCTTGAGCATGAAATTCCAATATTGGGTGTGAATATGGGAAACGTTGGATTTTTGACAGATATAAAGGTAAGTAATTTTGATATGGCTATCAAAGATATACTTGAGGGTAATTATAAGATTGAGGAAAGAAACCTAGTTTCAGCAGAATTTAATGGAAGTCAAATTTATGGCTTAAACGAAGTTGTTGTTCATTCCGGAGCATATGCACAGCTGATGAGGTATAGACTTAATGTAAATAATAGAGTTGTTTATGAACAAAGATCTGATGGATTAATAATAGCAACTCCAACAGGATCGACTGCTTATTCTTTATCAGCAGGAGGGCCAATTATCCATCCCAGTCTTGATGTTTGGACAATACTCCCAATGCTGCCACAAAGCTTGTCTTCAAGACCTTTTATAATTTCTTCCGATGAGAGTGTGGTGGTTGAGTTATTTGAAGGTCCAAATGACAATGCTAAAATTTGTGTTGATGGTCAGGACGATATTGATGTTCCATATGGAGTAAAGATAGCAATATCTAAAATGAAAAAAACATTGAAACTTGTTCATCCTAAAGATAATGACTTTTTTGAAGCTTGTAGAGAAAAATTAGGCTGGAGTCTAAACATTTCAAAAAATTAACTTGAAAGTATCTAGAAATTTATATACCCCATTAATATTAATAGCAGTCGCTATTTCAATATTTTCTAATTTCGGTTCGAATTTTGATGTTATAGAGGTACTCACTTTTACTAAAGGTTATTCAAACTTCAATTATACCTATATAGAAGAGAGTGAATGGTGGAGATTAATAAGCCCAATTTTTATGCATTTTTCAATTGCTCATCTTGCCTTTAATTGTTTATGGATTTATGTTTTGGGTGAAAAAATTGAAATGATTGATGGCAAGATAACTTTTATTTTAATTATAGTTATTTCATCAATTTTAAGTAATTCTTTTCAATATTATTCACAAGGACCTCATGTGTTTGGAGGACTCTCAGGTGTTGTATATGGCCTGCTTGGATTTTGTATGATTATTGAAATGGAATCTAAATTTGATAGATATGGACTACCTCCGGCTTTATATTTATTTATGGTTATATGGTTAATATTGGGTTTTATGGGGATTCTTGATCTCTTTGGGTTTGGTAAGGTTGCAAATTTTGCACATTTAGGCGGCTTAGTCTCAGGCATTTTGTTTGCTATGATATACAAAATTTTTATGAAAAAATTATATTAACATGATCAAAACAGCTGTACTTCCTGTTGCAGGGTTTGGAACAAGATTTTTACCTGCTTCAAAAGCAATTCCAAAAGAGATGCTGCCAATTATAGATAAGCCTCTCATTCAATATGCTGTAGAGGAAGCAATAAATATTGGAGTTGATGAAATCATTTTTATTACTAACCCTGAAAAGTATTCTATAAAAAAGCATTTCGATAAAAATATAAATTTTGAAGATAGACTTAAAATTTCAGGTAAGCATGAAATTATTAAAAGATTAAATCCTGAAATTTTTAGTGGAATTAAATTTCACTATATCGATCAAAAAGACCAAAACGGTTTGGGGCATGCCATTCTTCAAGCTGAAGAGGTTGTAGGAGATAATTCTTTTGCAGTTTTGTTACCAGATGATCTATTTTTTTCTAGAGAGCCTTGTTTGGATCAATTGTTGAACTCATATCAAGAAACAAACTCGTCTGTGATTGCTGTTAATAAAGTAAGCAAAGAAGATATTAATAAATACGGAGTGATAAGTCCTGGAGTAATAACAAATAAGCTAATAAAAATTGAAGATATAGTAGAAAAACCATCCATTGATGATGCTCCGTCTGATATAGCAGTTTGTGGAAGATACATATTTAAACCAACTATATTTAAGTTTTTAAAAACCACCAAATTTGATAAGTCTGGCGAAATACAATTAACTGACGCGATAAAAGCTCTTTTGAAAGAAGAAGAAGTGTATGCAAGGATGTACGAGGGTGAAAAATATGATTGTGGTAGTAAAAAGGGATTTGTTCATGCTACCATTGCACTCGCTTTGAAAGACAAATCAATTAGCAAGGACATTGAAAAAATTATAAAGGAAATTATTTGAATTTTTTTCTTAAAATTTTTAAGTTATTACCGCCTGAATTAGCCCATTCTTTTTCTCTAAATTCTTTAAAATTACTTCATAAACTTAAAATTTTGAAACTAATTTACCGCCAAACATATCAAGATGAAAATATAATTTTTTTGGGAATGAATTTTAAAAATAGACTCGGAACTGCAGCAGGTCTTGATAAAAATGGCGATTACATTGATGCACTGGGTGAGCTTGGATTTGGATTTTTAGAGGTCGGAACAGTTACACCTTTAGCTCAATCAGGAAATCCAAAGCCTAGAGTTTTTAGAAATTATAAGGAAAATTCAATTATCAATAGACTTGGCTTTAACAATAAAGGCGTTGATTACTTAGTGAATAATTTAAAAAGGAGAAATTACAAAGGAATTTTAGGAGTAAATATAGGCGCAAATAAAAATTCCATTGGCGATGAAAGAATTAATGATTATATAGTTTGTCTCGAGAAGGTTAATAAGTATGCTGACTATATCACTATCAATATATCCTCTCCAAATACACCAAATTTAAGAGATCTGCATAATATAGAAAACTTGACTTTGTTAATTGATGCAATTGATAAGAGCATAAAAGATTTGAATATAATTAAACCTATTTTTTTAAAGATTTCTCCAGATGAGTCAGACAAAACAATAATTAATATAATTACGCACATAGAAAATTCTTCACTATCAGGAATCATTGCAACAAATACAACAATTGATAAATCAATGCTTGTAAATGAAAAAATTAAATCAATTGATGGGGGTTTATCTGGAGAGCCAATAATGAAAAAATCGACTCAACGCTTGTCTTTTATTAATTCTAAATCAAAAGATATACCGCTAATTGGGGTTGGGGGCGTTTTATCAAAAGAGGACTTTAATGAAAAAATTGATGCCGGTGCAAGCCTGGTTCAAATTTATACAGGCTTTATCATAAAAGGACCAAGTTTGATAACCGAAGTTTTAAATAATTAATATGGAGTATATCGTGCTTTCTATTGCGATATTGGTGCTGGTTGGTTCTATATCATTGGCAATGCCATCCAAATCTTCAAAAAAAATTTCAAAAATTCGAATGGAATCTAAATTATTAGGTTGTAAAATTTCATCAACTTTATATGGTAAAAATGAATTTAAAAATGAAAATTCTTTTACTGCATACTATCAAATAAAAAATGAAACAAATTTAAAAGAAGCTCATTTTATTAGAGACAAAAATCAATTAATCTTGTATTCTCCTGTCAAATTAAAATATTCTGAAAGTTTTGAAAGCATAAAAAAACAACTTGAGGATGCTTCTGATAGTTTATTTGAAGTTATTTATACAAACTCTTCAATATTATTTTTATGGAATGAAATAAGCGGAATTGAGAACTTAAAAATAATATTAAACAAGATTAGAAAAATAAATTATTTTTAAATTTATCTTGCATATCAGGCTATTTTAATGATATTCATAAAAAGGGAAGTGCGTAAAAGATGGCAAAATCATTAGTAATAGTTGAATCTCCAGCAAAAGCTAAAACTATTTCAAAGTATTTAGGGTCTGATTATATCGTTGAATCAAGTGTCGGTCACATAAGAGATCTTCCAAAGAAAGCCTCTCCAAACAAGAAAAGAGCATCAATTCCTAAAGATATTTCCCCAGAGGAAAAGCTAAGACTCAAAACAATCAATGATAGAAATAGGCTTATAAGAAGAATGGGGATAGATCCAGATAACGGATGGACCGCTGATTGGCAAATAATTCCAGAAAAAGAAAAAGTCATTAAATCATTAAAAAAGGCTGCAAAGAGTGTCGAGCATATATATCTTGCAACTGACCTTGATAGAGAGGGTGAAGCAATAGCATGGCACCTTAAGGAGGCTCTTGGTCCAGAAAAATATGAGTATTCCAGAGTAAGGTTTAATCAAATTACAAAATCTTCAATCATTGATTCCTTCAATGATCCAAAAGATATAGATTTAGATTTAGTTAAAGCATACAGAGCAAGAAGGTTTTTAGATAAAGTAATTGGATTTGAGTTATCTCCTTTATTATGGAAAAAAATTGCTAGAGGTCTTTCAGCTGGAAGAGTACAGTCTGTTGCTTTGAGAGTTTTAGATGAGAGAGAAAGATTGATTCAAGAGTTCATACCCGAAGAGTTTTGGGAAGTCTCTATGAACTTGTTGAAACATGAACTAAACATTCCTTTTTATTTAAATAGAAAAAAATCCGATCCTTTATTAAAAGAAGATGAAGCAAAAAAGATAGAATCATTAATTAAAACTTCAGCTTTAAATATAGATGAAATAACTAAAAAACCAGTAAAAACAAAACCAAGAGCTCCTTTTATAACATCAACACTTCAACAAGCTGCAAGTACAAAATTAAGTTTTAACGTTAAAAGGACTATGAGAGTTGCTCAGAAACTTTATGAAGCTGGTCATATTACTTACATGAGGACTGATGCTCCCAGTCTAAGCAAGGAGTCAATTCAAGATGCTCGAAATTTTATTGCAGAAAGAATTGGTGAAAACTATCTAACTAATGCCCCCAGAATTTATTCTAGTACTGAAAATGCTCAGGAGGCTCATGAAGCCATAAGACCGACTAATGCATATATGACTGCAGATGATCTTATGAATCAAACAGAGGAAGAAAAGAGACTTTATCAACTAATCTGGCAGCAATATATAGCCTGTCAAATGCCAGATGCAGAATATTTATCTACATCAGCAAAAATTAATATTTCTGAATACACTTTTTCAGCCAAAGGAAGAGAGGTTGTTTTTGATGGATACACAAAGATCTATCAATCCTCTAAATCAGATAATGATGATATTTTACCTCCTCTTGAAGAGGGGGAGATTCTTAATCTAAGTAATGTAAATCTTGATCAGAAATTTACGAAACCACCCTCAAGATATTCAGAAGCAGCTCTTGTAAAAGAATTAGAAAAGAAAGGCATTGGCAGACCATCAACATATGCAAATATTATTTCTACTATTCAAGATAGAGGATATGTTGAAATTCAGAATAGAAGATTTTTTGTAAAAAAAATAGGACACATTGTTGCTGAGAGATTGATAGAAAGTTTTGATGACATTATGGATTATGAATTTACAGCCAATTTAGAAAATAATTTAGACAGAGTAGCAAGAGGAGAGCTTGATTGGCGAAATGTTTTAGATGATTTTTATAGCGCTTTTCAAAAAGACCTAATTTCAGCCTCAAATGAAAATGGCATGAGAGGAAATCAACCTACTGCAACTGATGTTACTTGTCCGTCATGTGAAAAAGCTAATATGGTAATTAGAAATTCTTCAAATGGTGTTTTTTTGGGATGCTCAGGATATCAAAATATTGGAGATGATAAATGTAAAGAGACACTAAATTTGATATCAGGTGATGAGGCCATTAGCATAGATGATACCGAAGAAGCAGAAAATCTTTTAATCAAGAAAAGATGTCCTAAGTGCGATACCAGTATGGATAACTATCTTATTGATGAAAAAAGAAAACTTCATGTTTGTGGTAAAAATCCAGACTGTGATGGGTATTTAATTGAAGAAGGTCAATTTAAAATTAAAGGGTACGATGGTCCAACCCTTGAATGTCATAAGTGTGGGGCTGATATGCAACTTAAGACTGGAAGATTTGGCAAATATTTTGGATGTTTAAATGACAATTGTGGAGCTACAAGAGCATTACAAAGAAATGGAGAACCTAAGCCATTAACAATGGAACCAATCGAGCTTTTTGATTTAAAGTGCATAAAATGTGAGGATCATTATTTACTTAGAGACAGCATGAAAGGATTATTTTTAGCTGCTAGCCAATATCCAAAGAATAGAGAAACTAGAGCCCCAAAGGTAAACGAAATTAAGTATTTGAAAGAAGAATTTCAAAATGCATGCCGATTTTTGCCTGATAAAGATAAGCACTTGTATTTACTAGATGCTCCTTCAAAAGATAAAGATGGGAATCCTTATGTTATTAGATATAATCGAACCGATGATGTTCATTATGTTGCTTCTGAAAAAGATGGAAAGAAAACAAAATGGACTGCAATATTCTCTAATGGTGAATGGGTTGAAAAACTAAAAAGTTAGTGAAAAACATAGAGCTATCTAACCTTTATCTTGATATTTCTCAAGAAATCTTGGACAAATCATTAATAAATAATAGCGAAGAATTATTATTTATTGTTTGCGTTGAAAAAAGCTTGTCCTACCTAGCAGATGATATCTATGAAAATTCTATAATTGATTTGAAATCCATCGAGCATCTAAATTGTTTATATAAATGGAAAGAGCTTTCAAATTCAATCGCTCTCAGAAATATTATTACGAAAGAGCTATCATCAAATGGACTATTTAGCATTTTAGAAAAATCCAAAAGTATTTTTTTTAGAGAAGATGACAAGAATCTAATAACTACTTCTGAGATAAATGACTTGAAAAAATTCAATCTAATAATAGATAGGTATAAAGCATTTAAAGAGTTGCTTCGCAAAACCCTTGATGAGTGTTAAGCTTAAGGAATATATGAAAAAGACTTCAAATTATCTAGAATTGGCACAACTGCCTGATGGCTGTATTGTTTTAAGAAGATCTGATGATCATGATAACCCTATCGTAAAGATAGAATTTTCTAAAGAATCTAAAGATTTTCTTCAAGGTCAAGAACTCACAGTAGCAAAAGAGATGATTAGAGCTGGCATAGAAAGTGTAAGCGGCAATGTTAGCGACTTGGACGATTTTTTTGATAAGCAAAGAGAAAAGTTTTCAAAGAAACAAACCATTATCCATTAGTTTTTTCTCAGTAAACCTATACTTTTTCCTTCAATATGAAGCTCATCACGCTCAAGATTAATAGTAATATTTTCGAATTCTTCATTTGCTGGTTCTAGCTCGATTATCTTTGGAGATTTTCGTTTAAAGAATTTAACAGTTACCTCATCATCAAGCCTTGCTACAACAATATCGCCATTTCTTACATCAGTTGTTTTCTTAACAGCAATTAAATCATCTTCCATAATACCAGCATCTTTCATACTAAGGCCTTTTACTTTTAAAAAATAATCAAAACTTGATTCAAAAAATGAATTTGGACAATTGATTGTTCTTTCGACATTTTCTTCAGCCAAAGTAGGAGAGCCAGCGGCGACAAGACCAATGACGGGGTACTCATTATTGCTTGATGTATGTTCTTGATTATTTATTATTGATATACCTCTTGAAGCTCCACTTTCAATGGAAATAAATCCTTTTTTCTCAAGAGCTCTTAGATGAGTTTCTGCAGAATTTGGCGACTTAAAACCTAATTCTTTGCAGATATTTGCTCTAGTAGGAGGAAAACCTGTTTTATTTATGTAAATTTGAATACAATCTAATACTCTTTGTTGTTGTGAGGTTATTTCTTTCATAATAATAAATATACTGAATATATGTACAGTATAATACTAAATATAATATATTTTCAATACTTATGAATAATGAAATATCTAAATTAATAATTGGAATCTCTTCACGAGCTCTCTTTAATCTTGATGAAAGTCATGAAATATATGAAAAACAGGGTTTAAAGTCATATCAGGATTATCAGATTGAGAATGAAAACAACACTCTCGATCCTGGAGAAGCTTTTAATCTGGTAAAGAAGATTTTAAAAATAAATAAACTTTATGAAAATTCAGATCGAGTAGAAGTTATACTTTTATCAAGAAACACATCTGATACTGGGTTGAGAATAAGAAATTCAATTGAAGATCATAATTTAAATATATCAAGGGCAGCATTTTGTGGTGGCGAAAGTCCTCATAGATATGTAAAGGACTTTGGTGTTCATTTATTTTTATCTAGTAGCATAGAAGATGTAAAACTTGCAATTGAGAGTGATGTTGCTGCTGCAACTATTATATCAAGGCCTGTCGAAAATCATAAAGAATCAAAATCAGACTTATTGAAAATAGCTTTTGATGGAGATGCAGTAATATTTTCAGATGATTCCGAAAAAATTTATCATGAAAAAGGGCTTAAAGCATTTATTGATAACGAGGCTAATGCAAAGACAAATTTAAAAGAAGGGCCTTTTAAATCATTTTTAGTTGAATTAAATAAAATTCAAAATGATTTTGCAATTAACGAGTGTCCAATCAGAACAGCACTTGTAACAGCAAGATCGGCACCTTCAGATAAAAGAGTTATAAAAACATTGAGAGAATGGGGTGTTAGAATTGATGAGTCACTATTTTTAGGTGGCATGTCAAAAAGTAATTTTCTTGAATCTTTTGATGCAGATATCTTCTTTGATGATCAAAAAAAGCATATTATGAGCGCATTAGATAACACTACATCTGGTCATGTTCCATATGGGATTAAAAATGAGTAAATTATGGAAATAGTATGTTTAGATATGGAGGGAACACTTACCCCTGAAATTTGGGAAAGGGTTGCTTATAACACCGGTATAGAAGAATTAGGGCAAACAACCAGAGATATACCAAGTTATGAAAAGCTTATGGATATGAGGTTAGAAATTATGTCCAAAAAAGGTATTAAGCTATCTGATGTTCAGAATGCTGCAGCATCGCTTGAACTTTTACCAGGTGCTTTAGATTTTATTTCGAACTTAAAGAAAAATTTTCAAGTAGTTATCCTCTCAGATACATTTCACGATATTGCAAAACCTTTAATGCAAAAATTAGGATTTCCTTTTTTACTTTGTCATACTTTAGAAGTAAAAAATAATGAAATTATTTCTTATAAACTTAGACATCCAAAGGCAAAACATCAAGCAATTTCATTTTTCAAAGAAATGGGATACAGGTGTTTTGCGGCAGGTGATTCTCATAATGATATTCAAATGTTTGAGATAGCAGATAAAGGTTTCTTTATGAATGCTCCATTGAAAATATCATCATTGCATCCTGAAATTGATTCTTTTGATAGTTATAATGATCTTGAAGAAGCAATACTAGCAAATTCAATTTACGCCAATAATGAGTGAAAAGTATAAATTAGATAATTACAAGCGGCCTGAACTTCAGCTACCAAATGATGAAGATAGGCTTTTATTGCACAGCTGTTGTGCTCCATGCTCTGGAGAAATTATAGAGGCAATTGCTGCCTCAGATATTAAGACTACAGTATATTTTTATAATCCAAATATTCATCCTATTGACGAGTACGAAATTAGAAAAGATGAAAATAGAAGATTTTGCGAGAAAGTTGGTTTTGAATGTATTGATGGTGACTATGATAAAGACAATTGGTTCGATAGAGTTAAAGGTCTGGAGGATGAGCCAGAAAGAGGAGAAAGATGCACAAAATGCTTTGATATGAGATTTGAAAGATCTGCATTATTTGCTTATGAAAATGGATTTAATGTATTTGCTACCACATTAGGAATTTCCAGATGGAAAGACATGAATCAAATTAATGACTCTGGCCATAGATCTGCATCAAGATATGAAAATATTAGTTTTTGGGATTTTAATTGGCGAAAAGAGGGTGGATCTTCCCGAATGATTGAAATTTCGAAAAGAGAGCATTTTTATCAGCAAGAATATTGTGGCTGTGTTTATAGTTTAAGAGATACGAATAGATGGAGAAGACAAAATAACAAAGATAGAATTATTAGAGGAGTCAAATTTTATTAAAATGCAGCCAGGTCAAAAATTTAGAGATGCTCTTAAAAATAATCAGCCTTTGATAATACCAGGAGCAATAAATGCTTATTCTGCAAAACTAGCAGAAAAATCTGGTCACAGCGCTATTTATTTATCTGGCAGTGGGGTTGCAGCTGCTTCATACGGTTTGCCAGATTTAGGCGTAACCACTATGCATGATGTTTTAATTGATGTTAAAAGAATTACTTCTGCGACCTCATTACCTTTGCTTGTTGATATTGACACTGGTTGGGGTGAATCTGGTCAGATTGCAGAGACTATTACTGAAATGGGCAAAGCTGGTTGTGCAGCAGTACATATTGAAGATCAAGTTTTTGAAAAAAGATGCGGCCATAGACCTAATAAACAATTAGTTTCAATTGATGAAATGAGAAGCAGATTAAATACTGCAATTAATTCAAAAGTAGATGATTCTTTTTTTGTGATGGCAAGAACTGATGCAATTGCATCTGAGGGTATTGATGGAGCAATTAAAAGATGTGAATCATATATTGAAGAAGGTGCAGATGGCATATTTTTAGAAGCTGTAACATCAATAGACCAATATAAAGAATTTAAAAATCATTGTTCGGTTCCTGTTTTAGCAAATATTACTGAGTTTGGAAAAACACCTTTATTTACTCAAGAACAATTGAAAGAAGTTGGTATCAGTATGGTTCTTTATCCACTTACAGCTTTTAGAGCTATGAGCCAATCTGCAGAAAAAATATACAATTCAATAATTAAAGACGGGACACAAGAGGCTCTCTTAGATATAATGCAGACCCGTGAGGAGTTGTATGA
>Ga0208130_1001391_pt1 | contig 11734 bp, 13 predicted proteins | sample ETNtaG_31_FD_185771 | JGI IMG/M metagenome (GOLD analysis project Ga0208130, IMG submission 185771) | Marine microbial and viral communities from oxygen minimum zone, Eastern Pacific Ocean - ETNP201310SV78 (SPAdes) (version 2) | ecosystem: Environmental > Aquatic > Marine > Oceanic ...
TGTTATGGCAGGATGTGAGCCCAAACATTTTCCAGTGGTACTTGCTGCAATAGATGCGATGTGCGACCCAGCGTTTGGCTGTAACACTGTACTTACAAGCACTGGTGGCGCTGCGTTATGCGTTGTAGTTAGTGGCCCCGATCTTGAGAGTCTTGGATTCAACTCAAATCGAAATGCCCTTGGTCCTGGCTATCGAGCTAACGCTACGGTGGGTAGAGCACTGCGACTGATAGCGATGAATGTTCTCGGAGCCCGTTCAGATTATTTAGATGGTTCTTCGTTGGGACATCCCGGGAAATATACGATGCTTGTCGCTGAGGAGGCACCTCCGAAAGAGTGGGCTCCGTTGCGGGTAGAACTTGGATTTGATGAACGTGATACAACGGTGACGCTTCTAGCGACGGAGGGTCCGCATCAAATTTCGAATCAGTTGAACGGGGCAGTAGAGGGAATTCTTTCGTCGTTGACGTCAGCGATGACGAACCCAACCACGTACGGGGTTGGGAAAGGACATCAGGTTTTATTGGTATTGGGATATGAGCATCGGCGAATACTCGCAGAGAATGGATGGACGAAGCGAGCAATCCAAACGTATTTGGCTGAAGCATCGCGTGTGTCTCCTTCGTATCTTGAGTCAGCGGGCATCGTGATGGAACACACGACGCAAAATGATATGACCCCAGACGATGATGGAAAACTCGCTACAGTTCGAAGCCCTGACGATATTTTTCTAATCACGGCTGGAAGTCCTGGAGCGGGCTGGAGTGCCTACATCCCGACATGGGCACCGACAGTACATTCAAAGGCTGTCACGAAAGTCGTGCAATTCAAAGAAAGTAATAATTAACAATGGGAGAGATCACGGTTCTTAATCCCGAATATGAGGAAGTCGACCTCCTTCATGTTTCTATGACTTCACGGGAGAACCTTATTGGACCGGTTACTGTTGCCGTGATTGAGAATTCAAAGCCGCATGCAAAGGAGTTATTAACCTATGTTGCTGAGGGGTTGCGTGAATATTTACCTGTTGAGGAAATTATCATTCATTCCAAGTCAAGTGCTGGTAAGCCTATTGATGCTGACGAAGCAGAAATGTTAGCGGCTCGTGCGCATTTGATTATTTCCGGTCTGGGTGATTGAGGTGCATGTACAGCGTGCAGTTTGCACGATGCGATTCAAATGGAAGCTCATGGTATTCCCACAGCGCTTGTAATCACTGAACCCTTCGCACCAATAGTGGCCAGTTTCGCACCGACTGTAGGAATGGATAAATACACGGGAACCGTTATGGTTCCCCATCGTGTAGCAACAACTGATCAAGATGGTTTAAGGGAACTCGCAGAATCAATACTTGACGAAGTCAGCTCTATTTTAACTATTTAACTCTTCGTATCGTTCTCTCTTCGCCCCTGCCATCAACCCGATAGGTGAAGTTGACTGGGTGATCCCATTGGCTTAACGCCCATTCCAATTTCGGCTCACTAATATAATCGTCGCCGAGATAAAGATCACCTGCTGAGAGCATGTCAATAAATATTGCATCTTCTACTAGCCTGTCGGGATCATGGGAAGAATCAAAAGTCCCTTCCCACTGTTTCGCAAGATGTATCTCAACATTGAGATCTAGGTCGCGGTTACCGTTTCGGAATTGAACCAAGGTCGTATATGCAAGTCGATCCCATTGAGTTACGTGTATTGATGTTTCCTCTTTGACTTCTCTGGTTAGCGCTTCTAGTGACGTTTCTCCCTTATCAACAAGGCCACCAGGGAATGACCACCTGTACCCTCCTTGTCTTCGTCGATTAGCCACAAGCATGACTTGTCCTTTGTCGTCTTTGAGAATAGCGAACACAGCGTTTCTTACTTTAATAGCCATAGGGAAACCAATTAAGCACAGATGATTCTCACTTACAATTAAAGGTTAGTTGACTAACACCGCTATCTAAAGCTGTGAAAATCTTAGTGGGCCAAGAATTGGTTTTTTTAAGAAACTGTATTTGGTGTTGCAATCACTAATGAATTAGAGATCTTGTCATAGATGTTTTGATTTCTCTTATCCCAGAAAGGCATGAAACAAAGAATTCCTAATGTGAAGAAAAAGGCGATGTTCGCAACAATACCGCCGACGAATCCCCGCATCCAAAACATTCTTCCTAGTTTCATAGGTTTACCGGTATCAAGATCGATTACTGTCTGGTTTAATAGTTTTTTAGCTGGTGTTTGTCCTTTGCCACTCAACGTGAAAGCCCAGATAATCCAACCAATCCCAAGAGTCACGAAGATCAAAAGATTTTCCACTATAGCTGTACCAAATCGCAACCATCCCGAAACTCCGACATCGCTTTCTCCAACAGCCTGGTTTGCTGCATCACGATTTTCCATAAGAATAGTTCGCTGACGATCATATTCATCTTGAGTAATCAGTGATTCATCACGAAGTTTTTCTAATTCTCGTATGTCGTCCATCCATTCAGACATTTTCACCCCCATTTAATTGTGGCAAGTATCTACCTATCCACATTTTGTATGTTTACTTACTAAGTTATATTATGTGCGTAAAGTGCGCAAAAGTACTTTTTCGGAAAATGTAAATTTGAGCGTTGCACTAATCCGCATATTTAACTCAAAGGAGTCACATGGCAGAATGGATGGAAGAGCTTAGGAAACTAGAAGGTTTGCGTGCTGATTCTCTAATTACAGAAGAAGAATTTGAGAAACAGAAGGCGTTGCTAATTCCTTCGCAGAGCAATGTTACTACCTATAACCTTCTGGGATTGGGTAAAGGTGTTTCGATTTTATCTGGGCTTTCAGCCGTACTGGGACTTCTCACACTCATCGCTTTTGCATATAGGGCATCATTACTCTCAGATATCAAAAACGGTGAGTACGTTAGTTGGAGTGATGCTGATGCTGCGGACGCTTTTGCCGGAGCTACTGTTGTCTTTCAATGGCTAATCGGAATTGCTTTATTAGTTCTCCTAATCATTTGGGGATGGAGGGCAGCTGGAAATATTGAGTCGAAAGGGCGTTCAGGGCGATGGAGTCGTGGGTGGGCCATAGGTGGGTGGTTCACTCCAATTATGTTCTTCTTTGTCCCATATCAGGTCATCAGTGATACTTGGAAAAAAGCTTCCGACGACGTAATGACCGGAGGTAACAGAAACAACTTTTGGCTTACTGGATTCATTTTTTGGTGGGTCTCAACCGTACTTTCTTGGCTGGGTAGTATGGCCTTCAATTCATATGATACGTATTCTTCACTTGATGACGCTATAACCGGGGATACTCTTTATGCCATAAGTGGCTTCTTCTCAATAGTTGCAGGTATCTTCATAGCGATAGCCTTTAATCAGATGAGTAAACGACACACCCAATAACATAGGTACTGTTCCATATGTAAGCTAGTCGGGTTTATTTAACTGGCATTAATTGATTTCAAAGGTCACTTCAAATGAAACGTTGCCACGTATCGGGTTAACCTGCATCAGGTAATCCCCTGTTTCGGGAAGTACCAATTCTATATCCTTTTGGTTCGCTGTAATTAATGTTCCACTTGGTGAAACTATATCTATTGACCCGTTTTCTTCAAGTGTGGTTATTGTTGCGTTCAAGAGTTGTTGAGCGTTGGCTTGGAATAAATACACGGGACCGCTTTCACCTCGAACGATTCCTCCCGAAAGGATGGTGCTACTCTCCCCTGCATTGAATTGGATTCTCTGCACGAATGGATCCGTTATCAAAATATCAACTGCATAGTCGTTGCCAGGTTTTAAATTGTTGATGAAGAATAGGTAATCGCCGTTGTCGGGCAGCAGAATCTTTGTTGATCTAAAAGGAGTGATACTCAGTGGGTTGGGTCCGTAAAGGGAAATATTTAGTTTTGGGTCTTTTGTACGTATCGCTAATTGAAGTAATTGACCTGCGTTGGCTGCGAAGACATAATTCGGGGAACTATCACCTTGCATGAATGTTCCTCGAAGTGTGGTTCCGATATCATCCGCAGCGAATTGGATGCGGCCAGGTTCTTCCGCTTCTTCGATAAGTGGATTTCCTGATGCGTCAGTTAGTGGTGAATTGAGGAGTTTGAATTCTTCTTCGGTCAGAAAGGACAGACAATTAGGTCCGTATATTTGCCAATACTCATTTATCTTTTCCACATCATCTTCAATGGTGTTTAGTAAATCAATTAGCGAAAGGCCATCTTGTTCGAGAGTTGTGTCAATCACGCAATTAACGAAACTGGGATTGTAGGGAATGAAGTCTTGAAACGTATTAGTAAGGATTCCTTTTTCATTCCCAACAAGTTCTTCATCTTTGCTAGTGGTGCTGTTGCCGATGGTGTCTGTGTCAGGTTGTGGAGTAGGTTGTTGTTCTGATTGAGTTGTTTTTGAAATGTCGGAATTATCGACTTCTGAAATAGCGGGGCTTGAGTTTTCAGCACATGAAACCATAAGCGCAATCAGCATTCCTAAAAAGGCCATGTAAGTGATTTTCATTTTGCCATCTCACCGACCGTTCATTTTCAGGTTATTTAATGCTTTGCCCATATGAGAATTCTACGAGATTGCCATCAGGATCTCGCAAGGCACAGACATAGCCCACGGGGTCTGGTTCTTGTCTGGGTTCCCATATCAAACAGTCATAATGTCTTCCTTGTTCAGCGATTGCATTGACTTCGTCTTTGGATTCAACTTCGATTCCTAGATGAGCGAATGGCGACAGTATGGGTTTTGGTTCCTTAAAGTCAGGTGATTGAAGGAACACTAGAAAGATACTTTTATCGTCTGCTTGTATCCACGCAACTTTGGCACCATTGTCTTCTCGCTGGTGAATGACTTTCAATGGGGTAAAACGGTCGTACCATTGAATTGTTTTCTCAACGTCATGGCATGGAAGAGCGAGATGAGTGAGTTTTGCTACCACCTTTGTATTCTACGACAGAATTTCTGCAAGCAAATAAAGCGAAATGTCTCTATTGTTTATCTTCTGCATATTGAATGAGACGTTCCATGACTTGTTCGCCTGCTGCAGAGACTGTTCCCGCATTGAAAGGGGGTTGAGGATCATATTCGATCATAAGTTGCATGGCTTTCGCCGCTTCAGTATCTACAAGTAATTGAGACAGACGTAGTGCCATGTCTATACCTGCTGATACACCCGCTGCAGTTATGATTCGTTGATCAAGATGTTCGACTACGCGGTCCGCTACTGGCAAAGACCCCAGTTCCTTCAAAGTGTCGTACGCTGACCAGTGTGTTGTCGCAGTAAGATCGGTGAGTAAACCTGCGGCCGCGAGTACGAGTGACCCTGTGCACACGGAAGTTGTGTATTGTGATGTCGAGTGGGCGTTTTTGAGCCATGTAATAATCTCATGATCGTTCCCATCAAGAAAGGCTCGCGTGCCAACTCCTCCTGGCACAAGGATCACATCGGGTGACGAGATTTCATCAAATGTGTAATCTACAGCTAATCCCAAGAAACCGTTATCAGTTCGTACATTTCCCTTTTCCTTCCCGATAAATGCAACGGTGGCCCCTGGTAAACGTTGTAGGACCTCATACGGGCCGACGCAGTCTAGGGCGGTGAGTTGATCAAATATTGGTATGGCTATTTGCATGTGTAGTCCGATTCAAATTGATTGCATGAATTAAATTACTCCGAGTTTATATCTTCATGTATCTGAGGAAAAGGTACTGAACTCTTGTACTGTGGTCCGGTCATGCAACCACAGAAAACAATCCGGAATGTCGCGATCATCGCCCACGTTGATCATGGGAAAACAACATTGATTGACGGAATGTTGCAACAATCTGGCGCGTTTAGCGACTATAAGGAAACTCAAGATCGGGTCATGGACTCGATGGATATTGAACGAGAACGTGGGATTACGATTCTGGCGAAAAACGCAGCGATTCAATATGGTGAAACAAAAATCAATATCCTGGATACACCCGGCCATGCCGATTTTGGCGGGGAAGTTGAACGTGCGTTGAAAATGGTTGATGGCGTTCTTCTTTTAGTGGATTCAAGTGAGGGTCCTTTGCCACAGACACGTTTCGTTCTTCGGAAAGCATTGTCGCAGAACCTTCCGGTGGTGTTGGTCATTAATAAAATTGATCGCCCAGACGCACGGTGTGCTGAGGTGATAGATGAGGTATATGAATTATTTATTGACTTGGATGCCTCTGATGATCAAATAGATTTTCCAATTATTTACACAGATGCGCGTAAAGGGATTGCGACTACTGATCTTGATCAGCCTGGTGAAAATCTTCTTCCGTTGTTTGACACGCTCGTTGACACGATTCCACCTCCTATGCATGATCCCGATCATCCACTTCAAGCGTGGGTGACGAACCTTGATGCGTCTCCGTATGTGGGTCGAATCGCGTTGTGCAGAATTATGCATGGAACGATTACGAAAGGTGCAAGGGTTTCATGGTGCAAAACGGATGGTGAGATCGTTAATGCGCAAATAGCAAACCTATATGTTACCGAGTACTTGGAGCGGGTTGAAGTTGATACGGCAGGTGCTGGAGAGGTGGTCGCAATTTCGGGGATTGAAGATATTACCATTGGTGAAACGCTGTCTGATCCTGATGATCCCAAGCCTCTTCCGGTTATCACGGTTGATGAGCCGACTCTTTCGGTGACGATAGGAACGAATTCATCGCCTTTAGCTGGGAAAGAAGGCGATAAGCTCACTGCCCGACTTGTGAAAGCACGGTTGGAGAAGGAACTCATCGGGAACGTTTCTATTCGAATGTTCTCCACGGAAAAGCCTGATGCGTGGGAAGTGCAAGGAAGAGGGGAATTACAGTTAGCTATCTTGGTGGAGATGATGCGCAGGGAAGGGTTTGAACTGACTGTAGGGAAACCCGAGGTTGTCACGAAAGAGATAGATGGGAAACTGCACGAGCCAACTGAGTATCTCACAATTGATATACCTGAAGAATATGTTGGACCAGTTACACAATTGCTTGGGAGTCGTAAAGGCCGGTTGGAATCAATGACAAACAATGCAAGTGGGTGGGTTCGCCTTGAATACATCGTTGCTGCTAGAGCATTGATTGGTTTCAGAACTGAATTCCTTACCGAAACTCGTGGTACCGGATTATTGCATCATGTGTTTGAAAATTATGAGCCCTGGATGGGTGATTTGCGAACAAGAATGACTGGAAGTGTCGTTTCTGACCGTTCGGGGGTAGCTACAACATATGCCATTGCCCCCCTTCAAGAACGGACATCTCTTCTAATCTCCCCAGGAACGGATGTTTATGAAGGAATGATTATCGGAGAGAACTCACGACTTGAAGACATGAACGTCAATATCACCAAAGAGAAAAAAATGACTAATGTTCGTGCCGCAGCTTCGGATGATACTGTCCGGTTAACGCCGCCACGAATCTTTTCTTTAGAACAAGCACTTGAATTCATAGCAGCCGATGAGTGCATTGAAGTCACACCTGAAACTATACGGATGCGCAAAACCATTCTAGGAATTACGGACAGAGCAAGAGATGCAAAGCGTCTCAAAAACGAAAATCAGTAATTACGAGAAACCAAATTCTTTTGAGTGTTAGGAAAAACGAACCCGATTTTCCTGCAAAGCATAAATTTGCGACGTAGGAAAAGCGAACCCTATTTTCCTAAGCAGAAATACCAGCAATCCGGTCCGGCATTTTCCTGCAAAAGCGAACCCGATTTTGCGGGTTTTGGACCGGAAAAGCGAACATGAAAACGCTCCCCCCTTCCCTCTCTTTTAGGGTGTGGGAACTTTATTGTACGTTTCTAATACAGCGCGATCATTTCAGCCGCGACGATAAGCCCGACAATAATGACGTTCAGAGCCCGAACTACTCCCATGGGAGCATTGACAAGCCTTTGACCCATATGCGAGTTTTTGAAGTCATCTGATAAGTCTTTTCCACCTGCGACTAGGTCTTGAATGCTGTCATCAAGCCATGCCACACACCAAAGTGACCCTAAGACTGCCATTGCCGCTATTGCGAGTTGAACACCTGAATTATCTAAGCCATCGCCTCCGAACCCAAGGATGATGAGAATTGCCGCATGGGAGAGTGTGAATGGAAGGATTATGGATCGTGCATCAGATGCTCGTATCTCCATCATTCTCATGATTTGTTCGTCGTTCATGGTGATTCCTTTCGGTTGGATTTGGTAAAAGATTAGGTGATTGCGGACTGTATGTGTTTGATTCATGTCAACAATGCTGAGCGGTTACGATAGTGGTGACTGTTGTGAGGAGGATGGTTCTATGAGTGAGTATGGTGAAAGTAACAGTGGTGTTGCATCGGGGAATGAGGGTGCTGGTGATGTGTTACTTGTTGATGATCCGTTGCCTGGTGTGCGTCGTTTAACAATGAATAGACCTGAGAAACGAAATTCTCTGATTCATCCTTTGCGTGGTGCGATTTTAGAGGCGTTGCGCGAAGCTGATATGGACCCGACTATTAAGGTTTCTATTATTCGTGGTGCTGGACCATCATTTTCAGCTGGATATGATCTTGCCGGTGGGAATGAGGGTTATTCTTTACCATTTTTTACTGCTGATGGTGAGGGGCAATGGCCCCGTCATGTGACCGAAGGTTGGATGAGTATTTGGGATTTGGCAAAACCTGTTATTGCTCAGGTACACGGGTATTGTTTGGCCGGAGGGAGTGAACTCGCTACATGCTGCGATCTGGTATATATCGCTGAGGATGCGCAAATGGGTTACCCTGCTACTCGTTTTGGTGTTCCAGATATGCATTTCCATACATGGTTTCTGGGGATGCGGCGGGCAATGGAAATGATGATGACAGGTGATTCTATCTCAGGAGTGGAAGCAGTTGCTGAGGGGTGGGCGAATCGTGCTTTCCCTGCCGATTCTCTTGAAGATGAAGTGTTGAAGATAGCTGAGCGAATTACGAAAACACCATCGGACTTAACTCAGCTCAATAAGCGTGTCGTTCATCGGCAAATGGAAATTATGGGACTACGTACTGGGATTCGCGCAGGTACCGAACTATGTGCGTTAGGAATACATACTGAATCTATGCAGCAATTCATTGGAAAGATTCAAGATAAAGGCCTTACTGAAGCTTTGAGTGAACGAGATGGTGAGTACGGGGATTACCGAACAAGTGAATAACGAATCTCTAGGTGCTGATCGTCCATTGGGATGCTTCCTCAGCGCCAAATAGAACGATCTGTTTTCCATTTTCCGTAGAGATGTGCGTTGCCCTTTCGGGGTCGAGAGATGAGCGGTGGAGCGTTATGTTCTCTTGGGATGGTTCATATCCATAGAATGTCGCACCATTGACTGATGCGAACGCTGAGAGATTGTCTAATTTATTTTCAGTCGCGAATATTTCTGCGATGACTTCTAATCCATAAGCAGCATTGAAGATCCCCGCTTTCGCATCTTTTCCATATTTTGCGTGTGTTGGATGGGGGGCTGAATCAGTGCCAAGAAAGAATGAGGGGTCTCCACTTATTGCAGTTTCAACCAGCGTTAAACGGTCTTGTTCGGAATTGATCACGGGTTTGCAAAATAGGTCGGCATGGAATGCTGGTGAAATCATGTCTGACCGGTTTCGCGATAAGTGATGTGGGGTGATTGAACCACCAACTTGTGGGTGCGCTTTTACAAAATCAATGCCGTCACTTGTTGAAATGTGTTCAACCGTGACTTTAAGTTCAGGGAAGCGTTCACAGACGAGGGATAGTTCTCTTTCTAGGAATGCTGCTTCACGGTCAAAGATATCAACATTGTCATCAGTTGATTCCGCATGCACGAGAAGCGGTATTGTTTTCTCTTCCATAGCTTCGAAAATATGGTTGTAGTTCATCATGGCTGATCCGCCAGATTGAGAATTTGTTGTTGCACCAGCTGGATAATATTTAACAGCTTTGACAATGCCCTCGCTATGTCCGTGGCTTAGGTCGTCTATTTCTAATTGGTCTGAACAGTAGAGGGTCATTAGTGGCCGGAAGTCAGGTGAATCTGGAGGTGTTGCTTTGCGGATCTGTTCCAAATACATTGCGGCCTGTTCGGTTGTGGCAACGGGGGTTGAAAGGTTTGGCATCACCATTGCATACCGGAACCGTCGAGATGTGTATCCGATAACGGCTTGTAACATATCCCCTTCCCTGAGATGCACATGCCAGTCATCTGGGCGTGGAATAGTTATCGTTTCGGACACAGTTTTATGTTAGCAACCAAGCGATGAACCCATACCGTCTTAGTTCACAGGATTGGGTTTTTGTAGATCTTCGAGTTTTTTTCTGATTTCTGAGTCACTCAAAACGCCGATGACTCGCTCTTGATTACCGTTTGAGTCAGTAAAGATCCAGGCTGGTTGTGAAGAGATCTTATATTGACGCCAAATATCTCCTTGTTCATCAAACACGTGGGGTAAACCTGTCACGGAATAGCGTTCAATAAATTCCTCGACTTGTGTACGGTCTCCTCTGCTCGCAATTCCAATGAATTGAATATTGTCTTGATAGGTTCGTTTGAGTTCTGCGACCGCAGATGCTTCAGCTCGGCATTGTCCTCAATTGGGGGACCAAAACCACATAGCTGTGGGAACGCCGTTGAATTCAGAAACCGAAACGAGTGAACCGTCCACTGTCTGTATTTCATTTGGGATTGTTGGCAACGTTCCACTTGTTTGTATACCTGTGTTGTCTCCTATTGAGTCGCTGCATCCCAAAAGTAAACCAGTTATAGCGACGAGTGGAAGCAGCAGTTTTTTTGTAAAAATTTGGGGGAGCATACTAAAAGGTTATCCATTTCCTGTTCTGGCAACTACGCTTGCAAGGTATGCGATGGACTTCTTTCTTTTCTCCAACATTACGTGACGCTCCTGCTGATGCAGAAGCTCCGAGCCACAAGCTTCTCGTCCGGGGAGGGTTTATTCGCCAGCTTCACTCAGGGCACTACACGCTTCTACCATTAGCCTTCAGAGTGAGAAAAAAAATTATCAAGATCATTGAAGAGGAAATGGATGCAATTGGTGGACAGGAAGTCCAGATGCCTACTCTGCAACCATCATCTATTTGGAAAGAATCGGGACGCTGGGAGTCTATGGGAGACATTATGTTCCGGCTTGAGGATCGACATGGTGGCGAGGCAGCTCTTGGTGTAACTGCAGAAGAGATCTTTGCAACGGTCGCCAGCGAAATCAGTTCGTACAAACAGTTACCGCAGATGTGGTATCAAATCCATACCAAGTTTCGTGATGAGCCAAGGCCAAAAAGTGGATTGCTTCGAGTCCGTGAATTCACAATGAAGGATGCGTACTCATTTGATCTTGATGAAGCTGGCCTTGATTCCGCTTTCGAAAAGCAGCATCAAGCGTATTTAAGGATTTTTAGTCGTTTAGATTTGGATGCCATTCCAGTCGAGGCATCTTCGGGAAACATGGGCGGTTCTGACAGTATCGAGTTCATGGTTCAGGCTCCGTCTGGCGAAGACGATGTGATGCTGTGCTCATCGTGTGGGTATGCCGCAAATATTGAAAAAGCAATTTCTCGCGTAGACGAAGTAGCAGATTCTGTTGGACCTGACGTACCGGAAAAATTCGCTACGCCGGGAATTAGGACGATTGCCGCGCTTGCAGACGCTGGGCATCCTGCAAATGCGCAGATCAAAACAATGGTGTTTGTCATAGATGGACAAGTTACTCTCGCACTCGTTCGTGGCGATCATTTCATTAATGAACAA
>Ga0208130_1001393_pt1 | contig 11729 bp, 10 predicted proteins | sample ETNtaG_31_FD_185771 | JGI IMG/M metagenome (GOLD analysis project Ga0208130, IMG submission 185771) | Marine microbial and viral communities from oxygen minimum zone, Eastern Pacific Ocean - ETNP201310SV78 (SPAdes) (version 2) | ecosystem: Environmental > Aquatic > Marine > Oceanic ...
GAATTGATCAGCATCCTCACAAGTTACTTTTTTTTCTCTACCCTCGTCACTTAAGACAAGAAAAGACCTAGCACAGATGTCCACAATGACACCAACTACTGTATCGTCTAACATAAAAAATTTTCTTCAGAACTCAGTATACAGTATAAACCCTGTCCTGTCAACTAGTATATGCAGTTATTTTGACCAATTGTATTAGTCGCTAACCAACCAGTAGCAATATATTTGGTTTGATATGGTGGATTACCTCGATGAAGGTGAGTAAAAGAACCAGGAAAAATAACAATTCTTCCTGCTTTTGGTTTTATCTTTTGTTTTTGATATAAGAATTCTGTCTCTCCACCCCCTGCAACATCATTAAGATATACAGACCACACTAAAGTCCTTGATGAATTAGAAAATTCACATGTTTCAGAATGAAAACTATGATAACCTTGAGTAGGTTCAGTTTTTTGCAGCATACATCCACTACTATGAAAGTTCCAATCACCTAAGAAAGGATACCACTCAATATAATCTTCAAGACATATTCTGATTGCAGTCATAATATGTTTAGTTGCTTCAGGATTGAAAGCCTCTAAATTTATTTGTTTATCTTGTACATATAATTTATTTCTACTGATAATCTGAGTTGAATTATCAATTGTATTAATTATAAAAGAGTTAAAATCATCTTTGATGACATTATCCCACACTCCTATAAAGTCTTGGTTTAAAAAGACTTCGGGGTGATTAAAATCTCGACTGTACATAATTAAGTTTTCATAATGTAACAAAGTGCATAATATGGTGGTCTATTTTCGATAGAAGATCCACTTCCAGCTGACCCAGTATTACCACTGAGACTGAAACTGTGTGTGTGACTAGATGCTTCACTTGTTTTACCAGCACTCGCATCATTTCCTGCAGTTGTTATATTATATGTTTCGTAAATATTACCAGCACCAGTTCCCTTTGCTGCAAAGTTATTTGCACTTAAGTTAGAACCAGTTCTTTGTTGTCCTCCAGTTGCATTAGCAAAACCATAGTGTCTGTGACTACCTCCACCACCAGTTGTTCCACTAGCACTTAATGAATGATTATGAGAGGGTAACTGTGACGTAGATAACGTTACACCTGAACTACCACCAGTATTACCTGGTGAATAAGCAGATCCTGCACCAACCACAAATCTATCTCTTAAATCTGGAGTACTATTATTACCATCACAAAGAACAAAACCAGATGGAATATTTCCTGTATTACCATACCATAAAAGAATCATACCAGTTACAAATGCTTCAATACCAGTAAGGTTTGCACCACTAATAGCTGGTAATGCTCCAGTTAAATTACTTGCAGCAAGTGAACCACTAAAAGATGTTGCGTTAACAGTTCCAGTTACTGTTACACCAGTACTAGATGTAACTAATTTTTCTGATCCAGCATAATATAAACCAGCTCTTGCACTACTACCACTGAATAATTTTAATATTGGTCTCCAACTAGCATCATACCACTGAAATGCTCCTGATGAAGGACCACCATCTGACTTAAATACTAATGGACCTGTTCCAGTCTCTTTGATATATGAACACCAATCTGTACCAGCAAGAACACTATCCCCATTAGAATCATTTTGACCAGAAAGATCATTAGTATGAGATATTTTTAAATCATTACCATTACCAAATCTTAATTCATCATTATCAGCAAATTCAATTCTCTTTGGTATCAAGGTATTTGTTGAAGGATTATATGTAAGATTAGTATCAACTTTAATATTGTCATTACCAGAAGATGAATCTACAAAAGTAATGTAATGAGTTGAATTACTGTTTACAGCAGTTACACCAACCTCTGCTGCTGCACCTGCTGTGAGTGAACCTGCATTTATCCATGCAGTATCAGTTCCATCTGATGATAATACTTGACCTGATGTTCCAAAGTCACCATCACCATCTTTTAACTCACCAACGACTTGTAAATCATTTATTTTTATTGTTGCGATTGTATTTGTAGATGGATTATATTTTAAATCACTATCTACTCTAATAGGATTATTACCACTAGTTGCTCCAACAAATGTTATATATTGATCTGCATTTGTAGAATTTACATTTACTCCAACATTATTTGCGTTTGCCACACTGGTTGAACTTGCATCTATCCATACAGTATCAGTTCCATCTGATGCTAATAATTGACCTGATGTTCCAAAGTCACCATCACCATCAAATATTTTACCATAAAATCTAGAATCTTTAAAAGTTGCTAAACCAACATGTCCAGATGCACCACCAATAGTAATATCACCACTCAAGTTTAATCCAGATGTTGATGTTAAATTACCCTCAACGATTATATCACTTTTAAATGTTGATGATTCTGAAGCCTGAATTGACTTTACCTTTATTTCATCATCATCAAATTCATAAACTAATTTATCATAGACGTACAGTGTTTGAAAAGCTGCTTCGCCAGATGTTGTTTGATTAAATAAATCTAATGGATTGTCGGTCATGTGTCTAATACACCTTTTGTTCTACCTTTTAAATATAGAATTGAACCAATTCTTTTTATTCTCTTTTTCACTTTAGTTACATACGTAGCTGACTCTCCATTCAGAGCAATATACTTACCAAAAACTTCAACTCTCTCTGTTGTTTTATCAGCATTACCTAGAGTAACTCTTTTTCCTTGTAGAAGAATTTCATTTGTTGCATCTAAAACAATATTCTGTCCTTTAATTCTAACCCATCCCTTTGCAGCTGTCATTGCCATGTCACCATTATGTGCCATAGCAATATAACTTATACGACCAGATTTATTTTTCATACCTGTTTGTATTTCTAGGGTATGACTTGCTTCCATAGAGGAAAGTCCACTGGCATGTAAGGCTTGTTGCCATTTACCACCATCATTATTAACTGAATATAATTGATATGCTAGTCCACCACCTAAACCAACAGGTCCATTACTTTCAATAACTAAATTAGGACCAAATACATCTAGTACTCTACTTTCACTTCCCATAATTAATAACCTCCCCCACTACTTGGTGGTGTATCAGTTGATTCACTTTCTTCCAATAGTTGTTTAATTGTTCTTAAATTTACTTGTGTAGATCCAACATTTGATCCAACATTTACTCCAGACCCTAAACTATCTTGTGGTGTATTATATATTATAGCATGTGGTGATGTTGTATGTGCAATACCAACCATCTTTTGACCAGTTTCTGGATGAACATGGAAAGGACCATTATATTCTTTTCCATTTACATATCCAACTATATTTCCTTTTGGAGTAATACAATCTATGACTGTAATTACACCAGTTTTTCTAGGTATTCTGGTCATAATAGGTTTTAATATAGCACCACTACCAGTAATACTGTTAATTGTCATAGGTGGTAAATCACGATATGCCTTATCATTTGTACATACTTTCGTAATGGAACCATTTTCATCAACTCCACATATTTCAAAATCTTCAATAGTATCCTCTAATTTATATCCATTACCCCCATCTTCCACAATTATTCTATTAACAAATGCATCCTCTTGAGATTCTATAGGATAATTTTTACCAACAGATATCATAATAATATCAGTTAGTTTACCATAATTTGGTGATTTTGGATCTTTATCTATTAAAGCTCTACCATAAGCACCATATCCTTGATCACAATTATCAGCAAATCTAACAATTGGTTCCTCTGTATATCCCTCACCTGGATATGTTATATCAACACCAATAATACTTCCAGTTTCCTTGATATCTTTAATGAAACTTCCACCAATTTCTGTTTCTACAACTCCATCATCATTAACCTTTTCTGCTCTTTCCTCTTCTTTACGGATTAATTCTTTCTTGAGTTTCTCCATTTCTAGTTTATTCTTCTCAAGTTCTCGTTTACGCATCTTAATCTGTTCATCATCTCTAGCAGGGTTTTCTTTTAACATTCTGTCTATTTGTGATTGTAGAGAATTATTTTTTGATGCTAATGATTGAAGTCTTTTTCTAATTGCGATTATCTCTTTATCGAGGGTCTCATCAATATATGTTGTTTCAGATATTGCTCTATCAAGTTCTTCAACAAAAGTACCCATTATAACCTCACCAACAGCACCTTCACCATTTCCACCGAAGATTTCTACCTTTGGAAGACCACATTTAAATATATTTCCTGTATTACATTCTGGAATATATGGATTACCGTCCGCGTCTTTTAAGAAACCATAAAATGGATCTTTAACATCAGTTTCAGTTTTAACACCTCCTTGTGTATTAAGTAGATACTGATTTAACTGTTCTTTTTGTTGTTCAGTAAGAGTAATTTTCTTACCATCTACTCTCACTGTGAATTTTGTATTAAGATATCTTTCTATTGCTTTCGTTTGTTTATTAATCCAGTTCTCACGTTGCTTTGGATTATGTGGTCCTCGTTCTGAGTAAAGTTCACTTGTTCGATTAAGTTTGGGTAGCCACATCATGTAACTACCTCTCATTGCAAATTTGTTTGCTTCAAATTGACGTATGTTTTCAATTCCACCAGATTCTGCTATCAATATACCACCACCACCTGAGGCTGATGTAAGATCTTTAGCATTAGGATAAGGTCTTACTCCACTATTGGGTTCAACTTTAAGAACAAAATTTATAAATTCCAAACCTTCCCTCAGTTTAAATCTTTCGTAAGCTATCCTCCTATCATTCTCCTTATAATCTTCTATAAAATCAGGTTCATTTTCAACTAAGTACTTAAAGAAATTAAAATTCTGATCAGTTATATCAGTAAATTGCTCTATGTCGTTACCTTTACTATCAACGAGTTTTTTACCATCACCTACTTTATTTTCACCAAACAATCCAAACGTTTGAATATTCTCTATCTTATCATCTATACCCTCATTAAGATTTTCTAGGAAAGTTGTAGCTTTATTTAATCCTTTGACAATAAAGTTTTCTTTCTTAGCATCACTATCAGGTTTGAGTGATCCTACATTCATTTTATATGCATATTGCTTATGACATTTTCCACCACCACCATCAGCACAATTAATTAAACCCATTGCCTTGTTTAATATATTTAATCCACCTTTCAATGCATTTCCAATAGAACCAAATCCTTGACCAATCTTACTGAAGAGATTATTAATTGGTGCAAGTAAAGGACCAATGATACCATCCATCACTCCAGTAATCTTAGCAGTGACATTTCCAATAAAGTCTTCAACAGCACATGCTACAGGGTTAACGAAACCTTTAGTAACAGCATTTTCTAGGAGTTTTTTAATTGTACCACCAATTGCCTTCTTAATTGTAGACCCAATACACCCAAAAGCATCGAAGAGTTTACTTATTGGGTTAAATGCTCCAAGTTGAAAGGCATCAAATTGAGCTAGCGCTGCTAATTTAGATAATTTAGAAAATAAGAAATTTTGTACACCTTTTAAAGCAACTTCCAAGAAATCTTCTAATTTATCCTCAAGTAAAGTAGTTAATTGAGTTGAAAATCCAGAAAAAGCATCTGTCAATAATTCAGTAGTGCTTTTAATTTCATCTACTATTTCAATAGCATCAAGTAATCCACTACCTACTTTATTAAAAAAACCATTCAAAGCGTTAGTAATTTCACTACTGGTGTTAGTAGAACATTTTAATGATGATGCTAGTATAACTTCTGTCATATTTTAAATTACCTTTGTTTATTTAGTAGGAAGTCCGAGAAGTAGTCTGTTAGCTTCTTTAAGTGACCTTCTATTATTTTTTTTAATAAGTTTCAAAATTTCTTTGGCAACATCTTCATCAACTAGATTCTGCGCTAATGCTTGATTTACTGCTTCTGTTCTATGTTGAACCTGATCTTTCTTAAACCCTTTATCTACATCTAGAATAAATGATACTTGTCCTGTTGTAATAGGATTACCAGTACCATCCCAAGGTTGATCAACTGGAGTTTTTGGAACTGCTACATTACCTTCATAACCATCTATCTTATCAGTTGAATCATCCTGATTAGATTTATTTTTGTTAAGTGGACTTGTACCAGGTGTTTTTGGTCCAATTTGTTCATTAAACTCACCATTCAGTGTTTTATTTTTCTCCAAAGATCCATAAAAACCAGATACGTTAGAAAATTTAGAACTACTTCCAGCAGTTTGTCCTTTAGTTCTAGGAAAAACACCTATTATCAATGTTGGTCCATTTCCACCACGAATACCATAAACAAAATCACCTTGACTTATTCTAACAGACCTTAACTTGTATGCACCACCAGATCCAGCAGTTGTTGGTAATAGTGCATAAGCAAAATCAAGTTGTTGATCTTCAATCCCATCAGTAGAATAGTGATCACCCATAATGCGAACTTTATATCTCCAACCCCAACCACCTTGTATTTGTGATTTTTGAGCATCATAAGACACAATAGTTCCAACCCAAGACTCTAATGGTTGTTTACCATATTGACTCTTAGCATTTTGTTTTATAAATGGAGTTTCAGATGGTTGTGTCATTTACTACTCCTGTATAAACCATATGTATCACGGGCAATCGTCATTGATGTATATGAATGTTTTGGATCAAAGTGATGTCTCAAATGTAATATTAAATAGAAACCACTACGATGTGGATTATCTTTTTCAACTAATTTGTTACCTTGTGTGACATTCTCCAAATTCAATTTAATCACTTGTCCTGCCATTAATTGCACATTACAAGGAACTTGAATATCTAAAATTTGAGAATGTAGCATAGCATATCTCATCAATGCCTCTGGCTCATATTCAGCAGGGTTGTTCTCTATCTTACTACTTGATTCATTTTCATTTTCACCAGGTGCTATTACATAAGTAAAAGTCTTACAATACTCACCTGTTTTTTGCTTTTCTTGTTTGTCTGGTTGATCACCTAAAAAAGTAGAATTTTTATTCAACAAATTTACCACATTATCTGTAAATTCACCAGTCAAAAGATTTTTAGTTTGAATACGAACATTATGAGTTCCTGTTCTCAATGCATTTAAAAGATTTTGATCTCTTTTTACTATGGGCATTAATACCAATTTAAAATCATCTTTATTAGTACTCAAATCTTGTTTTTGATTATTAAAATAGCTGTATGTACGAAGATCTTGAATATCTTGACTTTCCTTATATTCTCTAATACCCTCAGAAATTAGACCCTCTATTGATCTAAAGTTAAAACCTTCTTGTGTTTCATAGAAAAAATATCCTGGTGATCCATTTGTTGCAGGTCTTGATTTCTTTGCTAATGAAAGTATTACATCTATTGCTGATTCATTTCTACCTTGTATTTTATCATGATTTACTGTCTTCTCGATATTATCTTTAAAAAATAATAATTCATTATTTCCCAATATTTTCTGTACAATATCACTTATCGGTGCGGGTCCATAATTTCCCTCTAATGGTTTCCTAGCGTTATCAATGGAAAATTCAGAGACTAATGGTAAATTCAGTACTTGCCTTGTAGACTGATCAAAGTTCAAAGGTGTGCCAGTAATCATCATTGGTTTTTGTGATGCTAAAGTCCCATTTCCAGTTGCAATTTGAAACTCAACAGTTTCTGTTCCATCAGCAACTATAGGCATACCATCCTTAATAGTTGCCAACTGACCATTTGCATCGGTTACTGAATTACCTGTATCAACAACCACTACATTAGCTGTTATCATTGGAGAATATAGACTCTCATAGTAATCGAAGTCAACAACTTTTCCTCTAATGTCGGCGGTTTTAGTCTCCCCTCCTGTTAAAGTCTTATCAACTTTCAATATTTGATACTGTGCTGGTCCTGCTAATGACATCTATTTGTTAATCTACAAGTATTTTTTGCTTAATAATAATTGTTCTAATTTCACCCTCAACAGTGTCCTCTGTAGCTACTATTGTTTTTGGATCTATTTTCTTAATTTTATTTATGAGGTCTTTATTAAATTTAATTTCATCCTTAGTCACATCAAGATCATAAGGATCTAAAATAAACTCTCGTTCTTTCTTAAATAAAAGTTTATTAACATCAACAAAATTTTTATCTACTCTGTTATTTTCACGAAAGTTTTTTGTATTTTTAGGTGATCTTTTATATTTACTATCAACATTTTCAGTATCTTCTCTTTCAAAGTCTTTATTATTTTGCTCTTCACTACGTTGATCCATCAATAATTTTTCTGGATCGAAAGTCTCTGCAGCAATTAAAGAACTTTCTAATTTACCAGCTTCTGATTGAAAATTCTCAAATTCATTATCTAAATCATCAAAAGCAGTGTTGACATTTTTTTGTAATTTTGAACCACTACCAAAAAAATCCTGCAGTCCTTTTACTATACCAACAATAAACCCACCTACACCTTTTTGTTTATCATTTAAACTTGTTAAATCTTTATCAACTTGATTCATCTTATTAGGAATAGCATTTATAACAGATCCCAATAATAATAAAGATGCGAAACTAAGCACTTTACTAAAAATATCAATCGGAGTTTTTGCAATACTATTAGCAATATTGCCTAATGAATTACCAAAAGAAGATTTTTGTATCTTTAATTTTGAAAATCTTTCTTTTCTTTCAATTACATTCCTAGATATTCTTCTTCTTTTCTTTGATATAGAAATGAATTGCCTATTAAAATTAACTATTGTCCCTTTTATTTTTTCCGCAAGGGAAGTCAAACGTTCTGCTTTATCTTCTAATGACATTAACCAATCCTCGGTAAATCAATCATTCTTGGAAAATCTCCACCATAAGTATTTCCTGCATCTTGTGAAGAGAAAGCTTGAGCTGCACCTGCTTTAGAACTTCCACCTGCTTGGCTTTGTGTAATATTTTTATCTTTACCAGTTGTCATATCTTGTATTGGTAATTCAATAATTTCTGTCAAATTCTTCTTTGGCAGTTTACCTATTCTTCTATTAACTTCCCTAGATGAAATTATATTGCCTGGTGTCAAAGGTGTATATGTCATCCCATCTGTAAAGTATTCTAATAATCCATCTGGTCTGTCATTAACATTATATGACATACCTGTTGATACAGAAGTACCAGATTTTCCAGCTCTACTATTATTTTTCCTATTATCATATCTTTCCTTATCAAGTAATGATCCTTTAAATGCACCAAACTCTCTTGCAATGTCAATAGCAGCAAAACCCCAACCAAGAAATGGAATCGCAGAACCTAATGATAAGAACCCACCTGCAATATCACCTTGACTAAATCTGTAAATAGCAACTCCCAAATCAACTACATCACCAATGACTGGTATTGCACCTAGTGCTTTTAGTCCAGTTTTTTGTGCTAATTTTTTTCCAATTTTATTTAAGACAAATTTAGTGGGTGTTTTAGTAGCACTTTTAGTAGCCTTACTACCTAAGACTTTTGTAAGAAGTTTATTATTTGTTAGTAATCTCCATAATTTTTTAGGTTGAAACATCAAGCTTATTACACTTCCTATTGCACGAAAAGCTCTACCGATTGTTTTTTTAATAATAAAGTAACCACCAGCTAGAGTTCCTAGAGAAAGAAATGGTCTATCTGTAATTGCCTTAAGTATCCCTAAAAATCTATTCAGATTCTTAGGATCAGATAACCATGTTAATGCTGCATTTACACCAACACCTGCTAAAAATAATTTTCCAAAAGATAATATCTTATCTAAAACACTAGTAAATGGTTTAGTAATTTTGTTACCAGTTGTTTTAAGAATCCCACTTACTTTTTTTGAAGTTTCTAATCTATTTTCTTTAGCATCTCTCTTATCTTCTAATTTTTTACTTTGCTCTGCTTTAAGTAATCTATTCTGTTCTTTTAATCTTTCACTATAATCTTTCTTAAGTAGTGCTGATACTTCAAATAAAGTATTGTTTGTTTGTATTAACGACTCTTCTAAAATACTTACTTTGGGTGTTATTTTCTCCCCAATCTCAACTCTCTGTGCTTTAAATATATTCTTTAACGTGGTTATTTTCTTCTCATTATTGGCGACTCTTCCCTCCAAGTTCATACCCCCACCAATTTTGAAGGTAGACTTGTTAATTTTTGGTCTACCTTGCCCTTGCATGGCAGACATCTTATTCATGAAATTCTCGAAAACGGGAGAGGATTTATCCATTTTTTTGTTGTGCCTTTAAGTTTTCCTCTTCGATATATTGTTGAAGTAACGAAATATATATGTCCTTTTCCCAAGGAATCATATTTTCAAGCTCTGTTAATGAGTATTTATGATGCTGAATCAAGGCAAAATTAGTTTTATAGTATGACTCTAGATTCGTATGAGCCATACCTAGTTGAAAAAAGCTGCCAGTCCCTCCAAAACCACTGTTGATTCCACTTCAGTTTTAGGATTCTTAACCTTAATTCTGTGTGTCAACTTAGGCATTGTACTAAAAAAGTCTTCAATTAATCTAAACTGTTTTGTATTCAATTGATCAATAAAGTCTTCAATTTCGTTTTTTGATACATCACTCGCACTCCAACTCTCTTCCTCATTATAGATCATATCAATACATGATGTTATAACTTCCATTGTATTACCAATAGTTTCCTCACCAGTTTCAAAGTTACTCTCAATGAATTGACTCATAGAAGGATACTTTAACTTAAGAGATAAATTATCATCAAGTTTTATAGTATTCTTATGATTTTTATCCTTCTTAACTTTAATTGAATCAATATCAATATCCATTTCAACATTTGTTTTTTCATCATCTGGGCAGAGAATATTTAATTTAATAGTCTCACCAACAGACTTTGCTCTAATATTAAGGAACAAATATTCAATATCAAAAGTGGCAAGAGTATCAATCTTCACCCCTCTTGTTAAAATACATGCACTAAGTATCTGTATAACAGCATCAGTAATCTGCTTTGGATTTTCTGTTTCAAGTGCCATGATGAGAATTTTTTCTTCTCTCACCAAAAATGGTCTATATTTTATTTTCTTTCCATTTGATGGTAAAACCAATTCATAAGTTGGAGTATTAATCTTGGGTAAAGGCATAATGTTTTCAATCAGTAATTATTACTAGGGTTTCTAACCTCTTACTATATAGCGGTCATAATTGAACGATACTGTAACTTTTAAAATATCAGCAGGACCATATGTAACTGGTACTGATGACATACTTTTAGGGAATGCATTAACAAATTGATATCTCAATGTTCTCTTAAAGTTTTTCTCAAATTTATTAATATACAATGTATTACACTTATAAGAATCAGGATATCTCATTCTACGATAGAATGATTTAGTTCCCTGCTCCATAAATGTATTTGCTCCACTTGAAATATATTCCATCCATCCTTCAAATATTTTAAGAAGAGTATAATCTTCATCAATATAGAAAGAAAAATCAATATCAGTGTATATTCTTGTATGAGCATACTGTTGGGGAACTCCCATAAAATTATCCCGTACCTCTGCTGTTGCATATGTGGTTGTGGGTAATGATGCATCACTACAAAGTATACCTGATCTCTCCGAAATAAATCTTCTTACATCAGGAGCATTACTAAATCGTTGAAGATAAGATTCAACTTCAGGTGTTAATGATGATAATGTAACCAAAAAATGATTTGTTTGTGCTAAAGGTCCCATCAGACGATTAGCAATCGACATATTATATGGTTTAACTAGTGTCTCTGCCACTCTAAATAAGTATGATTGTTATTTCTATTTATGTCATATAAAGGAAAATATTATCCTTCCTATCCCAGAAAGT
>Ga0208130_1001395_pt1 | contig 11720 bp, 7 predicted proteins | sample ETNtaG_31_FD_185771 | JGI IMG/M metagenome (GOLD analysis project Ga0208130, IMG submission 185771) | Marine microbial and viral communities from oxygen minimum zone, Eastern Pacific Ocean - ETNP201310SV78 (SPAdes) (version 2) | ecosystem: Environmental > Aquatic > Marine > Oceanic ...
TTACAGCTATGTGTTATTTTAGTAGCCCCCGCCGCCGCTCCCGCCGCCCCCGCCTTTGTTCGACGTGGCGATGTTCACTCTTAAAACTCTCCCATCGACGTCTTGTCCGTTCAATTGCGCCACGACATCCTCCGCTTCTTTTTCCGAACTCATAGTCACGAAACCGAAGCCTCTCGAACGTCCAGTTTCTCGGTCAGTGATCAATCGCGACTCGTCCACGTTGCCAAACTCAGCACACAAGTCTTGCAAGTCCAAATGATCCATCCCCCACGACAAGTTACCAAAGTACACCTTTCTCCCATCCGCGTCCCAATTTCTTCTCGGTCTGAATTCTCTCGGCGGTCTTTCTTCCGGCGGTAAAGAAACGACGACTCTCATTTGTCTCCCAAACTGTTCCGACTCGTTCAACGCAGCAATCGCGCTGTCCGCCATCTCTTGCGACGGCACCGTGGCAAATCCAAACCCGCGAGATCTCCCGGTGTTTCGGTCGGTTACAATCACGCAATCCGTGGCTTCGTATTGCACGAATAAATCTTGCAACGATTGCTCGTCCATGTCCCAGGAGAGGTTGCCGATGTACAATTTCACTTCGCCGCCATTCGTTTCCGCCGGAGATTCTTCTGATTCCGCCGGAGATTCCGAGTCGTCGTAAGCTTCCGTGGACATGAACGCACCTCTTCGGTTGGACGCATTCGCGTGCGAAAAAGAATTTCCGAACGAGCCGACCAGAGATTTGGACACGCTCGCGTTCGCGATGGGTCTCACTGAGCGCATTTGCACCACGGAAGACGCAATCGGCGCGACGACGAATTGACTCGTCATTCTTCGAGTGGTGCTCGACGACGCGCGCGCTCCCGACGACGCGTCTCTCCCTCGGAGACGACCAAATCGAAGGGTGTTACGGCGCGCGGTCGCCCACGGATTCGAACGCCGCTCTCGAACCTCCGAGCTCGTCGATCGCCGCTCGCGCGACGCCGCGATCGATTCCGACGCTCGCTCGAACGGCCCTCTCTCGTTCGCTCGCCTCCGTCGACGACGATGCGGTCGCCCGCGCGACTCGCGGTCTGGCGCGAACGCGCGCCGGCTCGACCGACGACTCGCCCGCGTTCACGACGGTTTGGGATCTCATCGCTTTCGTCGAGGCTACACTGCGACTCTGGACTCGCATTCAATCTTCAGGAAGAGTAACTGACGACTATTCCCAATCGGAGACGAACGCGCCACGTGGCCGTTCGACTCGGCGCGAGACGACGACGCGCGAGCGTGCGCGAGAGGGGCGCTCGACGACGGCGCGCGAGAGAGCGCGGGGATGTCGGCGTGCGTCGGCGCGTGTTGCGGGACGTGTTTCGCGACGACGTGCGCGAATGCGTGCCGTGGGCGCGGTGATGCGTCGGAGAGGAAAGAGAAAGATGACGCGACTCGAGACGTCGAGGGAGGCGGAGGTGCGAACGGGGAGACGTCCGAGGGCGCGACGCGGGTGAATTGGCGCGCGCGATACGCGATGGGGTTCATCGCGATCGCGTTCGCGACGTGGGTGATGCGAGACGCGGGTGGGGCGTCGAAGATGGGAGACGCGTTCGGTTGGACGTGCGCGGACGAAGCGGCGACAGGAAGACGCTCGTGCAAACACGAGGTGGCGGTGCGCGTGGGATTGGGAAACGCGTTTTTCTTCGCGTTGATGTTCATCTGTACGTTTGGCATCAGGGAGGATGAGCGAGCGAGCGTGCGGACGCGGTTGAACGACAGTTACTGGCTCGCGAAGACGTTGGCGTGGGTGGGATTGGTGTGCGCAGCATTCGCGGTGCCTCTGGACGACTACGGCGGTCTCGTGAACGCGAATAGATTCTTTGCGTCGATTTTCTTGCTCGTGCAGATCATCGTTTTGCTGGGATGGGTGTACGACCTGAACGACAAGCTCATGAAAAGGATGGAAGACGAGTCCTCTTCGACTTCATCCTCTTCGAGCCTGGCGATGTTGCTCGCGAGCGCGTTGGTCTCTTACGGTGGAGCGTTCACCTTGCTGGGCTTTATGTACAAATACTGGGCACCATCTTCCGAATGTTCGAGAAACATAGCACTCATCACGTGCATGTTTATTTTTTGCGTGATTTTCACAGTCATTTCTTTACACGGAAGAGTCAATGGTGGACTCTTCACGTCTGGTTGCATGACTCTGTATTGTTTTTACGCACTAGCGTCGGCGCTCGCATCTGAGCCTAAAAATTACACCTGTGCTCCTTCTACTTCTGGAGATTTAGATTCCGTGCTCGCCGTGATAAGTTTCTTCTTCGGTTTGTGTGCGCTAGGCGTCACCGTGCAAAGCAGCTCGTCCACCAGCGCATTCGCGGGCGACTTCAACGCTGAAGATCCAACGTCTAGATACACTGTTTCATTCTTCCATTTTGTCTTCTTCACTGCAAGCTCGTACTGTGCGATGCTTTTCGTCGACTGGACGAACGGTAAGAACCCGCACGGTGCTGGTTGGGAGAGCGCGTGGGCAAAAGTCTCGTGTGCCTATTTCAGCGCTTTCCTCTACACGTGGGCACTCATCGCTCCCTTGGTGCTCCGCAATCGCGACTTTTAGATCATGAAATACTTTCGTGTAATTTACAACCCTAAAGATGCGCTCTGCATTTAGGTTTACGCAACTACTTGAACCTCCATTTGCTGGGGCGCCATGTCCACCTGCGCGTGAGAGCTCTTCTTTGATAACACGCGCTGAAACGTCTCACGCAATGATTTCTTGTGGACTGGCTCGCTAAACTGCCGAGCGGAATCGGCCACGCTAACAGCGGTCTTTGAACTCTTCTTCCTTGACAATACGCGCTGAAACCTCTCACGCAATGATTTCTTGTGGACTGGCTCGATTAACCGCTGAGCAGTATCGGCCACGCTAACAGCTGTCTTTGAACTCTTCTTCCTTGACAATACGCGCTGAAACCTCTCACGCAATGATTTCTCGTGGACTGGCTCGATTAACCGCTGAGCAGTATCGGCCACGCTAACTGCGGTCTTTGAACTCTTCTTCCTGGATAATATGCGCTGAATGTTCTTTTTGAACGAAGTTTTCTGGGCAAACTTGTCATCTTTGTTTGATCCGATTTCATCCGAATTCTTCACGGTCGTACGGTGCCAGTTGAGTTTAATAGGACTCTCTTCTTTGTTCGCCAACACTCTGAATGTGTCGTCTGCATTGCTCTGCGCGGCTATGATCATAGGTGTCAAGCCGTCTGCATCGGTTCTTTCTTCGTTAGCACCCGCCGCAATCAATACTTCCGCCACGTGAAACGTATTGGACTGCGCAGCAATGTGCAACGGTGTCATTCCTCGAACGTCGGGGATGTCCAATTTCACCCCGTTTGCCTTTGATAACATTCGGACCGCATCAACTTCGTGATGCTGCGCCGCCACATGGAGGGGCGTCCATGAATTTTCATCTTCGACCTTGTTTACGTTTGCTCCCGCACTGCACAATATTTCAACCACGGCGGCGGCGTTGTACCGCGCCGCCGTGTGTAGTGCTGTCCACCCTTTGTCATCAGTCTTCTCCAAGTCTGCATTTCCTGTGTTCAGTAGCATGAGGGCAGCGTCAGCGGAATCACCTTGCGCCGCGGCGTGCAAAGATGCCGAGCCATCTTTGTCGACCTTGTGCACGTCTGCTTTGCCTTCAGTTATTAGGACTCGGATCGCATCGACCGCGTTGTATTGTGACGCAATGTGCAAAGGCGTTCGTTCTCTCTTTGAACTCAATTTCTTGTCAAGCCTGCGTTCTTTCAACATGATTTGAATAGCCTGGACACAGTTGTACGCCGCAGCGACGTCCAACGGCGTCAACCCATCATGGTTTGCCTTGTTGACATCTACAGCGCGTTCTTTCAGGAAAATTTCTATCACGTCCACGGAATTTTTACGCATGGCCACGTGCAATGGTGTGCATCCATCTTTATCCACTTTGTATAGCGGATTTTTGCCTTCCCTGACGAGGATTCGCGCGACATCTGCGGCGTTCTTGTCCGCCGCAACGTGGAGACATGTGCGCCCACTCAAATCTTCCTTGCCGGCCTGAGCGCCATTTTTCAACAAAAATCTGGTCGCATCAACTTCATTTCGCTCTGTCGCTACGTGCAATGGCGTCCATCCATGCCCATCGGTCACGTTCACATCCGCTTTGGCGTCCACTAAGGCTCGCATCGCGTCGCAAGCATTGTATTGCGCAGCGGTATGTAGAGGCGTCAATCCGTTATAGTCTACTTCATCCATGTCGACTTTCCCTTCCTCAATCAGCATACGCACCGTATCGGTGAAGTTCAATCCCGCCGCGAAGTGCAGAGCCGTCCATCCTTGAAAGTCGCGATCGCCTGCGTTCGCCCCAGCTCGCAACAGGGTGCGAACCGCGTCGGACGCGCCGGCGCCAGCCGCGATGTGCAAAGGCGTGCATCCATCTTGATCATACGCGTTCACGTCCGCCAAGCCCTCATTCAGTAACACACGGATAACGGCGATCATGTTGTTGTGCGCCGCGATGTGGAGAGGCGCTGCACCGCCGCTCGTCGCCGCCTCTGCGTCGGCGTCGCACTCCTTCAAGAGCGCGCGCGCGGCGTCCGTCGCGTCGTACTGCGCGGCGACGTGCAGCGCCGTCCAACCCTCTTCCTCACCTCTCTCAACGTCTGCTCGACCCTCGTTTGTCAACACTCGAACGACATCGGACTCGTTCTGTTGCGCCGCCAAGTGCAGCGCGGTCCACTGGCTGCGATCGGTTTCATTCGCGTCGACGCCGCGTTCCGTCACCAGCATTCGAACGACGTCCACCGACCCGTTCAGCGCCGCCACGTGCAACGGCGTCAAACCATCCTTCGCGACTCTCCTCGCGACCGTCCTTCGCGTCTTGACGTGATTCGCGACGAGATATCGTCGCAACGCCGTCGCCAATTTCCCAGAGGCGTCGATTTCGGAACACTCGACATTCGCATTCGCGTTCGCGCCCACGGCGACGCTCGACGTCGACGTCCCCCGCGCATCGTTCACAGACGTCATATCACGCGTATTCCGTTCGTTCACGCGCGACGACGACGCGCGTCGACGTGTGACGCGCGAAATTACATTACATTCTCCACCAATTACATTGAATATACCACCGAGGGATGCAACAGCAAAATGAAATGAATCGCCGCGGCGCCGCGCCGTTTCCGAAGATGCACGCTCATCGACGTCCACGTCGCGTTCTCGGCGATCCATCGCGCGTTTTGCTCGCGCGCGCGCGCCTCGCGGCTCTCTCGTTGCCCAGCGCGGCGAGATACGCCACGAGCGCGAGCACGGAGACGTCGACGACGCCCGCGAACGGGGAGACGTCTCCGGCCATCGCGGCTCTCGGCGCGAGAACGAACGCCGCGGTCGCGATCGAGGTCGCCGTCGCGCGCGCGTCGGTCGCGATCGTCGCGATCGTCGTCGTCGTCTCGATGGCGCGCGCGCGCGCCATCGAGCGCGCGCGCGCCTCGACGCGTCGTCTCGAAACGCACCGTCCGCGGCCTCGCACCGCGCGCGCGGGCACCACCGTCGACGACGACATCGTCGGCGACGTCGTCGGCGGCATCGGCGGCGGCGGCATCGGCGGCGACGCGCGGCGTCGCGCTTCGAGGGGCGACGTCGACCGACCGAACGAACGAACGAACGAACGACCGACCGACCGACCGACCGACCGACCGATGGATTGTTGGATTGTGGCGCGCCTCCTATTTTTCAAAATGTTCGGGTCGTTAGTGTATATAAAGATTCAAACGTGAGTATCGTTGTGTTTGAAACAAACTCGCGCGGAGTCCCCCCGCGCACGAGTCGCGACCGGTCAGAGGAAAAAGAGCCGACCCTATCCACACGAACCGATCCGTCGCGAAAAGCCGGACGCGGGCGTCGACGCGACGGCGACGAGAGGCGCGCGCGACTCGGCGAGGCGCGACACATCGACGCGAGCGAGTGATTCGCGTGTGATTTAACCTTCGTTCGAACGTTGTTCATCGGCGCGAGCGTGAGCCGAAGATGTCGACGACGATGCGCGCGAACTTTGCGCAAAAGCAATCATCCGTCGCGGGCGCGCGCGTGCGAGGAAAGAACGTCAAGTCCGTTCGCGCGGTGCGAAGCGCGACGCGCGTGAGCGCGGGGTTGAACGTCGATTTGACGGGTAAGAAGGCGTTCGTCGCGGGTGTCGCGGACGACAACGGCTTCGGTTGGGCGATCTCCAAGGCGCTCTCCGAGGCCGGCGCGGAGGTCATCTTGGGTACCTGGGTCCCGGCGTTGAACATCTTCGAGACGTCCTACAAACGCGGCAAGTTCGACGAGTCTCGTAAGTTGAGCGATGGCTCCATGATGACGTTCTCCAAGATTTACCCGATGGATGCCGTCTTCGACGACATGGATGACGTCCCGGAGGACATCAAGACGAACAAGCGTTACGCCGGTAACGAAAAGTGGACCGTCAGCGAAGTCGCGAAGTGCGTCGAAGAAGACTTCGGTAAGATTGATATTCTTGTTCACTCCTTGGCCAACGGTCCGGAAGTCGCCAAGCCGTTGCTCGAAACCAGCCGAAAGGGTTACTTGGCTGCCATCTCCGCCTCTTCGTACTCCAACGTTTCCATGATCCAACACTTCGGTCCGTTGATGAACAAGGGCGGTGCGGCCATCTCTTTGACCTACCTCGCCTCCGAAAAGATCATCCCGGGCTACGGTGGTGGTATGTCCTCCGCCAAGGCGGCTCTCGAGTCCGACACTCGTGTGCTCGCGTTCGAAGCCGGCCGCAAGTGGGGTATCCGTGTCAACACCATCTCCGCCGGTCCGCTCGGCTCCCGTGCGGCCAAGGCCATCGGTTTCATCGACAAGATGATCAACTACTCCTTCGCCAACGCGCCGCTCAACGAGAAGCCGCTCGAAGCCATCGAAATCGGTAACACCGCCGCTTTCTTGTGCTCCCCGCTCGCGTCCGGCATCACCGGCGCCACCATCTACGTCGATAACGGCTTGAACAACATAGGTTTGGCGCAAGATGCTCGCTCCCTCGACTAAACGTCTCCACGCGAGCTAGGATTACTGCGTACAAGCATCGATAGAGTGTCGCGAGCTGCCTGGCTTGACGCAGTTGGGATTGAAACCGTGCATTTAATACCATCAGAGCCTCATTCATTTAGGGATTGAAACCGCGCGCATTCGTTTCATCCTCGATTTCGCTTTTTTCATCGTTCGCTTCGCCTCTTCGCGCGTTTGCACCCCTCGAGAGATGTCTTCGCGCTCTCTGCGGGCGGCCGGCGAAATGCCAGCCCTAGCAACACGCGGGTTTTACCGCAGACTACGTCGCGCATGTCCACGACGCACCTCCTCGTCACGCTGCGAAGAGGTACCGCCGGCAAGCCGAAAACTGTTCTCAGCACACTCGCTTCACTCGGTCTGCGTCGCACCAGAGACGCGCGCTTACTCCCGAACGACGAGGGCGTCCGCGGGAAGTTGAATCAAGTAAAGCACCTCGTGCGAGTGGAGACGCTCGAGGACGCGGAGAAGCGGTTAGCGGAGGCTGAAGCGAAACGCGCGGCGCGAGAACCCCTGACGGTGACGCACTGATGTTGCGAGCGGCGAGTTACGAATCTCTGAGCGGTTCCCTCGCGAAGAGCGAGACGTCGACCCGAAGGAACACTCGGGGAAAAGGCGGACAGAGTCGAAGAAAGGAAAGCAGAGGGAAGATGCGAGCGGTGTCGAGCTCGAGCGGTGCGTTTCCGACTGAGCAAGTATTGGAGGTGTGGCGCACGAGCGATGCGGTGGCGTTCGACGTGGACTCCACTGTGTGCATAGATGAAGGTATCGACGAGCTCGGCGTGTACGTCGGCACGGGCGAAAAGGTGGCAAGAATCACGAAGGAAGCGATGGAAGGAGGGCTTCCGTTCGGTGAGGCTTTGCAGCGACGATTAGAAGCGATGGCGATTTCGCGTGAACTGTTAGAAAGCTACGTGAAGGAGCACCCGCCAAAGTTTTCGCCTGGCATCAAGGAACTCGTCGCCAAATTGCACGCGCAAGGCAAAGACGTTCACCTCATTTCTGGTGGCTTCAGACAGATGATCGCCCCCGTCGCGACCGAGTTGGGGATTCCGAGTGAAAATGTCCATGCAAACACGATCGTTTTCAACGAAGACGGTTCGTTGAAGGGCTTTGACGACAAAGAGTTCACATCCCGTGCCGGAGGCAAGGCGGACGCCGTCAAGTTCATAAAGTCAACGAAAGGGTACAAACACGTCGTGATGATAGGTGACGGAGCGACCGATCTCGAGGCCAGAGTATCAGGCGGCGCTGACATCGTCATCGGGTACGGTGGCGCGCAGCGGCGAGAAAAGGTTGTTGCAGAGTCTGACTGGTTCGTAACCGAGTTTGATACTCTCGTCAACGCCTTATAGGTGACGCGTTCGCGCGCTAATTCTAATATAATTGAAGAAATTGTATACATCACCCGTGTCCATCTCCCGATTTCGTCGCTACCTTTCGTCTTTCTCGACGCACGTCTCTTCGCCGGCACCGAGCCGACGAGAGCGAACAAAAAACCTCAGGCTCCATTCGCACTCGCGCGCGCGTACGGGCAGGGCACAGTTGTGTGCACCTGGTGCGCGCGCTCGAGCCGGCGGATCAGATGTCGTCACAACAAGCGTCCGGACGCGCCGACGTCGAGATGTCGAACGCTACGGGTGAAGAAACGACGTCGGCATCGAAGACTCGAGATTCCGACGAGTCCAAACTTCGCGTTGGAAAACTCGACGGGAAGACGGTGCACTTCGTCATCGAGAGCTCGTTCGTGGGCAATCAGATTGATCGATTGAAGCAGCAGATTGGGTATCTGCGCAAGCTTCGAGTGGGCGATCGATTCGTGCTTCCAGGATCGGGATCGAGCAGAGCTCGAAAGGAGAGGCATTTCGGCGCGGTGGACATCGGTGTCGGTCAGGGGTTGAATGTGAACGCGAAGACGTACTTCACCAACGCGGAGTGGATGTACGCGTATCGAGAACTACCGTTGTACGCGCATCTCTCGGACGTTCGCTCGACGGACTCGGTGAAGGCGAAGTTTGCGAGGAAGAGAGATGGAAGCGGACACGCGGAACTGACGCTGGCGGACGTCAACCAGGCTGTCGTTCGTCCCGTAGATAGTTTAGAGTGCGAAGCTAATCGAACGCTAGAGCGAGCGAGATTGACGGAGTTGGAGCGTTTGAACGGCGAATTGCGCGAACTTGAAGGATCGAGTGCAGTGAGTGATGTCGAGCGCAAACTTAAGCTCGAGAATCGCGTCAAGCAGCTCGAGTTGGTACACGTGCAGCGTCAAGTTCGGAATAAGCTCGTTCTCGAGCAACAGAAAATCATGAAAATGACGGAACGCGCTTACAAGAAGATGGTTAAAGAAGATCTGAAGATATTATCAGAGAAAAAGAAACAGGCTGAGAAGAAGGAGAAACAAGAGCAAACCGCCTTCTTGCGCGCCGTCGTGGCCATGCGTAAACGCATGAATGAAGAAGCCAGTAGTGCGCGTGATGAACGCGTTTCCAGAAATAGGGCTATACTCAGAATGCACGAGAGGATGAACCGAGAGTTTATGCGGAAAGCTCGTGATGAGAATTCAGAACGCTTAATGCGCTTGGAGGCGCTCAAGGCGAACGATTTAGCCGCATATCGCGAGTTGCTCGCGGAAGCGAGAGGACGTGAGACGGACATGGGAGGTGAGGGTGAAGGCGATAAATATGAGGCTTTGACACAATTCTTGAACGCAACCGAAACGTATTTAACCAAGCTTGGAAGTAAAATAGCCGCCGTGAAGATTGAACAAGCTCGCTCAGAGGCTGCCGCTGCTGCCGCCACTGAGGCGGAGGCGAAGGGCCTCTCTGAAGATCAAATCAAAGCCATCGCGGAAGATGCGGCAAAAGACGCAGCGCTTGAGAAGGGTGAATCGATCTTGGACGGTGCCGCCGATGGTGGAGATACAAAGGAGAGATACTACGCGATGGCGCATAGCACGCAAGAGATCATCACTCATCAGCCGCGCATGCTCACCTTTGGTCAACTTCGCGATTATCAGCTAGTGTCTTTACAGTGGATGGTGTCGCTGTACAACAACAAGTTAAATGGTATTTTAGCAGATGAGATGGGCCTAGGGAAGACCGTTCAGGTGTGCTCGCTGATTGCGTATCTGTTTGAAAGCAAGCAAAACTATGGTCCGCATCTCATCATCGTACCAAACGCGGTCATCGTGAACTGGAAAGCAGAAATCAATCGCTGGCTACCGAAATTGTCTTCTGTGTTTTACGTCGGTTCTAAGGAAGCTCGGGCGAAAATCTTCCAGCAGCAAGTCCTGCAACTTAAATTTAACGTGTTAGTCACCTCGTACGAGTTCATCATGCGAGATCGGTCAAAGCTGAGCAAAGTGGCATGGAAATACATCATCATCGATGAAGCACAGCGCCTGAAAGATCGTGAAGGGCGATTGAGTCGGGATTTAGACAAGTTCAGGGCGCAGCGACGATTGCTTCTCACTGGTACGCCGCTACAAAATGAACTATCCGAGTTGTGGTCTCTTCTCAATCTTTTGTTACCAGAGGTGTTTGATTCGTCAAAAGTATTTCAAGCGTGGTTCGGCAATTCAAAGGGCGGCGAAGGCGACGGAGAGGATTGGATAGAGCGAGAGAAGAAGGTGATCGTCATCAGTCGATTGCATCAAATCCTCGAACCTTTCATGCTGAGACGTTTGGTTCAAGACGTCGAGAGTAAACTTCCGCCTCGCATCACCGTGGTGGTTCACTGTCCTTTCAGCGCCTTCCAGTCGACTTGTTACGATTGGGTGCGCAAAACCGCTACGATCCGCGTTCAACCCGGTACCAGATTGGGTCTCGCCGCGCAGCAAAACTTTAGAGGCTATTTGCCGATTCAAAATCGAGCCATGGAGCTGCGCAAGCTATGCAACCATCCAATATTGAGCTACCCACCGGAGAAGGGCGGCGATTTCCGCGGTCCGGATCTCATACGCGCATGCGGAAAGTTATGGATCTTGGATAGGTTACTGATCAAGTTGCAACGATCAGGTCATCGCGTGCTCTTATTTTCCACGATGACGAAACTCCTCGACTTACTGGAGACGTACCTCCAGTGGAGATGGAACACGCCGGATGGACAAGACTTGAAGTATTGCCGCATCGACGGGACCACATCTCTCGAACAGAGAGAGATCGCCATCAATGATTTCAACGCGCCGCACAGCGACAAGTTCATCTTCTTGCTCTCCATCAGAGCAGCCGGACGCGGGTTAAACCTGCAGACCGCGGACACGGTGGTCATGTACGATCCAGATCCAAATCCAAAGAACGAGGAACAAGCCATCGCTCGCGCACATCGCATCGGTCAAAAGCGAGAAGTGCGCGTCATTCACTTTGAAGCCGTCGATGACGATATCAGCGCGAAGACATCAAAGAGTAAGAAGACAGAAGTGGGATGGGGGGGTCCAAACAGAAGTTACTGTGAATCACTCGAATCGTCCGTGCGAAACGTCATTCAGAAACAGAAAATCGAAATGGCCGCCGAGATTGTAGATGCGGGTAGATTTGATGGCCAAACCACTCACGCAGAACGTCGTGAGACGCTTGAGAATCTCTTGTCGAGTCAAGCGAATGGTAAACGGGTGGAAGTCAATGTTCCTCCGCTCAAGGAACTCAATGGTAAGG
>Ga0208130_1001397_pt1 | contig 11713 bp, 15 predicted proteins | sample ETNtaG_31_FD_185771 | JGI IMG/M metagenome (GOLD analysis project Ga0208130, IMG submission 185771) | Marine microbial and viral communities from oxygen minimum zone, Eastern Pacific Ocean - ETNP201310SV78 (SPAdes) (version 2) | ecosystem: Environmental > Aquatic > Marine > Oceanic ...
CAGCGTCCGTCGTCTTTGATCAGCTGAATCAACGCCTGAACACCATCGGCTTCCGGGACTTTGCGGATCTCTTCGCGACCTCGATAGAGCGCGATGGTGCCCGGACCTTTACCGACATAACCGTAGTCAGCGTCTGCCATCTCGCCCGGACCATTCACGATGCATCCCATCACGGCGATGTCTAGCCCGGAGAGGTGAGAGGTTGCATTTCTCACCTGATTCAGCACTTCCTCGAGATTAAACAAAGTGCGACCGCAGCTCGGGCAGGCCACGTATTCGACCATGGTCTTGCGTAAGCCAATGGCCTGCAGAATCGAGTAGCAGACGGGGATTTCCTTTTCAGGAGACTCAGTCAGCGAGACTCGGATCGTGTCTCCGAGACCCTCGGACAGCAGGGTTGCGATTCCTGCGGTGCTCTTGATGCGGCCGTAATCGCCATCACCGGCCTCGGTCACTCCAAGGTGCAGGGGGAAATTGAACCCTGCATTGTCGAGTGTGTCGGCCATCATTCGATAGGCAGCGAGCATCACAGGGGCCCTGGAAGCCTTCATCGAAATCACGATGTTGTGGAAATCGAGGTCGTCGCAGATCCGCACAAATTCCATGGCCGACGCCACCATTCCCTCGGGGGTATCGCCGTAGGTGAACAACATGCGCTCCGCCAGAGAGCCGTGATTCACCCCAATCCGCAGAGCTTTGTTCTCCTTCTTCAGTGCTTCGACCAGTGGCGAAAATTTGTCCTTGATGCGCTCGCCGATGGCATCGAATTCCTCCTGACTGAAGTCCTGTCGGTTGGGATCTGGTTTGTCGAAGACGAACAGACCGGGATTGATCCGCACCTTGTCCACGTGCTTGACCACTTCCAGAGCAATCCGAATGCCGTTGTGGTGAACATCCGCCACAAGAGGAACATTGCATCCCTGGGCGCGCAAAGCCGCACGGATCTGGCCCATGGCTTTGGCGTGGGCCAGGGTGGGCGTGGTCACCCGCACGATCTCGCAGCCGACATCAACGAGTCGACGGATCCCGGCCACGGATCCTTCGATGTCGAGGGTGTCCTCGTTGATCATCGATTGAACGGCCACCGGGTGCTCACTGCCGATGGGGACTTCGCCGACCATGACCGTGCGCGTACTGCGCCTGCGAATCACCGTGTCGTAACGGGGATTGATGGCAACTTCACTGCTGCTTACAGGAGCACTGGTCAAGGTGCCGGTCATGGATCGGACGGGTTCTGAGCCAAACCTTGGCATAGACGTCAGCGCAATGACTTGCTGATGTCCCAGTCGAGCCACATTTAGCGCTCAACGTGGACATGGACCCTGGTGCATCTCAATGGCTCAGCTCAGCTCAGCTCAGCTCGAGCAGCTGCAGTCGGCGTTTGGCTTCTCGCAGATCCTGCAGGGTCAGGTCCTGGGGTGTACCAGCCTCGCGAGAGCGGAAGCGCAACAGGTAGGAGGGATGAAACACCGGCATGAAGTCGCGGCCGTCATGGCTCTGCCACTGGCCCCTCAGCTTGCTGATGCCGCTTCGGACGCCAAGTAGCGCCTGCAGGGCTGTGGCGCCTGAGAGCAAGACGAGTGTGGGATCAATCAGATCGATCTGTTGCCTCAGCCAGGGTCGGGAGATGTCGATCTCCTTCGCTGTCGGCTTGCGGTTGTTGGGCGGCCTGCACTTGATCACATTGCAGATGTAGAGCTCGTTTTGTTCATCCAGGCCTGCTTCGACCATGAGTTCACTGAGCAGCTGTCCTGAGCGACCCACGAACGGCACACCACGGGCATCCTCCTCCGCTCCGGGTGCTTCGCCGATCAGCATCAGGCGGGCATTCGGATTGCCACGTCCAACCACCAGCTGAGGGCTCTGCTCGCCAAGGTTCATCGGGTTCAGCGCTGGTTTTGTCATCAAATCGTCTGTTCTGATGATTCAGGCCGAAGCACAAGCAGCAAAAAATTCTGGCCCTCTGGATCCTCCAGCCAGCATTCCGCTCCGAAAGATTCCAGCCTCGGTTCCTCTGTGCTTCTGCCTCCGAGTTGAATCACGTGCTGATGCCAAGCCTGGAGCTCCAGCAGGGGGTCAGCCTTTGCCCGTCGTTGCAGGCATGGCGCCAGCGCCGAGCCTGAGGCAGGCCATGGACGCTTGCGTGAGGGTGTGTAGATCTGCAGGCTTCCCTGTCCTTGCAGAGGAACAATCCAGTGATGTGCTGCCACGCCAGGTTTGGGGTTGGTGCCCAGAAGATCCGCATAGAACCTCGCCAGCTGCTCGGGCCTGCGTGAGGCGAGCACCCAGCTCAGAGCAATGTCGTCACCAGTCATTCCGACATGATCCTTGGTCTGGAGCCTGGCTGTGTGAGTCGTTTCTGGGTTGTCGTGCACAACACGTCTTCTCTGTTGTTTTTGACACCACATCAGGCAGGATGATCAAGCTTCTACCTGCGCATCCACTGGAGGGGTGCCGCTCTGATGTCACGCCCGCCATCCCTTTCAAGCCGGGCTGAAGCCCTCCAGCCTTCTCTCACCTTGGCGATCAGTGCAAGGGCCAAGGCCTTGCAGCAGGAGGGTCGCGATATCTGCAGCCTCAGTGCCGGGGAGCCCGATTTCGGCACACCCTCATTCATCGTTGAGGCTTCAATCCAGGCGCTGCGTGACGGGGTCACGCGTTATGGACCTGCGGCTGGAGACCCTGCCCTGAGGCGGGCGATCGCCAGCAAGATCACCAACGAAAACGGTCTCCCCACGGCGGCAGACGAGGTGCTGGTGACTAACGGGGGCAAGCAGGCCATCTTCAACCTGTTCCAGGTGTTGCTCAACCCAGGCGATGAGGTGTTGATTCCTGCGCCCTACTGGCTCAGTTATCCCGAGATGGCCCGCCTGGCCGGTGCAAAGCCGATTTCAGTTCCATCGTCAGCGCTCGACGGTTTCTGCCTGGATCTGCAGGCCCTCGAGGCAGCAATCACTCCGGCCACCCGTTTGCTGGTGATCAATTCACCGGGCAACCCCACCGGCCGTGTTCTCAGTCTTGATGAGTTGCAGCAATTGGCCGAGCTTGTGCGGCGTCATCCGCGTCTGCTGGTCATGACCGATGAGATCTATGAATATCTGTTGGATGACGGCGTTGAGCACCACAGCTTCGCTGCTCTGGCGCCTGATCTGAGAGATCGATGTTTCATGGTGAATGGCTTCGCCAAGGGCTGGGCGATGACCGGATGGCGCCTTGGCTATCTCAGTGGCCCCGCCTCAGTGATCAAGGCAGCCTCCGCTCTTCAGAGCCAGAGCACCAGCAATGTGTGCAGCTTTGCGCAGCGAGGAGCCATCGCCGCCATCGAGGGCTCCAGGGACTGTGTGAGACAAATGGCGGAGAGCTACAACGAGCGCCGGACCATTCTCGTTCAGGGGCTCCAGGCCCTCCCAGGCATCACGCTCGTTCCTCCCAATGGAGCCTTTTACGCCTTTCCCCAGCTTCCCGACGGCTGCGGTGATTCGGTGAGTTTCTGTAAGAAGGCTCTGGAGGAGGAGGGGCTGGCCATCGTCCCTGGTGGCGCCTTTGGAGACGACCGCTGCGTGCGTCTGTCCTGTGCTGTCTCGCGTGAGACGATCGCTGATGGGTTGTCTCGCCTCGCCCGCTTGCTTCCAGCTGGCTGAGATCGGGAAACACTCTCCTCACTCATAAGGTTTTTAGCGACATGCCTTCACGAGAACGCCAGGCCGTTGCCCTGCTGGCAGTACTGCTCTGCCAAGGGGCAACGGTCTTGCCTGTTATTGCTCAGCCCACACTCAAGGTGGGGGCCATTCCTGATCAGAATCCTGAGCGACTGAATCGTCTCTATGGCCAGTTGGCAGACGAATTGAGTGATCGCCTCGATGTGAAGGTGCGCTATGTACCTGTCAGCAACTACCCAGCGGCTGTGAGCGCTTTTCGCACTGGTGGGCTGGATCTCGTCTGGTTTGGTGGCCTCACCGGTGTGCAGGCCCGCCTGCAGACGCCAGGGGCTCAGGTGCTTGCTCAGCGCGACATTGATGCCCGCTTCCGCAGTGTCTTCATTGCCAACACAAGCTCCGGGCTGCAACCGATCAGCTCGATCAACGGTCTCACCAGTCTGCGAGGCAAGCGGTTTTCTTTCGGTTCAGAGAGCTCGACCTCCGGCCGTTTGATGCCACAACATTTTCTTGCCAAAGCCGGAGTGACTCCGAGTCAGTTCAGTGGTGGTCGAGCCGGATTCAGTGGCAGCCATGACGCCACGATCGCCGTGGTGCAGAGCGGTGCCTATGAAGCGGGTGCGCTCAATGAGCAGGTCTGGACATCAGCGGTGAACGACGGGCGCGTGAACACCGAGAAGGTGAGTGTGATCTGGCGAACGCCTGAATACGTTGATTACCACTGGGTTGTTCGCCCGAAGCTCGATCAGCGGTTCGGGAAGGGTTTCACCACGCGCCTTCAGAAAGCGATCCTCGGCCTTGAGCCCACCACGCCGCGTCAGGTGACCATTCTTGAGCTGTTTGCGGCCAAGCGCTTCATTCCGGCAGAGGCGAGTCAGTACAAGCCGATCGAAAAGGTGGGCCGGGAGCTGGGCAAGATCAGGTGACAGCGTTGTTGGAGCTCGATGAGGTGCGTGTTGCCGGTCCCCACGGGGATCGGCTGAACGCTGTCAGTCTCAGGCTCCAGAACGGTGAGCGCATCGCCCTGCTCGGACGCAGCGGTGCTGGCAAGAGTTCTCTGATTGGTGTGTTCAACGGCAGCCTGCTCCCAGCAGCAGGGCACGTGCGCTTTCAGGGTGAGGCACTTGCGTCGCTCAGCCGGCGACAGCGCGCACGGATCGGCACCCTCTGGCAGGACCTGCGTCTGATCGAAGAGCTCAGCATTGGGCAGAACGTCAATGCCGGCGCTCTTGGCCGCCGTCGCCTGCCATGGGCTTTGGCCAACCTGTTGTTTCGGATTGATGCGGAGGCCAGTCGATCCTGTCTGCGCCAGGCAGGTCTGGAGGAATCGCTGCTGGCTGATACGGGGCTTGATCGTCCTGTGGGGCAGTTGTCGGGAGGTCAGCGGCAGCGCGTGGCCCTGGCTCGACTGTTTCGACAACAACCTGATCTGATGCTGGCGGATGAACCCCTTGCCAGTCTTGATCCCGCCATCGCGGCCGAAGTCTTGGAGAGACTTCTCACCCCTGAATCCGATGGCACTCTGCGCAGTGGAGCGCAGGCTGTGGTGGTGTCCTTGCATCGCCCAGAGCTGATCGATCGTTTTGATCGGGTGCTTGGCCTTCGCGCAGGACGGCTTGTGATCGATACGCCTGCATCGACTGTCTCAGCCAATGATCTGCGCGATCTGTATGCGCCGTGATTGCTCCAATGCGGCCTACTGCTCCCGCCCTTGTGCTGTTGCCGGCTTTTGCTCTGCTGCCGGTTCTGATTGTGGTGCTGAATGGAGCCCATGGCGGTGGGGCGGAGATTTTGGGCTCCTTTGTGGTCGGCGCCGTCAGTCCTTCCATGGATCCGGCTCTGTTGAAGGCCTTGCTGATCGGTCTGCAGGTGACGATCGCCACGGCACTCACTGGATGGAGCTGCAGTCTTGTGCTCGGCGTGTTGTTGGGGTGTCTGAGTTCGGAGCGTCTCTGGCTCACCTGGTCTCTTCCTGTCTGGCCAGCGATCGTGCTGCGGCGCCTGATGGCTCTGCCCCGCTCCGTCCATGAGCTGATTTGGGGATTGCTGCTGCTGCAGGTGCTTGGTCTGCATCCCTGGGTTGCGGTGATGGCGATCTCGATTCCCTATTCATGCCTGATCGCCCGGGTCTGGCGCGATCAGCTGCAAAGCCTCGATCCTTCCCGGCTTCAGGCCATGCTCCAGACCGGCTCTTCTCCCATGGCTGCCTGCATGACGGCGTTGTCGCCTGCCATGGGCTCCGTGCTGGTCAGTTACGGGGGCTACCGACTGGAGTGTGCGTTGCGTAGTGCCACCTTGCTTGGGGTCTTCGGGCTTGGCGGTCTGGGGATGGATCTGGAACTGAGTCTGAAATCTCTGCAGTTCCATGAACTGTGGACGGGACTGTGGTTGTTGACGCTGGTCACGATTGCTCTGGAGCAGGGACTCCGCTGTTGGAGGAGCTGGGGTGAACAGGCTCAATTCGGACAGCGCCAGGTCATGGGGTTTGCCGTCGCGGTTGTGCTGTCAGCAGGTCTTGGCGGTGTCTGGTTGGCTCACCTGTTTCCCGATGCAGGCTCCCTGATCTGGCTTCCTTTGCAATGGCCTGATTTCAGCAGTCTTCGCTTGGCGGCAGAGGAGCTCCCTTGGATCTCGATGCTGTGGGACACCTTGATCCTGACTGTGCTGGCGGCTGGAATCGCCATTGGCTTGCCGCCATTGCTGCTTCTGCTGACCCCAGCGCCTCTCTGGCAACGCTGCATCAGTGGCTTTTGGGTCCTGGTGCGGGTGATACCCCCACCTCTTGCTGTGCTTCTGTTGTTGCTCAGCAACCAGCCAACTCTGGCGATTGGTGCACTGGCGCTGGGGCTCCATAACAGCGGTGTGATGGGGCGATTGCTGCAGGAGGGTTTGCAGCAGCAGGACGACTCCGCTCAAGTTGCTCTGACCAGCAGCGGTGCGTCCTCGCAGATGGGCTGGCTGTATGGATTACTCAGTCCCAGGAGCCCTTCCCATCTCGCCTATGGGGCTTATCGCAGTGATGTGATTCTGCGTGAAACGGTGGTGGTCGGTCTGATCGGTGGAAGCGGTCTGGGCTGGCAACTGTTGGAGTCGCTCAGTTCCTTTCACTGGGCGGCGGTGTTGTTGTTGATCACCACCTATGCGGTGCTGACCCTGATCGGTGAATGGCTCAGTGATCTGTCACGGCAGCACTGGCTGCAAAGCTGACCCTGTTCAGCCGAACAGCAGTGGATTGATGCGGGCTCCCCGTCAACTGATCGTGATTGGAGACAGCGGCGTGGTGGGCTGGGGAGATCGTGAGCGAGGTGGATGGTGTGAACGTCTTCGCTGCCACTGGATGCAGCTCCCGGATGCGCCGCTGATCTACGGGCTCGGTGTTCGCGGTGACGGTCTCGAGGCCGTGTCAGCTCGATGGGAACGCGAGTGGTCTTGCCGAGGAGAATTGCGCCGGAAGAAGCCCGAGGCCCTGTTGTTATCGGTGGGGCTCAATGACACGGCTCGGGTCGGTCGCTCTGACGGCCGACAACCTCTTGATGCGCAGGCCTTTCGCTTCGGCTTTGAACAGCTGCTGCGGGCCATTCAGCCCCATGGCTCCGTTTTTGTCCTCGGGTTGACGCCTGTCGATGAACACGCCATGCCGTTCGCCGACTGTCTTTGGTACAGCAACAGCGACATTGCTCTGCATGAAGCCCAGATCGAGGAAGCCTGTCTTGAGGTGGATGTTCCTTATCTCAGCCTTCACCGGGCCATGCAGGCTGAGCCTGACTGGTTGCAATGGCTGGAGCCGGATGGCATTCATCTCAATGCCGATGGCCATTCCTGGATCGAGCAACGTCTGCGCTCCTGGAATGCGCTCCAGCAATGGGCTGGGCTCCAGTCCTTGCAACAGGTCATGCCCTGCTGATCAGAATCAGAATCGTGCGTGTCAGCCGGTTGAATCTTCTCTGTTGATGCGCGGGCTCTTGAGCAGCTGTGCGAGTGCCCCTAGCGGCCACCCGAGGTTGCGCAAGTGGCGAGCGAGAGATCTCGATGCCTCGTAATAGCCCTCCCCGTAGCTGTGGGAGTAGCCGATCTCCTTCAACGTCAAGAGGAGCAGTCGGTGCTCGCGACGTGTTCCTTCCCTTGCCTCCAGCAATTGGAAGCCTCGCTCTCTGAGCTGTTTGAGGGACTGTTCGTTCAGATCGTCTTGGAACCCCAGGTACATCACATGGTCGATCTCTCTGTACGCGGTAAAAACGCGTGCGCCACGGTGGATTTCCAGGAACTGGTAGCGCTCCGTGACGGCGATCACGGCATCCATGCAGGGGGCTAGGAGGGCATCCTCGATCTGAACGATGTTCATGGCGTTGCGCTGCCGGCGGCCAGACGTTCTTCGCAGGCCACTTCGTAGTTGCGGACTGCACCGGCAGGGATCGAACCGTTGCTTTTGAGTTGGCGTACTGACAGCTCAACACACTGCAAGACCACGCTGGTCAGCTCGCGACCCTCGCACTGAGCCCAGCTGCGAAGCAGCACGTGCAGGCTCGGTGGAACGGAAACCGTGAGCTTCACCTGGTTTTCCCGTGGGGGCGCCATCCGCTCGGTCTTCACGTCAGCTGCACCATAGCTCAAAGTAGCTGCGAAGTCACTGGGAAGTTACCTCAGAGTTGCTGCAGAGTTGCTTTAAGCCGGTTTTGTGTGGTTTTGGTGCCGTGATTGTTGTCGTCAGTTGCTTCTGGGTGTCTGCGCGGGCACTGATGGTCTCAGCGGACCCAGGTGATCATGCGGTTGTTGGCAGGCATCAAGGTGATGTCCTGAAGCGTCAAGCCCGCCGTGCAGGCTTGTTTCAGAACGCTCGTCTGGTCCCGTACTCCCCAGTCAGGATTCCTTTCGCGTAAGGAGGCATCGAAGCTTCGATTGCTTTCACTGATGTGATGGCCATCAACGCTGAAGGGCCCATACACGCAAAGTGTTCCACCGCTTGGCAGCACTGCCGCTGATTGCGTGAACAGGGCGGTTGTGCAGTTCCAGTCAGAAATATGGAGCAGGTTGATCGCAACCACGGCCTGTGCAGGCTCTGTCAGTTGTTTCAGCCAGCCTTTGTCTCTCACGTCCAGTTGCAGCGCAGCCGGCATCTTCAGGGTCAGCTGTTCGTGACGAATCCAAGAGTCGATGCTTCGGCAATGCTCAGGATCGGGATCACTGCATTGCCAGGTGAGCTCTGGAAAGCGTTTCTGGAAGGTGACGCCGTGCTCGCCGGACCCACTGGCGATTTCAAGAATCAATCCTTTGGATGGGAGCTGTTGCGACAGCACATCTCCAATCGGGATGCGGTTGCGCTGGGTTGCAGGGAAGATCAGGCGTTCATCGCCGAAGCCGGAATTCATGCGATCAGTGCTGTCGGTTTCAGTCTGTTGTTGGGCGGTTTGCGCTCATCCTTTCAGCCTGCTTTATGTGTGTTGAGCATGAAGTCAGCGACAGCTCCCGATAACTTGAAGGCATCAATCGGGAGATTGCGTTGCCGCTCGGTTCGGTTGCCGACTATCTCGACTGGGTGATCAGTTTTGACGTCAACAAAGTTCGTCAGGAAGTGATGCTGCTTCGCAGGCGCTTCCCGGATGCGACGGCCTATGAGCTTGCGGAGCAAGCCTTCAGCGACGTGCGTCTGCGTGTGATCACAGCCGGCGCAGCCATGGGCTTGGCGGCGAATCCGCTGCTCAGTGTGGCTGGTGCGCTGGCTGATCTTTCCGTCACCACCCGTGCACAGCTTTTCGCTGCGGCCTGTGCGGCCGAACTCTTGATTCCCGGTTTTCTCGACAGCGAAGCAGCTCGATATGAATTGCTCATTCCTGTGTTCGGCTCGACTGTGATCAGTCAGTTGGCTGTGGAGTTTGGTCTTAAGGCTGTGAAGACCACCACGCGAGACGTTGTGCTCAGATTGATCAACCAGCGCAGCCTGAGCCTGATTAATGCAGTGATGACAAGGGTTTTTGGTCGCAGGGTGACAAAGAGAGCCTTGATCACCAAAACGATTCCCCTCGTGGGTTGCCTGGTCGGTGGCGCCTGGAATGCCTTGGAAGTTGAGCTGATCCGGAACCGCACGCTGCGTTACCTCACCAACCAATTCATGGACCCTGTGAGGGTTGTCGAAGTCGAAGCGGTGGCTGGCTGACGCAGGCAGTCTGCGTTCGATTGCTGGAGTCACGAGCAACACATCAGAGTGTTGTGATTCACACAGCCATTGCTCGAGCTCTGTCGCTGAATGGTCTGAGCTGATTTTTGCGGATGAGTTATGAACCTGGCAGCTTGGACTGTCGTCTGTTGATTGATGCCAAGCATCACTTGGAGCTTGCACTGGCTTCACTCAGTGGTCTTCCCCAGAGCGATCACATTCAAAGACAGCTCAAAGCCGTTCATCAGCAGCTTGAGGGCATGCATGATCTCAAGAGATCTCTTCAGGTTGACAATGCCTGATCACTCACAGTTGCTCGCTGGAACTGGATTGATTGGACGCGCTTCTGGGTGACAATGACATCACCCACTTCAGCCCGCATGTTCGAAAAGAAGGATCGTCCTGCCTGGCTCAACTGGTTGTTCCTGGGCATTTTCCTGCTGTCGAGTTGGCAACTCGCCGGCTTCTGGTTTGAGAAGCTGCACGGTTGAATCCCGTGTTCACTCGGCTGCGATCGCCTTGGCGGTGGTGCGAGGCACCTCTGCCGCCGGCTGGGCGGATGTTCTATTCAGTTCACGCTCGAGCGCTTCAACCCGGCGCTCACGCAGACAATGTTTGCAGCCGCCAGTGGTCTGGAGGTGTCGTTCAGGCGTGATGGTGATTTCCTGAACAGGGTGTTTGCAACAACGGATTTTCACAGGGCTCTTGAAGCTCCGCCATTGGATACCGGAGTAGTCGAACTGATCACCGAAGCGCTGTTGAGCTCGCTTCAGGAACGTTTCCAGCGTGATCCGTGCTCCCATCTCTGCAATCTATGGGCAGTGCCCGGCAACTTCGCTCACCCTGTTATCCGTCTTCACGCTCCATCAAGGCTGCGTGAGCGCCAGAGTGCTCGGCCGTGAGGGTGTGCAGCGGATGGCCGCAAACGAGGCCGTTGAAGTGATGAACTGGACCCATCAGCCAGCCTGGCTATCGCCTGACGACCGCCAGATCTGGATGGATCGCTGCGTTCAGCAGATCAACTGGGATCAGCCGCAGGTCCGCGTTTATGGACGATGGCATCGCGTGCCAAGACTGACGGCTTTTCTGGCCGATCATCAGGTTGCCTATCGGTACAGCGGTGCAGTTCACCGTGGAGAGGGCTGGCCGGACTGGTTCCGTCCACTGCTGGATCTTGTCTCGTCCAGAAGCTCAGCGCCGTTCAATGGCTGTCTTTTCAATCTCTATCGCGATGGTCAGGACCGGATGGGCTGGCACGCTGATGACGAACCAGAGATTGATGCCTCGTTTCCGATTGCTTCGCTGTCGCTGGGATCAAGCAGGGATTTGCAATTCCGCCATCGAGCCAGTGGAGCCCGTTGCGATGTCTCACTGGCTGACGGCGATCTGCTGCTGATGGATCCGGATTGTCAGAGGCTCTGGATGCATGGCTTGCCGGTCAGAAAGCGTGTGAAGCAAGCAAGGCTCAATCTCACGTTCAGGGTGTTCCGTTCAGTGGACTGATCAGCAGACCCCAGATCGGAACACTGATCAGCGCGACAAGTGTGCTGATCAAGATCAGTTGTGCTGGTCTGGCTGAGTTCACTTGTTCGGATTCAGCGATCAGCAGAACGGAAATTGCGGTTGGGGCAGCTGCCTGCAGAACCAACGCCTGACGTGCATAGCCAGGCAGGGGAAAGGCCAGGCTGATCAGCAGCATGAGGGTCGGAAACACCACAAGTTTGTAGATCAGCGGAGCAGTTAGATCGACTCCCGGGCTCTTCAGCTTTCGTGCAGCGATATCCCCCAGCCGCATGCCCACCACAACCAGCGCTAGCACGATCACAGCTCGTGATGGCAGCCAAAGAGCATCACGGATTGGTTCATGCCACGGGGTTGCCTTCACGATCAGTGCCCCAAGCAATCC
>Ga0208130_1001402_pt1 | contig 11673 bp, 21 predicted proteins | sample ETNtaG_31_FD_185771 | JGI IMG/M metagenome (GOLD analysis project Ga0208130, IMG submission 185771) | Marine microbial and viral communities from oxygen minimum zone, Eastern Pacific Ocean - ETNP201310SV78 (SPAdes) (version 2) | ecosystem: Environmental > Aquatic > Marine > Oceanic ...
ATTATTTAGCAAAAATAAATACCTATTTGAGATTTAAGAAGCTGCTGAACTGGCTCCAGGCATTGGTCATAGTTTGAACACATTCGGTTTCTGGCGTGGCATGGCTCTGCATCATTCGGCACCGTCCTGCTTCATGCACTGGAGCGTTCAGCGCGTGACCAACAACCTGTTTTCGGTGTCAGCAACCAGCGATGGCCTCGATTACACCCATGTGGGCAATTACCGGTCCGTGGAAGATGCCAACCGGGCTGGTCGACGCTTCGTCTTAGCCAGAGCACATGAACATGGCCACAACAACCCTGAGAGATCGGGAGTCACACTCCATCAACATCGTCAACGAACCAGCAACGCGCTGGCTGGCTAAGTCAAAGCTGATGAGCCCTAAGTTCATGTTCAGCGTGAAGAGCTTGAGATATTGCGTCTGACACTAAAAGCCTCGCTAGAAGGGCAGCATCATTTCACATTGATCTGCAATTCAGATTGGCCTTGACACTGATCGCTCGCGAATCAGGATCATTGAAGTAGTTGTCGATCGTTGATGAACGCACAATCTGCAACTCAAGTAAGTGTTATCAGCTGATTTCTGGAGGTCGTTCAGGGATGGAAAGGTCTCGCTCCTGCATCACCCGTTGTTGAAGCTCACTAAAGCGCTCATCCCGATCCAGTACAGAAAACCAGCGGCGCCTTCCACCCACAACAATGAAATCTTTGGACTTCGCGGTCTCTTCATTTGCCATGGAATTGGCTCCTTTGCTGACTGAGGCGGGCTCGTCGCCATAAGTTGACAAGAACCTAACGAAGCCATGATTGCGATGAAGAGCGAATCAGCTCTTTTTCAGCGGAGCTTAAGGTTTCAGTAAGACTTGAGACACAACAGGTCATGATTCACCCGAAAGTGTGATCAAACAGACCAATCAATGAGGTTCATCATGAGCCATTGAACTGGATCGACATCTGCTTAACGACGCTGATTCGTGCCAACAATTGACGAGTCATGCATGGAGCAATGGATGTGATTAGTCAGCTCGAAATCCGCTTTCCTTGATGACTGCCAACAACCCCATGTTTGTTCTCAACTGAGGGCTGTGCTCAAACCAGCGACCGACATACCCGAGCCCATGAACTCCAGAACGATGGCTCTGTCCTTGAGATGAAAAGAATGTGGATGACTCTTGCTGAAGCGGTCTGGTGATCCTGCTGGTCTTGCTGGTCATCCTCGTGGTGGTGTTTTTGGGCTTTGGCAGAGCCTGACGCCACACTTGCGGCAGACCAGGCTGGTAAGCGAGGGATCACTGAAAAACCTGGGGAACCGTGTGATCTGCAACAAAACGTTTGAATGATCCCGATACCTTGCAGCCATCCCGCACTGGTGATCGACATGAACGGCAGCATCCAACTCACCACCGAGCAGCAATTTCAGATCGAACAGTTCAATCGTGCTCTCGACACAACCCAGGACCCGGAACAGCTTCGTCACTTAGCCAGACAACTCATGCAGGCCTGGCAGACCCAGAAAGCGGCAACCTGCTGGGTGCTCAAACAGGACATGCCTCCACTCATGGCGCCGAATGGATGATGCCGCCAGTCTTGGCCTCCATTGCCTAAAAATCACCTGTTTTCAGTGTCCAATGAACCTCCTGAGCCCCACAACTGGCTGACCAGCACGATTAGGGTTTTCTCAGATCGGTTCACCCATGGTTGAGCTTTACCTGAACGCAAAGCTGCATAGCTGCATCACCGAGGATGCTTACCGATCGGTGCTCACGCTGAAGGATCTCGACGACCAAGATCTCAAGCTGCGCAGCGACCTGCTCAAGCAGGTTGACAATGGATCGATCAGGCTGACCTGACGACTCCAAAAAACTTTGTTTGAGCCCAACGACCCACGCTTCTGGAGATTCCTCCTGGGCATTTTCGCACTGCTCGTGGGATGTTCTTTGGCCTGGTTGATCCTCTATCTCTAACGATCAGCTGATCAGCATCCAAAGCAACGACACAACGGCGATACTGACGCCAGCAGCCAACAGAGCCAGCAACAACACACTCCCCCCGGCGAACCAAAGCAGTCGACGGAATGTCTGGGGGAAGAGCAGATAAAGGCTCAGCCCCAGAGCAACAGGCCAAAGGGGCGGAATCAGCACACAGACGACGGTGAAAAGGCCAAGCTTCAGACGTCTTTGCGACTCCTTCGCCTGCTCCTGTCGGATCAAACGCTGCTCATGCTCAAGCTGCTCAAGTTCGTCGTCACTCAGCCAGCGACCCATTTCGCGAGCGTGGTTCAGCTCCCGCTCCAACTGCTGAGATGACATCGAATTGGCCATCCCCTGATGCTATTCAGCGATGGTTACGTGTGTCGCTCTTAAGCCAGGACCGTTCAAGTGAGGCGCGCACCTGATCAGGGTCGAGCGATTCCAACCGCTGCTGAGCCTTCAGTTTGGAACGAAACGGACCTGTGAGCCGCCAAAAGCGCAGTGCAGAAGCAACAGCCACAACAGCCCAAGCAACCAGGATCCAGCGGGGATCATGCAAGTTCATCGACATCCATTGGCATGACAGAAAGCGGTTGTTTCAACTGGGAGTGTGACCAACCTTTGGCCAAGCGGTAACCCGATGGCTGCAGATGCCCGAGAGACCTGAGATCCCTGCATCAAAATAGATGGATCAGACTGGCTCACGGACAGGCTTCAAAGACTCAAAAGACATAGATCGTTCTAGGGAAGAAGGCATCACGCCTGCGGAAACTGGACACAACAGTCACTCACTGCAGCAATACAACACGACGCAACGTCAGACGAAACAGACAAGAACGACAAGGGAATAAGACTTGCCAAGAGGTCAGAAGACATGAGTCACAGGCATCCCATTCAAGAATTTCCAAACAACTAGGCTTGATCTGCAGGAAGCACACGCTCAGCTCAACGCAATGAAAACTCTTCCAATTTTTCTAGCGTTCGTAGTGAGCAGCTTGACGGCATGCGACAACAACTATCAGTCAGTGCTACAAGCAGAGAAAGCATGCGAAAACTGGGCTCGCCAAGGCATTGCATTCACCCTTGAGCCAAGCGGATACCTCGAGAGTATCGAATACAAGGGTGCAACAACCAATCGATTCTGCGAGAAGAAAGAAATCCAATACATCGGCTACGTGTTTGATCTACCAGACGCTGACAAACCTGTTTTTGCCGATGAGTTAATGAAACTTCGAGGCGATGCCAAACCCATTCAAAAATTCAGATGGTAAATAAATCCACAGATCTCAAGCTAATGCTCATTCATTGAGCAGACTAAAGATAGCAACCTTCTAATCATGACGTATGAGCAAGAGATCATCATTAAATGCGCGATCAAGGGAACTCTCGGAGGCCTAGACAAAAAGATGACAGCCGAGGAGCTCGATGAATTATTGAATGGCTCACAAGACTGGAGAAAGCACTTGGTGATTGAGGAGATCACAGAAGTTGCAACCATCCATGCGGGGCGGAGACGCCCAGAAATCGAATAGCGCCGAGTTATTCAGCATTGAATCCATCAAGGAGTGCTGATATTGCTACCAAGCGCATCAGTGGGGAGCCTGGTCATCTCGATAGATCTTGATTGAAGGACGCCATGGCATCACGACTGGCGCAGCTGTATTTGAAAATTGGTTAAGGAGTCTGGCAATCAAACACAGGTTCGCAACGATTAGCCAATCAGAAGTGTTTCTATGCCAAGCAAGCATCAAAACAGTGACGACGATTACATTGTGATCGGCGGCAAGCGGCGTTGGTTCGGCACACCGATGTCGCCAGAGGATTCACCAACCAAACAAGACGCTTATTCTGAACAGACGTCATCAACAAAGAAGAGCACTGTCACCTGACAGGTCGCTGGTCTGAGTTGATGATGCCCGAGCCTTTTCAATGCCTCATCTGTGGTCAATCCGTTGGAGGCTCGATGGAAACGTATTGGATTCGCCATGGCCATATGTTCTGTTCGCCTTGCTGGAGCGGAGTTCCACCCCTGGACGAACAACTGCCAGAGCAAAGACTTGCAACCCAACATCGTTTACTGATGCTGATCAAACACCGGCGTTGCCACATTTAAATAAGTCACACATTGTTTCAGCAATTGAATTGATGCGCCGATGTCATGGATGCCCATGACTTAACCCGTTGGCCCTAAGCACGATGATCAATTCTTAGGCATTCCACGAATCTGACTCGTCGTCATCGGGTGGCCCAACCAAGAGCACATCACAATCGCGCTGATTCACTTGAATAACCAGAATTCGTCTCGGGGATTCGTCATAGCCTTTCTTTGCGGTTGCAACAGCCTCAACAACATCATCCATCGTCGTAATGGCTCCTCTCTGCAAGTCTGATTGAGCCTCCTTCCACAACTGAGCGAATTCCTCTCCGGAGTTCATCAGCATTTTGTGCATGGCTTTCTCTGCTCCCCGTTCTTTCGCCAGAGCAATGAACTGTTTCACCAGTGGACTCGACATCGCCGACGAAACTCTGAGATGAGTCGAGAGGCCTGAAAGAGTCGTCTGCATGACTTCGTTCTGCTGATCGATCACCACGCACTCGGCACTGAGATCAAACGCAGTCCTGTTGCTCAGTCGCAGCCAATGCGGCTCGATGTCACTCCAATTGCGCTTCATCGCATGATTCTGACTGATGTGACCAGGGCAATCCCTGGGGACATTGCTCGAGCCGGGATTGAGAAATAGGCATTAAGCCTTGATCGTCGAAAAGAAAAAAGCGTCCATAGTCAGGAACCGCAAGGAGCCCCATGAAAGAACTGCACCTGTCGCTCCCCCTGTTCGGATGCACGGTTGCCCTAGCCGTCATGGTGATGACCTTCGTGGTGAAAGCAACTGCCTAAAGAGGGCTATGTCGTCGGACAGTTCTGTCAGTCGACCCGTCACTGTGCCAGTCAGGCGTCCACACTAAACAGTGAAAAAGGGGCATCCCACTGCCCCTTCTTGTTGTTAGCGGGATCCCGTCCAAGGAAGCACGCTGAGACAAGCGTAAAGATTTATACAAGGATTCGTGGTCTGGAGCACATGCAATAAAAGCTCGCGTCGCATGCTCCAGCCCTTGGCGAACAAGGCCAGAAGGCCAGGATTCAGTAGCTGCAGGCCAGCTCGAGGCAAGCCCACGGCACGACAAAGCGCCGCGGGCTTGTGCCGTTCAACGGACTGGTTGAACTGCAACTGGCACAGTGCCACTCAAGTGGCTAGTTTGACTCTGTGAGGAGAAAAGCTCACGGGGTGGAAACAAGGACACACTCCTGCAGAGTTTTCAGAACCCCTGCCTTCGGCGGGGGTTTCTTTTTAATTGATCGTCAAGACCGTGGCAGGCGGATCGTCGAGTTACAGCCCATCGATCTGAGTGAGACGAACTGCCCATTCGCCACGTGAATCACTCATGACGGCAGGTCATCAGACAGCAAACCCCACGGGCTTTGAAAGCTGGTCGAAACGATTAAGGTGCCAGCCCTCGGGATGGGGATTTTGACGCACCAGCTGAATAATCGGGTGGTCGTGATCTGCCGTTCAGACGAAAGCTCGTGGCGACCGAACGGGATCAAGGGAGCACCGATCGAGTCGTATTCGATCGGCATTGATCCAATCACGAGGAAGATTCGCAGCGATCGCCGACCGGAGAGCTGCCTGCAAAGCTTCAGCCACAGCGCCAACGGCACGCTGATCGAATTGTCCAGCGAGGGGACAGGGGTGATTGCCATTGACACCCTTGACCTGCCGCGCAGCACTTTGGCGGTGGTACGCCTGATTTCCAATCGCCAAGGTCACGATATCCACCTGGTTGAAGGCGTGAAAGCTGAGGATTTATCGGCTTACAACTGGAGCCTGGAGGGCAAAGAGAGATTTCAGCTGTTCAGGGATCCAGCTCCACCCGCGGGCTGGGTGGGAGACCTCAATGACTGGCGCAGCAGTGATCTCTATCGATCCCATCAGCAGAATTTCGATCATCGGCTGGACCAAGAATTCGCTTCAGCGGTGCACGCCCTCTCCATTCACATCACTGCCGATGATCAGAGAGTTTTTGACGACTTCATCACCCGTGCCTGCGCTGAGAACACCGGCTTGTTCTGGGACATTCGCAAAGCTGCGGCCACTTATGCACTGCAGGGAAACTTCAGCCAGAACGACCTAAACCGAATGGTTTATCTGGCACAGGAGGGTATCGCTCCTGCTGAGCGGTGCCTTGAGTGCACAGCTCAGCAGTTCCTCAAAGCCCTCTTCGATCACTGCAAGCAGAGCTCAGAAACCCTGAGCGATGAGCAGATCTGGGATGCTCAAACCCGGTGCGACCTGCTGAAGCTCGATCAGCTCATGCCCATCGTGCAAACCAAGTCGAGATACAAACCGTTCCTGTACCAGTGGCTGTGGCGACTCGACGGCAAGCCCGATCCAAGCCTGATCGAAAACCCCGACCTCTATGAGATCTACCGCGAGGAATTGATCGCTGATCGTGGCAAGATCATGGCCGCCTTTGGAGTTGATGGTGCTCTGGAGGTCGACTATCGCGACCAAGTGATCAACTCCATGCTTCGAGATGACGGCTGGACCCTGGTGGAGACTGACCGGTTCGAAGAGGAGGAACAACGACGACGAGCGGGCGAGTTGTAGCTCATCAACGGCATCACCCCTAGCTTGGGTCTCCATTGGTTCTGCTCAGCAGACAAGCTCACCTTGAAACGCATTGACGGTCGAGTGCTGATTGGTGTGATCGGAGTGTTTCTCTTGGCGGCTGCGGCCTATGAGTACTCACTCGTACAGGGGTTAGCACCTGCTGCCTGACTCAACGGGTTCATTCTTCAGGGCTACAGGCATAACTCACGATCCCCCCCTTGCGTTGGCGGAAATCAGGCTGCTCAGGATCCTCGACTTGCCACCACCAGCGACCATCGGTGTAACTGGGAGCCCCAGCATTATTGGTACGAGGTAATTGCAGGGTGACGCCCCGCCAACTGAGCAGGATTACATCCCCAGGAACGGTGCCGTCAGCACTGTTGGGGATCGGCTCAGCCGTAGCACCGAAAGCGTCACGACCCAGCTGAATGGGTTCCGCGGTGAGGAGGTCACCGTCACAAATCCAGGCCGCTGACACCGGCAGCTCCGCTGTGACGATCATGGTCAACACCAGCAGGAGCTGGAACAATCGGCGGCACAGAAGCTTGAGCCATCGCAGAGGTTGATCCACAACAGCGCCTAGAAAACGACAGAGTGACACGGTCGCACCCTCGTGCAGGTCCAGTTCAATGCTCCCTCCCTTCGTTCCGTTCTGTCCAATCAGCGCCGCGAAGATTGCCGGTCTCAAGGCCACAGTGACACTGTTGCTAATTCTGTTGATCAAATCCAAGCTGCTGCGAGTCAAGATGTCATTGCTCGGCTCTGTGCTCGGCTTGATCATGCTCACAGGATTTTTGTTGAGCACCGGTCTGCTCACCCTGGTGGCAGGTGGAGCCGTGGCCTATGCGGCTAATCAAAACAAGCCATGAGTTCACAGTCACCAGAAGTCATGACCTTCCCCAACCGTGACCAGGTTCTCGCGGCATCGGCTGGCTGGGTGGCCGTGCTGCTGAATGTGTTGCCGGGCCTCGGTGCTGGCTATCTCTATCAGCGTCGCTGGAAGGCCTACTGGATTACATCCGCTCTTGCCACCAGCTGGTTTATCGCTGGTGCTGCACTGGCACAGGGGGCCGCAGCTGATGCGGAACAGCAGAATCAGCTGGTGGGTCTGCTGGGTCTTCTGTTGCTGGCTGGCATCACCGCAGCGGAAGCAGGTCTTGCCGTGAAACGGGTCCGCAATGCCGGCTGAGGGACTCCCTCTCGCGGAAGACATCCTTCGCTTCTGGTTTGAAGACTGCAGGCCCTGGCAATGGTTTCGGAGCAACAGCGAATTTGATCGTTCTGTGAGTGAACGATTCGGAGTGCTGGCGGAAGCTGCCCAGGACCAAAAGTTGATCGACTGGGAGGTCAACCAGACGTCGTCTCTAGCCCTCGTGTTGTTACTCGACCAGTTCTCTCGACAGATCTGGCGGGACCAAGCCCGTGCCTTTCAGGGAGATCTCCGTGCACAGCGTTTGAGTCATCTGGCACTGGATCAACGTTGGTTGGAGCATGAGCCTTTGAAGGCACGTCGACAGTTCTGGTTGATGCCGCTGTTGCACGCCGAATGCCTTGAGACGGTGAACAAGGCCATCCCTCTTCTGGAGAGATGGGTTGATATCGCAACGGCCGATGTGGCCCGGCGAAACCGCGACATATTGATCAAGCATGGGCGTTATCCCTGGCGAGATGGAGCGTTGGGCCGGTGATCCATGCCGAACCAGGATTGTGTTGTGAGCTCTGTGAATGTCTCGGTTCTGTGCACTACCGGGTGCGCAGCGAAGCAACCAGAGAGTGGACTCTTGTGTGTGCAAAGTGCTGGACAAGAATTGCCACCCAATCGGGCTACAGATACGGAGGAACGCGCAAGGCGAATCGCCGAAAAAGAAAGCGATGAAGCTTCGCTTCAGCACGATTCTTTCGATCTACACCAAGCTCGACTTGCATCCCATCAAGCAACTGGCATCATCAGCTCAGTTCGAGATGGATCTGAGGTTGGAGCAATCCAACCTCTTTTTTTGTGATTGCACTCTCTCGTCGACGCCAATACAAAACCACAGCGTTAGTCGTGGTTGAAATTGGAATGTCGGATAATCCCCATCACCCGGCCCAATACAACAAAGCTAGAGATCATCACCTCGGAGTAGGTGTTCTTGTATCCGTTGTCACGAACTTGAGATTCAAGCTCCATTTCGAGACAAGCAGGCACTCGCGATGAGGTCTTTTGATTGGACGTCATGGTGACGACGGAACTTGCTGTGCAAATACAACCAGGTGTGTTTTCCAGGCACCGAACCACACAGCTGTGGCTATACCTCTTGTAGTTGGCTCTCCTCACCGAGATTCCCAACTCCTCACACCCACTGAAGACCCAATGGGTCTTTTTTTTTGCCTTGGGTCAGCTTTCTGATTGGCGACCCACAGAGGGATCACTGCAGTCGTCATAGTCAAAGTCCGATTTGCGTCGAGCTTTCGGGCGTTAGCCAACCCAGTGGATAGGGATACCCACTGGGTTGGACAGCGTTAAGCAGCAAACATCACTGAACCTTGCCGTCTCAACCGCAGAGCCGCGCTGAGGTTGGCGTTGGAGCAACAGACCACTCCATTCAGCCGCCATGACAGGCACTCATGCGCTCAATCGACCAGGCGGCAGATTCTGAACTGGGCCTGCCAAAGCAACTGAGCTGAGCCAGGGAGGCCACACCAACCGGAATCAGAGTGATCGCAATCACAATCAACGCCACTCCCGTTCCCGGCGAGTGAATGTTGGCTTGAAAAAACGGCTTGTTACCCATAAGGGCCATTCAAGCAAGGGCAGCGCCCGAGTGGATTGGGTCAGGCCTTGCAAGCACCAATGGACTTTGACCCAATCAAAAAGGCCCCTTACAAGAAGGGGCATGGTTTGCTTCAAGGCTTCAAGAAAAGACCACCTTTTTAGGCTCGGGAAGGTCCCTGCCTTTGCCCTTGAAGAGTCAGCTCACTTCGCAGGAGCTTTTGTGTCACCAGGCTGATTCTTGTGATGTTCAGCGTTGGGGTTGTTGCAGCACATCGGCTTAATCGCGACTTCAATCGTCCTAACAGCCGAATGATCTTGATCAGCTGAAAAATGGCTGAGAGTTACATAACAGCGTCAAAAAACGATAATGGTTATCACTCTCACTCCTGACGACAGGCCCCAAGCTCAGCGCGGCAACCAAGTGCAGACTGGCGAACTATCCGCCACAACGACAACCACAAGCGCCTGCGGCATCATGACAAGGCTCATCGTTGGGGTGCCCATTGGCGCAAGCATCAGAACAAAAACTTTGGCCGTTTCTTTGAACAGCAGACGAACCGCCAGCTTCGCAGTTGCAGTCTGGGCATGCACATTTCAAGACTGTTGCCATCATCGAACATTCACTTCTGAGATAGGTCTAACAGCAAATGGAGGTTCGTCGAACTGAGAATAAATGAAAGTCACACAATTGCACGAGAAAACGATAATGATTATCGCTTAATCCTTCAATCTTGAAAACGATTATCACGCTGGTGTGAACTGGATGTGTTGTGAACCATAGAACTCGAAGATGGGTTGGGGTTGCTCCCAGCCAGGTTGAGGTAAGGAGTCATGGCTGCCCCCTGAAAGACCAACAGTTGAGGCACACAAAGAACCTCCCTTTCGCAAGGCACCGAAGTTGAATGGTGTTGAGACAATCAGCCGTCGATCACAGCAACCAAGTCACAACAGCAGAATGGTTCAAGCTGAATGTCATTGATGCGTCTGCTCGCTTCGCTGTTGGCTCTCTGCATCGCCCTGCTGATGCCGGGCAAGGTTCAGGCAAGTTCTTTGGAGATTGACATCCACAGCATCTCCAACGACGGAATCGGCGAATCGATTGGCACCGTTCTGGCCAGAGACAGTCAGAACGGACTTGTGATCACACCATCCCTCACCACTCTCAGCGAAGGCGAGCATGGTTTTCATCTGCATGCCGGCACGTCCTGCCAGGCGGCTTTCAATGATGAGAACGTGAGCATCGCAGGGCTGGCAGCCAAAGGGCACTGGGATCCCGACAACACCAAGACGCACAGCGGTCCGTTCAGCGACGGACATCGTGGTGATCTCAGTCGCCTGATTGTCAATGCCGATGGCAGCACCACCACCGAAGTTGTGGCTCCGCGGCTGAACACTGCTGATCTGCGAGGGAGGGCTCTGATCGTTCATGCCGGAGGAGACACCTACAGCGACGTTCCCCCACTCGGCGGTGGAGGTGCGCGCATCGCTTGCGGTATCGCAGGATGAGCGGCAGACGCTGATTCAGAAACTGCTCTGGCTCTGACCGGCGAAACGACCTTGATAGTTCTCTTCGCCATCAAGACTTTGGAAGATGAACTGACAGATGGCTGTACCAGGATGAACGGCAAGAGGAGCAGGTCCGAAATTGCTCATCTCCAGCACCTGTTGACTGTCGATTCCAGGTCCCATGAAGGGTGCACTGATATGCACCATCAGACCCAGGCGAGCAAATCGGCTACGCCCCTCAAGCCATCCACAAAGGCCAGGGCCAAGCCTCAAACGCTCTTCGGTGATCCCGAGGATGGTTTCACCCGGCATGATCAGGATGTGGTCTCCTCGTGCGATGTCGACCTTGTCGGTGAACGAGCGGTAGTCGGTGTGTTCATTCACATCGACAATTTCGTGAACTTTGCGAAAGACGCGAAAACTGCAAGCCAGCGTGAGATCGACTGAGGCAGGACCGACATGCTCCGGAATGAACGGAGTGATGGTGATGGCGCCACTGTCGATCGCCCGCAGAATCGCCTGACGCCCGAGAACGGCCATAAAAAGAATGTCTGGCCGTTCAGGTTATGGACAACTGGACTCTGCGGCCAGTGCGAAAGACAGACAATGCGTCAGCCGAACGTCCTTCCGTTCCAACCGAAGAAACTCGCAGGAACATCATCGAAGCTGATGTAGATCCTGTCGGCAGGAATCCCCGTTCGAGCCGTGATCAGCTCACAAAATGCCTCTGTCATCGCAGATGGGTGCAGGGCCCCGATGGACTTGACCTCAA
>Ga0208130_1001405_pt1 | contig 11652 bp, 7 predicted proteins | sample ETNtaG_31_FD_185771 | JGI IMG/M metagenome (GOLD analysis project Ga0208130, IMG submission 185771) | Marine microbial and viral communities from oxygen minimum zone, Eastern Pacific Ocean - ETNP201310SV78 (SPAdes) (version 2) | ecosystem: Environmental > Aquatic > Marine > Oceanic ...
AAAAATATAAACACTCAAGTGCAATCTCCAAGTGATTTAAGCAGAAATAATGACCTAAAATATTTTGATGAAAGTATTTATAATGATGGAATAATTGCTTTTAATAATGAGAATTATAATTTGTGTATTAAATATTTTGAATCTATGCCTTTATCTGATGTCGATATAAGAAGAGCTAATAATGTTTTGCTTTGTTTATCAGAGTCTTATGAAAATATAAATAGATATAAAAAAGCATTAAACAGTCTTGATAAAGTAAATGATTTGAATAGTAATAAATATATAGACCTCGTTTTAATCAAAAAAGGGATTATATATAAAAAAGTTGGCTTACCTAAAGAGGCTAAAAAACTTTTTATTAGATTATTAGAAAAATATCCAAAAAGCCAATATTTTTCACTTGCTAAAGAAGAGTTAAAAAACATTTAAATTATGTCTAAGATATATAATCACATTATAATATTTATTATTTTTATCAATGTTGTATTTGCATCATCAAGAATTGTATATACTCGACCAGGCTTAATGATGAGAATCCCTACTTCAAGCGTTTCTAAGGCTCCTTATATTTTTCGTACTGGTTTTGGTATTGAGCTTCATAATTTTGACCCAATTAATACTGCCAAAGGCGTGTATTTTGATATGGAGTTTAACAAAGGCTTTACAGTTGGGTTCTCTGCAGTACAGGGTGGAGATACAACAGCACTAGATATAATTTCAAAATCGCAATATACTCCTCAAGTTGAATTTGGATTTCATTTTCAACAGAGGATATTCACATATAATGATATTTCACTTTCTGCTGGTTTGCAAGATGTTGTTTTTCAAAATAAGCAGAGTGATGAACAAATTTTAAGTCTAGATACAGACCTTTTATCTTTTTTTCTTGTTTTAGCAAGTGAAAAAGATTTAGGTGATTACAAAATGAGCACTTTTATGGGATTTGGGACAGGTGGTCTCGGTCCTATGGATAGTGTAAAAGTAATCAGTGATTCATTGAAAACTACAAACGCGGGAGTTTTTGTTGGATTTCTTCTGAAGACACCCTATTTCGCAAGAACGGGTGGAATGGACATTGTGGGTGAATTCGACGGGACAGGTGTCAATGTGGGACTCCGCATCCCCCTTACCTCGGATTACCGCCTGAACCTTGGGTTCGCCCACATAGAAAGATTGCCGAGTTGGAAAACTCGTTATTGGACGGGGCACCCTGGCTTTACTATTGGTTTTGATATGGCCGTTCCTCGGACTGGTGGATCAGGCCCAGATCCATCATCAGGTCCATCAGGTCAACCCTTATTGAATAATCAGATTAATCGATTGGGTGAAGGATCGATTCCAGCATATATGGATTCTACAATTGTTATGGCAGACTATACTGTAATGTCTCTTAGAGATTCTATGTCAATGATGAATAATGAAATGAGGAACTTAATGGTTCAGTTATCCGCTCTTGAGCAAGAATCTCAATTTCTTGTCGACTCTTTGAAAAGCTTAAAGCTTGATAAAAATGTTTCTGATAAAAATATGAATGAAGCTATGAGGCACTTATCAAGAAGTTTAAGATATTTTTATGCTGGCGATTATCGAGAAGCTTTAAAAGAAGTTGATTTATCATTGGAATTAAAACCTGATTTAGCTTTAGCTTATGCTAGACGTGGCTCTATATATTATAAATTAGGAGACGTTCAAAGAGCTACAATAAATTGGAATCTTGCCTTGAGGCTTGATCCTGAATATGATGATGTTAGAAACATTTTAAAGGCGCTTAATGAAAATCGTCTTAAAGAAGTTAATTTGTTTGAGGAGTAAAGAATGGATATTGCGTTAATTATCGGAGTAGTCTTAGGAATGGGAGCAATGATCGGTAGTATTGCTTTTGAATTATCTAAAGGTGCCGCTGGTAGTTTTGGGAATTTTATTTCTCCTGCTAGTTTTGGTATCGTTGCAGGTGGAATGATTGCATCTATTTTTGTTGCATTCCCAATGCCACATGTTGTTGCATTAGGCAAGGCTATTGGTGCAGTGCTTAAGCCAGCTGATGACAAAATGGGACCATTGGTTGATGAAGCAGTAGAGGTTGCAGATGTCGGACGTAAAGGTGCTGCTGATTTAGAAAAATCCGTGGATGGCATAAAAAATTATTTTTTTAAAGATGGCGTTCAAATGGTGGTTGATGGGTATTCGCTAGAGGAATTAACTGAGATTATGGAAACAAGAATTGAATATAGAGAAAAAAGAGAAGGTGTTCAGCAGGCAATGTTAAAGTCTATGGGCGATCTTGCACCTGCATGGGGTATGGTAGGGACATTAATCGGTCTTGTTCTTATGTTAGCTGGTTTCGGTGGTGAAGGAGGAGCTGATAATCTCGGTGGTGGTATGGCTGCTGCGCTTATTACGACTCTTTACGGAGCTGTTTTTGCAAATTTATTTTTCCTTCCTATGGCTGATAAAATGGGTAATAAAACTACTCAAACTTCTATGTCAGCGGCTCTTTTAGTAGAGGCTGCTAGGCTTATTCACCAGAGGAAACATCCTTTAATTGTTCGTGAAAAATTAAATTCATTTATTCCTCCAGGCGAGTGGAAAACTGAAGGTTAGTATTATATATGGCAACTCCAGATTTTAAAAATGGTTATAAAAAAGGTTTCGCTGCCGGCGCAGCTTCTGTAAATGAAGGTTTGCCAGGGTGGTTTGGTACATTTGCTGATATGATGACTTTATTATTCGCTTTTTTCGTTCTGTTAGCCGCTATATCAACTATGGATCCAGTTAAATTACAAGAGATGGCTAATTCTGAGGGGAAATCTCTTGGTAGTAAAATTAAAGCGGATGGAAAAGCAGAAGAAGAAGGCGAGTTTGAACCAATAAAAAATTTAGCTGCAATGAAAAAAGAGATGGAAGAGATTATCGAAGAAATGAAAAAAGAAAACCCCAAAGGTGATCCCCCAATTGACATACAAACAAGTTCAAAGGGTTTAATTGTCAATATTAAAGGAGATTATTCTTTTCCTGCAGGTAAGGCTGTTATGAAAAAAGAGCTTGAGGGGCTTTTAGATGATGAGATAATTCCAAAAATAATGGCTAGTCCTTTTCAAGTAGAAGTAGCTGGGCATACTGATTCAGATAAAATGCCAAAAAAATGGAGAAAAAGATATGCTTCAAATTGGGAGTTATCTGCAGCTAGGGGAGCTAGCGTTGTTAGATATATGATTGATAAAGGAATTCCTGCTCCAAGGCTTTTGGCAGCTGGTTATGGAGCTTGGGCACCGCATGGTCTTGATAGCGTAAAAAAAGCAAATCCAACATGGAATCCTCTTTCCCTTACATGGGAAGAAGAAGTTAAAACCACAACTGGGATTGTTCTCCCAACTGTAAAATCCTTAAATGCTTCCTCAAAATTGAAAGCAAAGAACAGAAGAATTCAAATTACTTTTTTAAACCCACCACACCATGGTGATAGTTATAAGGATTAAATACATACCGAGGAGTATTTTATGAAAAAGATAATTAAACCCATTATAAAGCAATTTGCGTGCTTAGTCTTAGTAGGTCTTTTATTTGGCCAAGGATCAGGCTATCTTGCTCAAAAGCTTATGGTTGAAAACAATATTAGAGAGAGGGTGCGGGATGCTCTTTCTAAAATTGTTGATAATAATAAATACGTTATTAATGTTGATGTTGATTTAGAGATCAGTGATCAAGTTGAAGAACAGATTACGGTTTTAGCTGGCAGGGATAAACCAAAAAAAGTAGAGACAGAAACACTAGATAACTCAAATATAAATGAAGATTTATCAAGTATAACACAGTCTATTGACATTGAAGAAGAAACTGAGAACTCTTCTTATTCAGGTGGGTTACCTATTCCTGGCTTTGAAATGGACTTTACAAAATCCAATAAAAAAGTAAAAAATATAGAAAAACCAGAACCGCCGGTTATTTCATCTGATACGAAAAAACCTATTGTTGTGACAGAGTCAGATGTAGAATCAAATAATCAGCCACGTGTTGATAAAGTATTATCTAGAACTCGTCCATCTAGGGCTGAAATAAAGAAAATGTATATTAGTTTAATTTTGCAAGAAGGTGCAGCTCCTGAGTTAATTGAAAATATAAGGCAGTTAACAATGGCAGCAGCAAAATTTGATAGGAATAGAGGTGATAAACTTACTATTATGACTGCAAGCTTTAGAGAAAAGCGAGATCAAAGATCTGCAGAGCAAATAATGTTAAAAAACATTGCTGAAAAAATAGAAATACTAGAACAAAAGAGAGAGATTGAAGAAAGCACTCAAGATAAAACATGGAAAGATGAACTCACTAGATATAGAGATGAAGAATCATCACGAAGAGAAGAAGATCGCAAATTTTTTGAAGATCAGATTTCTCAATTGGAACAGCAGGCAAAAGATAGAGCCTATGAACAAGAGAAAAAGGATATGCTTCTTCGTGATTCTTTAAAATTGAAAAAGCTTAATGATGAGATTGTTGCTTTAAAAAGTATGTTGAAGTCTTCTGAGCGCCGAGATAGTCTTAGGACAATAAGCAAACAAGAAAGATTAGATTCTTTAAGATACGCAAATTTGAGTAGTGAACTTGATGATTTAGCAAAATCTCTTCAAACAGCAGTCACCAGTAAGTCTAAAGAAGATGAAAATAAAGCTAAACAGAAAATTCAAGAGGAAATGGCTGAAAGAGAAATCCAGAAGCAGGAACGTGAAAACGAAATTGCAGCAAAAATAAAAGAATTAGATAATGTTCAGGCAGAGCTTGATAGGCTTCATGAAGATATGGAAAAAGAGAGTGGAAATACTTTTATATTTCTTGTCGTTCTTGGAGCACTTGTGTTTTTATTAATAGTTGCTTTAATATTTCTTATGTTAAGAAATAATAACAGACAGGCTCCAATTCCACCATGGATGATGCCTCCTCCACCAAGAAGACCAAGGCCAAGGAGAAAAGAATCTAATACTGAAAAAAAATCTAAAGAAGTAGCACAAGAGAAAATTGAAGAACCAGCACTTAAAGCTGATACTCAGCCTGAGCCTGTAGTAGCGCCAGCTACACCTCAAGCTGAGCAGCAACCTTCTTCTGAGGAAGAATTAAATGAACAGGAAGAGAGTTCTCTACCATCATCTGATGATGATCCTAATGTTGTTAGAAGTGAAATTAATGACATTCGTAAATCCGTTGTATCAATGAGCGTTGGACAACCAGATCGAACAACTACTATTGTTAAAGAATGGCTTGAGCAACCTGAACCAGCGCCACCAGTTGAGGATGAGTCAGAATCTAATGATAGTGGTGGAGATGAGAATAAAGAAGCTGATGAGAAAGAAAAATAAGAGGTTTAAAGTATGATTACTGATTATAATCGTTTATCGGGGCTTCATAAAGTAGCAATTTTATTTAGCGTTCTTGGAGAGAGTTTAGCTCTTTCTTTAGTTAAGGGTTTGTCTCGTACTGAAATTAGAAAAATTAGAGCTACAATTCGCGAGATGGATAGTGTTTCATTTACACTAAAAAGACGAATTATCGAAGAATTTTATTTTGGATTTCTTAGCGAGCAATTTCAGGAAGAAGGTTCAGATAGCGAAGATGAAGGCCCAATAAAACCTTTTGAATTTTTAGTTGAGATGACAGATGAGCAACTTATTGCTTTATTAGCAAATGAAGATGTTCCTGTTATCGCTATTGCTTTAGCTCAATTGGAAGCTGAAAAGAGAATGTCAATTCTTGAAAGAATGAAACCAGATGAAAAAGGGAAGGTATTAATTGAATTAGGAAGTTTACAAGACATTCCTTTAGAAGCAGTAATTGAAGTTGCGGGAAAGCTTAAAGAAAAAGCTTCATATCTTCCAAAACCCGTAGAATTTTCAAGAGGAGGTGCAAAAGAAATTGCAGATTTAATTGGTGAAATGGATGCAGATGAAGCTGAGAGATATATGCAAACATTACAAAATGAAAATTCAGAATTATATAAAGCAGTAAAAATGCTTGTACTCACCTTTGAAGATATTCTTGAAAAATTTCCTGATGGTATACTTCGTGATTTAATGAATAGTGTTGAACTTGATGCATTGGCTATGGCAATGAAAGGCATTGATCAAGAAATTGTTGATAAAGTTATTGGGAACCTTCCGCAAAAAAAGCAAGCAATGTTTGAGCCTGTTGAGGGACCTAAACCGAAGCGAGAAGTTGATGATGCTAGAAAACTTATTGTTTCTGCAGCAAAGCAAATGGAAAAAGATGGTGCTTTTAATCTTGCAGATTTAATGGGTGGAGGAGAAATGATAGAATAATATTTTTGTAAATAATATTATTAACTATAAAAAAGCCCCATGATATTGGGGCTTTTTTATTATCTATATTATAATTCAGCTTGTGCGGCTGATAACCTTGCGATGGGCACTCTAAATGGAGAGCAGCTTACATAATCTAGTCCGTTGTTTTTACAAAAATAAATTGATTTAGGATCCCCTCCATGCTCACCACAAATTCCTATTTTAATTGAAGGGTTAACATCTCTTCCATATTTAACTGCCATAGATACTAATTTACCTACACCTTTAACATCTAAACTTTGAAATGGATCTCCAGGTAAAATATTACGATCTAGATATTCTGGTAAAAATGAACCAATGTCATCTCTGCTAAAACCATATGTAGTTTGAGTGAGATCATTTGTCCCAAAGCTAAAAAATTCTGCATGCTCTGCAATCTCATCAGCAGTTAAACATGCTCTAGGAAGCTCGATCATTGTACCAACTAAATAATTTAATTTTATGCCGTATTTGTCTTCAACTTTTGAAGCAACTTTCCGTACGATTTTTTCTTGGTCGACATACTCTGTTACTGTTCCAACTAATGGAATCATTATTTCTGGTAATACATTTAAACCATCTTCTGTAAGTTCAGCTGCTGCTTCTAAGATTGCACTTGATTGCATTTCTGTAATAACAGGGTATGCTATACCCAGTCTACACCCACGGTGTCCTAACATTGGATTAAGTTCATGAAGGTTAGAAATACGTTGGCTAACAATAGTACTATCTAAACCAATTTTATTAGCCAGTTCTTTGATCTGTTCCTCATCTAAGGTAATGAACTCATGCAAAGGCGGATCAAGTAATCTAATGGTTACGGGTTTTCCTTCCATAGCTTTTAGAGTACCTTTAAAATCTTCTTTCTGGAATGGGAGAAGTCCCATGACGGCATCTCTTCTATCTTCATCATTATCTGCTAATATCATTTTCCGCATTGCTAAAATTCTTGTTTCATCAAAGAACATATGTTCTGTTCTACATAATCCTATTCCTTCAGCACCAAATTTTATAGCTTGTCTTGCATCTTCTGGACTTTCAGCATTTGTTCTTATTTTAAGTTTTCTGATTTCATCAGCCCATGTCATTAATTCTTTATATTCTTCATTTCTATCTGGATCAGCAGGGATTAGATCTAATTGGCCTAGATAAACCACTCCAATAGTTCCATTCATTGTTATCCAGTCACCTTCTTTAACAACTACATCACCAACTGATAATTGTTTATTTTCTAAGGAAATGTTTAATTCATTACAACCAACAATACAGCATTTACCCCATCCTCTTGCAACTAGAGCTGCATGTGAGGTCATTCCTCCTCGAGCTGTCAATATTGCTTCAGCGGCATGCATACCATGGACATCTTCAGGAGAGGTTTCTTCTCTTACAAGGATAACTTTCTCACCTTTATTTCTCCATTCCTCCGCATCATCAGCTGTAAAAACTATTCTACCTTTAGCGCCTCCCGGGCCAGCAGGAAGTCCTTTTGTTAATTTTATAGCTTTATTTTCACTCGCTTTATCTAATGCTGGATGAAGTAGCTCATCTAACTGATTTGGATTTACTCTCATGATAGCAGTTTTTTTGTCTATCATATTTTCATTGAACATATCTACAGCCATTTTTATTGCAGCAACTCCATTTCTTTTCCCAACTCTAGTTTGGAGCATCCATAGCTTTCCTTCTTGAATAGTGAATTCAATATCTTGCATATCGGAGTAATGTTTTTCCAACCTATTTTTTATTTTAAATAACTCATTATAAATATCTGGCATAGTATCTTGCAACGAGGGAAGGTGGCTAGTATCTTCTGTTTTTGTATCTTCATTTAAGGGGTTAGGAGTACGAAGGCCTGCAACAACATCCTCTCCTTGTGCGTTTGTAAGCCATTCTCCAAAAAATTTATTTTCACCAGTTGCTGGGTTTCTTGTAAAGGCTACGCCAGTTGCCGAATCTTCTCCTGTATTACCAAAAACCATAGTTTGAACATTTACAGCAGTTCCCCATTCCTCTGGTATATTTTCTATTCTTCTATAACTTATTGCTCTAGCACCATTCCAACTTTTAAAAACAGCTTCAATTCCTCCCCATAATTGAGATTCTGCATCATCCGGGAATTCTGCACCTAGTGATGATTTAATCTCATCTTTAAATACTTCAATTACATTTTTCCAATCATCTTCAGAGAGATCAGTATCTCCTTTTAAATTGTTTTTAAATTTATATAAATCTAGGTGGTGCTCTAGTTTTTGTCTAATCCCTTCTCCATCAGGAGGTTCAATTCCAGCAGCTTTTTCCATTACGACATCTGAATACATAGTTATAAGTCTTCTATAAGCATCATACACAAATCTAGGGTTATTTGTTTTTTTAATAAGACCAGGGATTGTACTACTGGTTAATCCAATATTTAAAACAGTTTCCATCATGCCAGGCATAGATTGTCGAGCACCAGATCTTACTGAAAGAAGCAGAGGATTATCTGAATCTCCAAATTTAGTTTTCATAATTAATTCAACTTTAGATATACTTTTTTTTACTTCTTTTGCTAGGCTTTCAGGGAAACATTTATTATTCTTATAGTATTCTGTGCAAACTTCTGTAGTAAGAGTAAATCCAGGGGGAACAGGGATATTTAACAAGTTCATTTCTGCTAAATTTGCTCCTTTTCCTCCAAGGAGATTTTTCATATCTGCTTTACCATCTGCCTTACCATCTCCAAAACTGTATACGTATTTCATTTTAATTTTTCCTAATTATATTTTATGATTTTAAATAGATTACTTATAAATATTTGAAACCCAGGGGTCAAATTTATATTTATTTTTTAATGTGTTTGCAACTTGATTTGCTTTTGCAATCATCTTGTATTCACCATGTTGAACTCTAAACCAAACTTTTTCATTTACCCAAGCTTCAGTTATTTTACATGGATAACCTAATAAGGTTATTTTATCTGCTAATTTTTTTGCAGCAGTTTTATCTTTAAAAGAACTTATCTGAATTGTATAATATTCTGTTTTTCCATGTTTTTTAATTAATTTTTTTTTGCTTTTATATAATCTAACCAAAGGATTAAGAGAGGGGTTGCTTTTCTTTATTAAGGTAGATGCAGCAGTAGCTTTATCTTTGCTTTTATAAAAATTTGTTTTAACTCTATAAAAAATATTTTCATTAGTATTTACTTCTTCCAAAGATGAGCTAATATTAGATTTTTTTAATTTATTTATTAATGAATATGCATTCTTTTTGTTTTTAAATGATGCAATTTGTATGTAATAATTTTGTTTATTATTTTTTATTGTATTTGTTTTAGAATCCTTAGTTTTTGGTTTTGGCTTAGCAACTATCTTGGGTTCAATGATTTTTTTTGTTTTTTTTATTGAATTTTTGTTTTTTTTAGTAGTTTTTTTATTTAAATCAGCCAAATAGATAGACTCAATCCAGCCCTCTTTTCCATTAAAAATTGTTTTATAATATATTTTATCATTTTCTGATTTGTTAATCAGTATGCCTTTTTCTTTTGTTTTTATTTTTACAAATGCAGGTATTTCATCTATAATATTCTTTTCAAGAATGTCATTATACAAATAAGCATCTTTTTTTGTAACGAAATTAATTTCATCTATTGTATTGTATAGCGCTTCTTTCTTACTGCAATTTAATTGGAATAAAAGAAGAGGTGTTATAATTAGGAATATTTTTAATAAGAAAAACGTTTTGTTCTCATTAATTGCAATAGGTAGTTGATTTTCTGTTTTTAAAATATACTTCAAAAAAATGTATTTAGATCTTGGTAAGATAATATTAAAAATATTTATTAAAAAACAGGGGAGAAGTATCTAATTTCTTTTAAGTTCCCTTTGTTATTATAAAAATACCATTTATCTACCATTTTCCCATTTTTGTAGGTTCCTTGCATTTCTTTTTTGGATTTATCATAGTCCCACCAACTTGTCCATGTTCCGTCTTTTTTACCATTTTTATACTCACCTTCAGTTAATTTTCCATCTTCAAAATATGCAGTCCATTTTCCATCTTTAACACCCTCATTAAATGTTCCTTGTTGTGTTTTTTCACCTTTATCATTATAAAAAACCCAATTATCATGAGCATTCCCACTTTTTAATGTACCTTCTTTTTCTTTTTTCCCATTTTCATAATAAAAAACCCATTTCCCATGGTATAGGCCATTATCATATGTTCCAATGTCTTTTACTTTCTGGTTTGCATAATAGGTTGTCCAGAGCCCATGTTTTTTACCATTTTTCCAGGCTCCGATTTCTTTTTTATCGCCACTCCATGTTTCTTTTGATTGAGGTTCTGGGATGTCAATAAGTACCACTTCAGGTACTTTTTTATTTTTATACCATCTTATCCATGGGCCATCTTTTTTACCATTTAGAGTTCTTCCTAAAAATACATATTCTTCTTCCTTGTTTTCATCAGCTATCACACCTGTAAATGGTTTTGTATTGTCACCCTGTTTATATAGTAACTGATCTTCTCCAATTTTACCGAGTTGATTAAATTTTACATGCTCAAGTTCTTTTCCATAATCAAAAGTAAAATCTACCTGGCCATCAATATTCCAATAGGTCCATATGCCTTCAGGCTTAGAAATTTTATTGATTAAATTAGCTTTTAATGTACCTTCTTTTTGTTTTTCTCCATTTTTATAATAGTAAGTAGTAAGGCCATCTTTAATATTGTTTTTATGAAAACCTTCTTCTTTGATTTGATCACTATCTTTATACCAAATTGCCCAAGGTCCATTAGGCACATCTGATTTAAAGGTGGTCATTTTTGATCGGTAACCATTTTCCCATATTGTAGTAGGCCCATTTAAAAACCCGTTTTTATAATATTTTTCATACTCTTTTCCAAGGCTATCTAAGGCAGAAACTACCCATTTAGTAACTCTACCACTTAAATCACCGTTTGAATAAGTCATTTCTTGTACTACAGCGCCGTCATCATTGTAGTAAAGCCACAAACCTGATTTTTTATCTTTAGAAAATGTACCCTCACTACTTTTTACACCTGTTTGATGCCAGTAAACCCATGCTCCTTCTTTTAAACCATCTATATAGTAACCTTCTTCTTCTTTATTATCATTTAAATACCACCACCAACTCCAAAGTTCATTTTTTTCATCTTTATAAACACCATCTTTATATTGCCAATTCCCATTTTCAACATACTTAAGAGTGGGGTCTTCTTTATACCACTTAGTCCATCTTCCATGTGGTAATCCATTATTATATCTTCGCTCTTCTTTTAAATGTCCATTATCAAACCAATATTTATATAAACTATCAACTTT
>Ga0208130_1001406_pt1 | contig 11652 bp, 10 predicted proteins | sample ETNtaG_31_FD_185771 | JGI IMG/M metagenome (GOLD analysis project Ga0208130, IMG submission 185771) | Marine microbial and viral communities from oxygen minimum zone, Eastern Pacific Ocean - ETNP201310SV78 (SPAdes) (version 2) | ecosystem: Environmental > Aquatic > Marine > Oceanic ...
ACGGCTGAATCCTTTTTTGAATATCTCTATGGCCTGCTCTGGCGCAACCTCGCCCAGAGCGCTCAACACAGCCTGCGCCTTGAGGCCTATGACCATCTCCAGAAACTGGAGATGGACTTCTTCGAACACGACAGCAGCGGACGGCTGCTCACGGTGCTCAACGATGACATCAATCAGCTTGAGCGATTTCTGAACCATGGAGCCAATGAAATCTTGCATCTCATCACCACGGTGCTGCTGGTGGGTGGTTTGATGACGATGTTGGCTCCAGGTGTGGCGCTTTTTGCCTTCTTGCCCATCCCAGTCATTCTTTGGGGCTCGCTGAATTTCCAGCGCCGGCTCGCCCCACGCTATGGCGATGTACGCCGCCGAGCAGGAGATATGGCCTCCAGACTCACCAACAACATTGGAGGCATGCTCACCATCAAAAGCTTTGCCCAAGAGCAATGGGAGCTTGAGCAGCTACGCAGGGAAAGTGATGCCTACAGGGAGTGCAACCGCCATGCCATCAGGATCTCTGCCGCTTTCATTCCACTGATCCGTTTCGCCATTCTGTTTGCATTTCTGGCCATTCTGCTTGTCGGGGGGATTCAGGCCAGGAATGGCTTGATCGCAGTTGGTACTTACAGCTTTCTTGTCTTCATCACCCAGCGGTTGCTCTGGCCGCTCACCACTCTCGGCCGCACACTGGACGACTACCAACGCTCCATGGCCTCGACGAATCGGGTGCTTGATCTGATCGACACACCAATCCAGATCGCTGGTGGAAGCTGCCGTCTCGCCCCTGAGCAAGTGCGTGGTGACATCCGCTATGAGCTGGTCGATTTTGCCTATCGGAATCGCCCGGCTCTGCTGAACCAATTCAACCTGACCATTCCCGCGGGAAAAACCCTGGGAATTGTCGGAGCCACCGGTTCAGGCAAAAGCTCTCTGGTGAAACTGTTGCTGAGGCTTTATCCACTCAATGGAGGGAGAATTTTCCTGGATGACATCCCCATTGAGCAGCTAAGGCTCGATGATCTCCGGCGTTCAATCGCCCTCGTCAGTCAGGACGTCTACCTTTTTCATGGCAGTGTCGGCGAGAACATCGCCTATGGAGCAGCTAACGCCTCACCAGAGGAAGTGCTCGTCGCCGCCCGAGAGGCCGAAGCGCTCGAGTTCATCCAGGCACTGCCGGAACAGTTCGACACGATCGTGGGCGAGAGAGGGCAACGGCTCTCTGGAGGGCAGCGCCAACGGATCGCATTGGCGAGAGCGATTCTGAAAAACGCACCTGTATTGATTCTCGATGAAGCAACGGCGGCAGTTGATAACGACACCGAAGCCGCGATCCAGCGTTCACTCATGCGGATTACCGCGAACCGCACCACACTGGTGATTGCTCATCGACTCAGCACAGTTCGACATGCTGATCGCATCGTTGTCATGGATCAGGGTTGCATCGTGGAGGATGGCACCCATGAACAACTGCTGCATCAAGCTGGTGTCTATGCCGATCTCTGGCGCGTTCAGGCCGGACTTCGCCACGATGAAGCCCTGATTCTTTGATGGTCCACCTGCTCGCTGCGGCGTCACCGGGGTTCACATCGCTGTCCCATCTGGCACATCAGCCATTGGGCAGCTTTGCCTTGCTCGTTGCACTGGCAATGCTGGTTCCACCCCTATTCAGGAGAACGGGTCTTCCCGATCTCGTCGGCCTGCTGCTCGCGGGCGTGCTGATGGGCCCCAGCGCTCTCAATCTTCTGCAGCCAGACGGTGAGACCCTTCAACTCGTCTCTGACATCGGCGCGATCTACCTCCTGTTCATCGTGGGCCTGGAGATTGATCTCGATGAATTCAACCGTGTTCGCAGTCGATCTCTGACCACTGGAATTCTCCATTTTGTCGGTGGCATGACAACCGGGGGAGCCATTGGACTCCTACTCGGCTATCCACTGGTGCCCTGTCTGCTGATCGGGAGCCTGATTGCAACGCATACCCCTTTGGGCTACCCAATCGTGCGCAGTTATGGAGCACAGCGAGATGAAGCTGTCGTGGTCAGCGTTGGCAGCACCATCCTCACCGATATCGCCTCTCTGGTTGTGCTTGCGATCGCCATCGGTCTTGGCAAGCAGTCCTTTTCCCTCACCAATCTGGCCGGCCTGATCGCCAGCGTCTCCATCTTTGCCGTGGCCGTTGTCACGATCATTCGCAAGGTCGGACGCAGGATCTTCCGCGGAAGCATCAACGACGAAAGCAGGATCTTCCTCACCATCCTGCTCATCCTGTTCATCGCTTCGATTGGAGCGGAGCTTGCCGGGGTGGAAAAAATCGTGGGGGCCTTTCTGGCGGGGCTGGCGGTGAACTCCGTTTTACCGGAGGGCAAGTCAAAACAGCAGGTGATTCTGGTTGGTGCGGCTCTGTTCATCCCCATCTTTTTCATTCACCTCGGCCTCCTGCTTGATCTGAACAGCCTCAAAAACTCCATGACCCATTTTGAGCTGCCTGTTCTGATGGTGATCGGAGTGATCAGCTGCAAAGGCGTGGTGAGCCTGATTGCAGGTCGAGCCTTCCGGTACAACGGCAACCAAATGGTGATGATGTGGTCGCTGGCCATGCCACAGGTCGCCGCAACACTGGCCACAGCATTCATTGGCTACGAAGCTGGATTGCTCGACCAAACGGTGCTGAATGCCGTTCTGGCCATGATGGTGGTGACCGCAACCCTCGGACCAATCCTCACCGCACGTTCCGTCAGGCAGTTGGTGGAACCGAAACGAACACGACGCAACGGCGCAGAGCTTGGCGAGCAGGCCTTGTCAGGTGATGACACTCCTCTCGATGTGGTCAGCCGTCCTCTAACCATCGTCGTTCCGATCGCGAATCCTTCCACGGAACAGGGGCTTTTGAGCATTGCGTCTCGTCTGCTAAGTGGCAGTGCCGAAATGCAGGGTCAATTACTGCCCCTGGCGCTGGTCTGTCCCAGTCTTGAAGAAGCGCGGGGGGGATTGAATCGTGCCGTGGCATCTGCCAGGGAACGACTGTCCCAGGCTGCGACTATTGGCAAGCAGCTCAAGGTCAGAACCCGCTGCCTGCTTCGACTGGATGAAGACATTGCAGGCGGAATGAGTCGCAGCGCCCTGGAACAGGGTGCTGATCTGTTGATGATTGGAGCGGGACGACCGGACAAGGTGAGGCGCTGGTTTTTTGGTGACCTCGTGGACGGGGTCTGCCGCAGCGCACACTGCCCCGTTGTTGTGGTCAACCTGGCCGACCGCCCGGTCGAAACCCTTCAACGCATTCTTGTACCCATCAAAGACCTCTCCGCCAGCGCCCGCGAACAGTTTGAGCTTGCCCAACGGCTTCTCGCGGGCCAGTCCAGCGAGCAAGGCCTGATCACGCTTTTGCACATCGTTGATCCTCGACTCAATCGATCTGAACGCATCCGAATCGAACATGAGCTGCGTCGCTGGCAACCCCGGGGCAGCATGGGCGCCGTCATTCAGATTCAGCTCGCGTCCGGACCTGGGGTTGAAACCAAGATCGAACGCAGCAGCCGCGATCACGATTTAGTGATCTTGCGTTCTCAGCGCCGTCAGGTCGCAGGGTTACCCATTCCGGCAAGTGATCGAACCAGCAATCTGGTGTCTCTGATGAATTGCGCTTCGATGGTGATCAGCGAACCCTTGACCTGAACCAAGTCAATCAAGAAATGATTAAGAAATGGAGATTTCGGGCTTAAAGTGCGCCAATGGATGATGCGAGAAAAGTTCGGCCGAAAACTTTAATCCTGTCAGCCATTGCGGGGCTGACAGGGGGTTTTTTGCTGGCGATTCCGCTCAGTCGTTCGCTCATGCCTGAATCTGAGGCTCCTCTTCTGCTGCCCGTCAGCAATCCCTTTTCAGCCTGGTCCGTCTTTGACAACCGCGAGATTCTCGTGCTTGGCATTGATGATGGTGGCGGCAACACCGATGCGATCTTCACGTTGAAAGTGGAAGGAGGACGCACCTCCATCACTCAGATCCCAAGAGATAGCTACATCGATTCCCATAGCTTCGGGCCTGTCAAGGCCAATGCTCTTTACGCCTACGGGGGGCATGAAGCCGTCAAGGCTGAGTTATCCAGGCTGATGGGTCGACCGATCGACCATCACATCCTTGTGAACCTCAATGGAATCCGAACACTCAGTGATCTGGTCGGAGGCGTTGAGGTCGATGTCCCGAAACGCCTTTACTACCGCGACAACAGTCAGGGGCTGCTGATTGATCTGCAACCCGGACCTCAGCTGCTCAAAGGTCATGACCTTGAGGGATTCCTGCGCTGGAGACACGATGAGGAAGGAGACTTGGGTCGTCTGGCGCGACAGCAGCTTGTGCTGAAAAGCCTGTTCAGCCGACTGACCCGGCCTGAACATCTTGTGAAACTGCCCGCCCTGATCAAAGAAGCCGGCAACAACCTTGAAACCGATCTCGGCGCCATGGAGCTGGGCGGATTGATTACGGCGATGGGGCTGACGGAACTGGAAACCGAACGTCTTGATGCACGCCCCTTCTATCGGAATGGCATCAGTTATCTCGACACTGAATGGCCTGCGCAACAGAGCGGTGGTGATGCCAGTGAATCCAGCAGCTGGCGCTACCGCTTCCTCTACTGACGCGTATCAGTTTCATTCTCAACTGATAACTGACTGCAATTCATAAAAATCATGCATCCGCAAATTCTTCGATCTCGATCAAAGCCGAAATCAAATCGTTCCTTTTACTCATTAAGCTTTGCGAGGAATAGGAAGACTTTGTCCTCTTCCAAAGAGTAGGTTCGTCAATATTTCGTAGAACTTTTCTCAAAGCATCCAGAACTAAAGGGAATTGATTTTAGAGCCTTAATCAGCCAAGGCTTTAGGCCACAAAGAAATCAAGATGACTGCAACGGCAGAGCCAATGCAAGATTCGCAGAAACGCAACAACGCGTTAAGCGCAGGGTTCAGCGCTGGATTTAGACTTGCAGTTACCATGACCACAAGCACTGTTATAGCCGAAAGCCTCATCCAACTGTTCATATTCAAAGAAGTGCAGATAAGCGATGAAGCGAAAATTGATGCACCCATTCCAACCGCATGGAACGGAAAGAGAGAGAGATAAAGAGCACTGATGGCAGCCCCCAAAGCTGTTCCAATTACCCTCAACCAAGCGGAGTCTGCGGTATCTTTTTTGCTTACCTGAACCACAATAACTGCCGAAATTGCTGACCAGAGACCTCCTATTTTTGGGAAATAACCTGGGAAAAAAGCAGTAAAACGGAAGCCGAGCCAATACGCTAAGAGAGCGACAAGAGCGATCTGAATAGAGATCAAAATCTCTTTTCGGCTGATTTGGCGCCTTCCACTCGATTTGTTCATCTTTTAAGAATCAAGGAGGCGATACTTGGCATTCAAAAAGATTGAAGCCAGTTAGGACTCTTCAGATAGCCCCATACTTGAAGAACAAGGAATGAAAGAGAATTGCAGGACCTCAGATCAACAGCGTGAACGAACTGATCACGGATTCGAACAATCCCTGCACCTTCGACCAGCGATCTTCATTGGTGCTGGTTGCCAGGGTGTAAAGGCGACCGCGGTCAACCACCACTGTGGCCAGCTCATGTCGATCGCGGTCTTCTAGATGCACGGCATATTCCAGGTCGTAGAAGACATGACCATCGGAATCACGCTCACGGGCTTCAATCAGCTCAGCATTCCGCCCACTGCCATCAGGAGCGATCACCTCACGCCGCAACCGTTCGCCGACGGCCACCGCACTGCCGAGAGTCTCAAGGTCATCGTCAGCGTCGACCTCAGAGACCACCAGACTCACCGTCTCATCACTGTGGATCAGGTCGTGAAACACCACAGCGGGCCCACCGGTCACCGCAACCCGCGTCCAGCCGGTGGGGTAAAGGAAGGCATAACGGCCATCGGGACTCTTGAAGGAGTTGAGGCCGGCGCTGGCTCCGCCGCAGGCGCTGAGCATCAGCACACAAAGCAGAACGAGCAGTGACCGGAGTGGTTGACGCAGCAATGAGCCCATTGAAGAACTTGAATTGAAGTTGACCGAATGCGCGCCATTCTGCCCGCACCATCCCCTGATTAGATTTTCGCCACTTGCCTCAGTGTTCTGAGCGGATTCACCCGACCCCTAGCTCGTCTGATCGACCAGTTCGAGCGACTTCCGGGGATTGGACCCCGCACCGCGCAGCGACTTGCCCTGCATCTGCTCAGGCAACCGGAAGAGCAGATCCGCAGTTTCGCGGATGCCCTGCTGGCCGCACGCACCCAGGTCGGGCAATGCCAGACGTGCTTTCACCTCAGCGCTGATCCCGTCTGTGAAATCTGCCGCAACGAAGAACGTTCCAACGGCCAGATTTGCGTGGTTGCTGATTCACGCGATCTGCTCGCTCTCGAACGAACCCGGGAATTCAGCGGCCGATATCACGTGCTGGGAGGGCTGATCTCTCCCATGGATGGAATCGGGCCCGATCTGCTGCAGATCAGCAGCCTGGTAAAGCGAGTGGCCGCCGACGACGTGGAGGAAGTGATTCTGGCTCTCACCCCCAGCGTGGAAGGCGACACCACAAGCCTCTACGTGGCCAGGTTGCTCAAACCGTTCACAAGGGTCAGCCGGATTGCCTACGGACTCCCGGTGGGCAGTGAACTTGAGTACGCCGACGATGTGACTCTCAGCCGTGCACTTGAGGGTCGACGCGACGTGGACTGATCTGCGCTGCTGACTGCGGCGATGCGATCGATGACGGGTGTGGAGTCGGCCATCAGGTTCTCCCTTTCTGGAATTGGAGCCACCCTGAAAGAAGACCCGTGCATCGGCGTGCGCAAGACCAGCCGCTTTTCCTCCATCCAGCCGCACGAGCGGTTACCAGAGTGGCTACGTCGCCCCCTGGGAGAGGCCTCTGCGATCGAACGGGTTCAGGGGCTGGTGAAGTCCAATGCCCTTCACACCATCTGCGAGGAAGGGCGCTGCCCGAACAGAGGGGAGTGCTACGCCGCCGGCACCGCCACATTCCTGCTGGGGGGGTCGATCTGCACGCGCAGCTGCGCGTTCTGCCAGGTGGAAAAAGGTCGCGCGCAGGCCGTCAACCCGCTCGAAGCGGAGAAAGTTGCCGATGCCGTGGAAGCCATGGGGCTGCGATACGTCGTGCTCACCGCCGTTGCACGCGATGACCTCGATGACCATGGGGCCTGCCTGTTCACCTCTGCCATGACTGCAATCAGGGCCAGAAATCCCTTGATCGCCATCGAGGTGTTAACTCCGGATTTCTGGGGAGGGCACGCCGACTCACGGCGAGCCGTCACCGCTCAACGTGAGCGGTTGGCGACAGTACTGAAAGCTGCGCCGGTGTGTTTCAACCACAACCTCGAAACCGTCAAACGCCTACAGCGGGAGGTTCGCAGGGGAGCCACCTATGAGCGATCGCTTGGCCTGCTGGCCGCCGCGCGAACACTGGCACCGGAGATTCCAACCAAGAGCGGCCTGATGCTGGGGCTGGGAGAAAGCAGGGATGAAGTCATTGAAACCATGCGCGACCTGCGTGCCGTTGATTGCCAGCGGCTCACCATCGGGCAATACCTGCGCCCATCGCTGGCCCACATTCCTGTCGCCCGCTACTGGCATCCCGATGAATTCGAAGATCTGGGATCCGTTGCTCGCGAGCTCGGCTTCGCTGTGGTGAGGAGTGGGCCTCTAGTGCGCAGCAGCTATCACGCAGCGGACTGACGCCAACGCGTCAGAGCCCTCTCCCGCACCTGATCGCAGTCTCCAAGCATCAGTGCTCCGGCACCGCCCCAGACCATGCGCAGCGGCAGATCCCAGAGAGCGGCCTGCACCTCGCGCACGGATTCAAACCCACGACATCTGAAGTAACGCACAAGCCGTTGATGCTGTCGTTCGTCATCACGAATGGCCAGCAGCCTTGCCTGTCGGCAAGGGGTTGCCTCAACCGCCCAGGCCATGGTCGCCGCCCAGATGAGATCACCGCAACCTGCAGGAGCAGCCGGCAGCACGCGCATCGTATCCAGTTGCAATCCACGGGGACCGCTGTAAGCCCAGGCTTTCATCTCGCCGAGAAGCTGCAGCCGTTCCGACTGTGAACGAGCCACCACAAGCCGCAGACTCCACAGCCCCAGAGGGCGGCCGACTTGAAGTCTCAGCAGTAGGCCCCGTTGACGGGCCTCCATTTCCAGTTGATCCAGCATCACCGCTCCGAATCGAGGTATGGAGCCGCATCGACAACAGCCTCAATCGGCAATGGCCCATAAAGGTGCGGAAACAACTCTCCGCTTGGAATCGCATCGGCACGCAGAGGGGCGGTCAGCCGCGCCGCATCAATCGTGAGCAAGACCACAGACTCCGCATCCGCATAGAAGCGCTCAAAGGTGACAGCCACCTGTTCACGCCAAGACAGATGAATGAATCCCACCTGGTCAAGTCGCAGTCCTCGGGTGGACATGTCGTACTGACCCGACAGGCTTGCAGCTTTCCAGTCCTCAGCGAGCGCCAGATGAAACAAGGGTTGGTCAGCTGGAACGTCGACGGCATCAGCGGGAAACAGGGGCTGAAGTCCCCCGGGATGCCAGGGATCAGCCCTCTGCATGAGGCGCTCAAAATCAGGATCTTGCAGAAAACGCCTTAACCAACCATGCAGCGGCTGCAGGGATTGATCAGCGTCAAATCCCTCAGGATCAGCAATGCGCCACTGACGCACAAACGGCCACAGTGCGACATCAGCGAGGGAACAGCTGGCATCCACAAGCCAGCCTCCACAGTCAGCGATCTGATCCGACCAACTCCGCAACACCTCCAACCCCTGCTGTTGATGGTCTTGTTTCGACTGTCCCGGATATCGATCGGTGTATTTGAAACGGTCGAGATGGTGTTTAAAGGTCGTGTCGTTGAGCTCAATCAGCTGCTGGATGCTGTCCTGCGTTTTGCCAGAACGCTGCCGGCGGAGATCGCACGGATCAGCCTGCTTGAGTGCCCAGTGCATCACCGCAAGACTTTCATCGATCACCGTGCCATCAGCGAGAACCAAAACCGGCACCGTTGCTTTCGGAGATGCCTCAAGCATCGGCGCTGGTTTGTCCTTGAGTTCAATTTCCCTCCATTGGACAAGCTGGCCTGCCTGCAACAAAGCCCAGCGTGCGCGCATCGCATAGGGACAGCGACGAAAGCTGTAAAGAACAGGCCTTGCTGCGCTCATCCGTGAGTGTCGGGCCTTGATTGCCAGCCGGAGGATTGCGAGAGGACGCCTTGTCTGAGCTGGCTCTGCCGCATCGCGAAGCGTGCCCTGTCGTCATCCGTAAAACGATCCCTGCACTGCAGACACTGCACCCCGGGGATGTAACTCTCAAGTTGCCGCTGTTCGGGCGTCAGCGGCAGACCACAGGCATGGCACAAGCTGTGCTGGCCAGGCTCGAGCTGATGGTTGAGGGCGACTCGCTGATCAAACACGAAACACTCACCCTCCCAGCGGCTTTGCTCTTCAGGCACCTGCTCCAGATAGTTGAGAATGCCGCCCTGAAGATGATGAACCTCGGGGAATCCCCGCTGTTGCAGAAAGCTGCTGGCCTTCTCACAACGAATTCCACCGGTACAGAACATGGCGATGCGCGCCGGAGACGTGCGCTCAACCAGAGGGCGGAGATGCTGTTCCACCCAGTCAGGAAAATCCCGGAAACTGTCCGTTGCTGGATCCAGAGAACCCACAAAACTGCCGACGGCCACCTCATAGGCATTGCGGGTGTCGATGACCAGCGTGTCGGGGTCATCCACCAGCTCATTCCAATTGCGAGGGTCCACGTAGGTCCCCACATTGCGGCGGGGATCAGCACAAGGCTGCCCCAGGCTCACGATCTCGCGCTTGCGACGGGCCTTGAAACGACGGAACGCCTGGCGGCTACATCGGCTCCGCTTCACCTGAAGGCGCTCGAAATGGGCATCCCCAAGTGTGATCCTGCTGCGCAAGCACTCCAGGATTGCGGTCACGCCCTGGTCGGGACCGCTGATCGTGCCATTCACACCTTCTGGTGCCAGCAACACTGAACCAACAACCTGTTCGCGACAGGCCAGTTCAGGCAGATCTGTCAGCAACGACTCCAATGCAGCAGGTGAAAGCGACGTGAAGGCATAAAACGCTGCCACGAGAAACGATGGGCTGTCGGCTTGCGCCGCCGTCATGCCGCTGCTGTCTCCTGTTCTGGCTGCTGCTCGAGTGCCTCCTGTTCCTGCCAGCTGGCCTGAACCCCGGCAGCTTCCAGCAGAGCCCGGTCGGCATCCACCGCAGGGTTACCTGTTGTCAGCAAGGTATCGCCGTAAAAAATCGAATCCGCACCTGCTTGAAGGCAGAGGATCTGAGCTTCCCGATTGAGTTCTTCCCGACCAGCGCTCAGTCGCACACGGCTGAACGGCATCAAGATTCTGGCAACGGCCACCATCCGGACCAACTCAAGCGGATCAACGGTGGGCAAACCTTCCAGGGGTGTTCCCTCGACAGCCACCAAACCATTGATCGGGACACTTTCCGGATGTGGGTCAATGCAGGCCAGAACCCGCAGCATCGAGGCACGGTCGCGAAGCGTTTCGCCCATGCCGATGATTCCACCGCAGCAGAGCGTCACTCCGGCACGACGCACGCGTTGCAGTGTTTCCAGCCTCTCCTCATAGGTTCGGGTGGTGATGATCCGGTCGTAATGCTCCGGACTGGTGTCGAGGTTGTGGTTGTAGGCCGTGAGTCCTGCTTCGGCCAGACGCTCCGCCTGCGTATCGGTGAGCATTCCTGCAGTGACACAGGCTTCAAGACCCAGCTCACGCACCCCTCGAACCATCCTCAGCATCGACTCAAAGGCAGGTCCTTCACGGATCTCCCTCCAGGCCCAGCCCATGCAAAAGCGATCGGCACCGGCAGCGGCCGCTGCACGTGCCCTGTCCAGGACCGCCTTCACCTCCAGGTCGGCCTGACCACCCACATCACTGCTGTTGTACATCGACTGGGAGCAGTAGGCACAGTCCTCCTCGCAGCCACCGGTCTTGACGCTCAACAAAGAAGCCAGCTGAACCCGGTACCCAGGATTGGCGGCCCGGTGCACGCTTTGGGCGCGCCAGAGCAAATCCATCAGAGGCAGGTCAAGCAGGGCTTGGATCTCCTCAAGCGTCCAGTCGTGGCGTAGGTCCACCGTGTCCGTCATTGAACCAGCCACCATTGCTGCTGCACTCAGGATCCCAGAGCGTGGGGCTCCATGGACTGAAGCCCACCAAAACGTCGCTGACGGCTCTGGTAATCCTGCAGTGCGAGCTGGAGAGCCTCAACATCGAAATCCGGCCAGCAAAGATCGGTGACATGAATCTCGGCATAGGCCAGCTGCCAGAGCAGGAAATTGCTGATCCGCCGCTCGCCACTGGTCCGAATCAGCAGATCCGGATCAGGCTCGCCCGCCGTGAACAACTCTGCGGCCAGCGCATTTTCATCGATTTGCGATGGCTCCAGCTCACCACGAGCAACGCGCTCCGCCAGACGCTGGCTGGCACGCACCAACTCACGACGACCTCCGTAATTGGTGCAGACGTTGAAGTGAATGCCGCTGTTTGCGGATGTCCGCTGCGTGGCTTCAGCGATCAGTTCCTGGAGCTT
>Ga0208130_1001408_pt1 | contig 11650 bp, 14 predicted proteins | sample ETNtaG_31_FD_185771 | JGI IMG/M metagenome (GOLD analysis project Ga0208130, IMG submission 185771) | Marine microbial and viral communities from oxygen minimum zone, Eastern Pacific Ocean - ETNP201310SV78 (SPAdes) (version 2) | ecosystem: Environmental > Aquatic > Marine > Oceanic ...
ATTAATATCAGAGGAGAACTCAATCCATGATCCTTTAAAAGGGATAACTCTGGCAGAATATAGTTTAGTCCCGTTAGCATGGAATGATTGTCCAAAAAACACACCAGGTGATCTGTGAAGTTGTGAAACAACAACTCTTTCAGCACCATTAATAATAAAAGTTCCACTCTTTGTCATGTAAGGAATTACCCCTAAGTATACATCCTGAACAATTGTTTCAAAATCTTCATGTTCAGGGTCAGTACAATAAAGCTTCAACCTTGCTTTTAGTGGGACACTGTAAGTTAATCCTCTCTCAATACATTCCTGTGTAGAATATCTTGGGGGATCAACAAAATAGTCAAGAAACTCTAAAACAAATTGATTTCTTGCATCTGAAATTGGAAAATTTTCCAAAAAAGTTTTGTACAAGCCTTCATCGCTTCTCTCATTAGATTTTGTTTCTAATTGAAAGAAATCTTTGAATGATTTAACTTGAATATCCAGAAAATCCGGATAATTTGGAATATCAGCCGATGTGGCAAAATTTACTCTATTAGATAAACTCATAAAAATATATTTAGTTAAAGAACAATTAAATTCTAAACACCATGTTTAGAATGAGGTTATGGAATTATTTTAATTCAACCTCAGCACCAGCTTCTTCCAAAGAAGCTTTAAAGCCTTCGGCTTCATCTTTAGCAACATCTTCTTTAATATTGCTAGGCGCATTATCTACAAGTTCCTTTGCCTCTTTAAGACCAAGACCTGTAAGTTCTTTAACTAATTTGACAACAGCTAGTTTTGAACCACCTGCTGCTTTTAAAACTACAGTAAATTCAGTTTTTTCATCAGCAGCATCACCTCCAGCTGCAGCTGCAGCACCTGCTACAGCAACTGGTGCTGAAGCAGCAGGTTCGATACCATACTCTTCTTTAAGAATATCAGCTAATTCACTAACTTCTTTTACTGTTAAGTTTACTAATTTTTCTGCAAAATCTTTTAAATCTGCCATTTTATAAAATTTAAATTATGTTAATTATCATCATTTTTTTCAGAAAGTGTTTTTAAAACACCACTGATTTTACTTCCACTTGATTTTAAAGCGGATATTAAGTTTTTAGCGGGTGACTGAAGAAGTGTTACAATTTCACCAATCAATTCCTCTTTAGATTTAATTTCTACTAGAGAATCTAGCATATCATCTCCCAAGTAAATTGATTCTTCAATGAAAGCACCTTTAAGGATTGGTTTTTCAGATTTTTTTCTGAAATTTTTAATAACCTTGGCAGGAGCATTACCAACTTCTGAATACATTAATGCTGTATTTCCTTTTAATACCGACTTAAGATCACCGAAATCTTTCTCCACTTCATCCATTGCTTTTTCAAGCAAAGTATTTTTAACAACTGACATTTTAATATTAGACTTAAAGCATGCCCTTCTTAGTTTTGAGGTAGAGTCTGCATTCAAGCCTGAACAGTCAGTTAGGTATATGTTAGAATTACTATCAAGTTCGGACTTGATAGAATTAATCATATTTATTTTTTCTTCTCTGGTCATAATATTAAATATTAGTATCCACTTTAATACCAGGGCTCATCGTACTTGACATAGAGATGCTCTGTAGGTAATTTCCTTTGGATGAGGATGGCTTAATTTTTATAATATGCTGAATAACTTCCTTTGCATTCTCATATATTTTGTCAGAATCAAACGAAACCTTACCAATAGAAACATGAACTATTCCATTTTTATCAACCTTAAAATCAATTTTTCCAGCTTTAACTTCTTCAACAGCTTTACCTACATTCATAGTAACAGTGCCAGTCTTTGGATTTGGCATAAGTCCTCTAGGACCTAAAACCTTTCCTAATGGACCTAATTTCCCCATGACACTCGGCATTGTAATAATAACATCTATGTCAGTCCATCCTCCTTTTATTTTAGCAATGTAATCATCAAGACCTACCAGATCAGCTCCAGCTTTTTTTGCTTCATCTTCCTTGTCTGGTGTAACTAATGCTAAAACCTTAACATCTTTTCCTGTTCCATTCGGAAGGCTTACAACTCCTCTTACATTTTGATCGGCTTTCTTTGGATCAACACTTAGATTAATTGCTAAATCGATAGATGAATCAAATTTTAATTTTGAAAAACCTTTGATTAAGTCAGAAGCTTCCTTTAATGAATAAAGCTTTTCTCTGTCATATTTCTCTAATGACCCTTTCCTGTTCTTAGTTAATTTAGCCATAATTATATTAAAATGGTGATGGACCTTTAACATTAAGCCCCATTGATCTTGCTGTACCAGCAACCATTTTCATAGCAGATTCAACAGTAAAAGCATTTAAATCTACCATTTTATCCTCCGCAATCTTTCTTATTTGATCCCATGAGACAGAAGCAACTTTCATTCTATTTGGTTCACCAGAGCCTTTTTTAACTTTAGCTGCCTCAAGTAATTGAGCAGCTGCTGGTGGAGTTTTAATAACAAATTCAAATGATTTATCTGCAAAAACAGAAATTACAACTGGAACAACTTTTCCAGGTTTATCTTGAGTTCTTGCATTAAATTGTTTACAGAACTCCATAATATTAACTCCTGCTGCACCAAGTGCTGGACCGACAGGTGGAGATGGATTAGCAGCTCCGCCTCTGATCTGCAGTTTTAAAACTTTTTGTACTTCTTTTGCCATCAGTATAAATTTAATTCTTAAGTGTGGAAGCCACCTAAAAATGATTTACTCGTAACAATTATATTTTCTCAACTTGCATATATGATAACTCTAAAGGAGTTTTACGTCCAAATATTTTTACCATAACCTCTAATTTTCTTTTGTCCTCATTAACTTTTTCAATGTTCCCATTAAATCCATTAAATGGACCATCAATAACTTTTATACTTTCACCAACAGTGAAAGGTATAGCAATATTTTCGCCTTCCATTGACAATTCGTCAACCTTTCCTAGCATTCTACTTACTTCGTTATTCCTAAGTGGGATTGGATCACCACCTTTAGTTTCACCAAGGAATCCTAATATATTAGGAAATGATCTTATGGTGTGAGGAATTTCACCTGTAAGATTAGCTTTTATCATGATATAGCCTGGGAAATAAACTTTCTCTTTACTAACTTTTTTGCCATTTCTAATTTGAATAACTTTTTGAGTAGGAACAACTATGTCCTCAACAAAAGAATCAATCTTAAGTCTTTTGATTTCTCCTTCAATATAGGTCTTAATCTTATTCTCTTGGCCACTTATGGCGCGAATAACATACCATTTTTTTTCTTGTACTTCAGTCATCACTACAACAAATCAAAATATAATTCAAAGACTTCTGATAAAATAGTATCAGCTAGCCAAATAATTAAAGCAAAAATTACAGAGAAAACAAAAACTACAACGGTCATTCTTTGAAGCTCCATTAAAGGTGTCCACGATACATGGTCCCTTAATTCGTCAAAAGAATCTTTAATGTAGTTAATAATTTCACCCATATCTTTTTCTAGCACGGGTTGAGAGACTCGAACTCCCGACACCTGGTTTTGGAGACCAGTGCTCTACCAACTGAGCTAAACCCGTTTGTGTTGAGAGTCTTATCAATCAAACCCAATTAAAAATGAAGGCTAAAAGTAGCCTTCATTTTTAATAAAATTTAATCTAAAATTTCAGTTACCTGACCAGCACCTACTGTTCTACCACCTTCTCTTATCGCAAATCTTAATCCAACGCTACACGCGATAGGTTGAATTAAATCAACAGTTATTGTTAGGTTATCACCAGGCATTACCATTTCAACTCCGCTTGGAAGCTCAATATTTCCAGTAACATCAGTAGTTCTTACATAAAACTGTGGTCTATAGTTATTGTGGAAAGGAGTGTGTCTACCACCCTCTTCTTTCTTCAAAATATATACCTCAGCTTTGAACTTTTTATGAGGTTTAACTGAACCAGGCTTACATATTACCATTCCTCTACTGATATCTGTTTTTTCGATACCTCTTAAAAGAATTCCAACATTATCACCTGCTTCTCCTCTATCTAATATTTTTCTAAACATTTCAACACCAGTTACAGTGGAGGCTAGCTTTTCAGCACCCATACCAATGATATCAACAGCATCACCAGTATTTGCAACACCAGTTTCAATTCTACCAGTTGCTACAGTTCCTCTACCTGTAATTGAAAAAACATCTTCAATTGGCATTAAGAAATCCTTATCTACTTCTCTTGTTGGAAGCTCAATCCATGAATCAACTGATTCCATCAATTTAGAAACAGTTTCAACCCATTTAGCTTCACCATTTAAAGCACCAAGTGCAGAACCAAGAACAACAGGTGTATTATCACCGTCATACTTGTAGAAGTTTAATAAATCTCTTACTTCCATCTCAACTAATTCTAATAACTCAGCATCATCAACTTGATCTGCTTTGTTTAAGAAAACAACAATTCTTGGAATACCAACCTGTCTTCCTAATAAGATGTGCTCTCTTGTTTGTGGCATTGGGCCATCAGTTGCAGCAACAACTAGAATAGCACCATCCATTTGAGCAGCACCAGTTACCATGTTTTTAACATAGTCAGCGTGTCCAGGACAATCTACGTGGGCGTAGTGTCTAGATGCTGTTTGGTATTCTACGTGAGATGTGTTAATTGTTATACCTCTTTCTTTTTCCTCAGGAGCGTTGTCAATTTGATCAAAACTCTTAAGCTCAGAAAGCCCTTGTTCAGCTAATACTTTAGTGATAGCTGCTGTTAGGGTAGTTTTACCGTGATCAACGTGTCCAATTGTACCAATATTTAGGTGCGGTTTGGAACGATCAAAAGTTTCCTTAGCCATAATTTTAGATTTTTTTTGTTTATAAATGCGCGCAAATATAATGATTTTATGCTAATAAACTCATTTTATTTGGATTTTTTTTACAGAGTATCTTTTGGGAAAACTAATTGGTCTTTTTCTTGACAATGAACAAGCCAGAATTAATATCACTAATAATTATATTTTCACTATTAAAATATGGATATACACTCCAAGCACCATTGAATGCTTCAATTTCTTGACCTTTTTTTCCTGTATGATCACCTGGATCTCCATATGGTGGGGAACTTTCATCTACATTATTGTGATGATGATCATCATCAATATGTGTGTCAAAAAATCCAACTTCGGTAAAACTTTTTTGTTCAATGTTAATTATATCAATAACCCTCATCCCTGATGTATAACTTGCTAAGTAAAATTTACTACCAACTACATATCCATTATGATCAATTGCTTCTGTATCAGACAAGTAATTAAAATGTAAAATAGGATTATCGAGGTCTGAAATATCAATTACTATTGTTCTGGTTTCTACATTGTCCTTTAGAGTCCATGGTTGGGTTGATTGGTCTAGCTCATCTAACTCATCACCTAAAAGAGCATACCTGTGATCTTCGGTTAACCATGATTGGTGAGTGTACTCATCATCATAATAAAACTGACTAATTAATTCAGGATTATTTTTATCAGTAACATCAACAATAACAACTTTTGTTTCATTACTTCCAATGTAAATTTCCTTACCAAAATGATCACTATCAGGACCTTTGTAATTAACAATTTGAGCATCATGGGTGTATCCATGATCAGGTAATTGTAATTCAAGAACTGGGGATGTTGGATCAGCTATATTTAAAGCATGAATTCCAAAACCAGGTCTGCCATTGCCTGCAACACCAGCCCCTGCAGTGTAGGCATATCCAGTTTCAGTATTTATTGCAATGTTGTGGGCTTGACCATATCCGCTGTAGGTATAGTCTGCAGTGAAATTTTGTTTTGAGTCTAAGCCTCTTAACTGGCTAAGATCGAAAACTTGCATTCCATGACCCGCCGCCTCACTAACTATAAAAACATGATCATTAAACACTTTTAAATCTCGCCATGAGCTTGGTTCAGTTGCTGTTGGTAATTTACCTAGATAGAGTGGTGAAGTAGGTATACTTATATCTATAAAAGCAGTACCATTGTCAAGACCCATTAATGCGTATTCTTTACCTGAGCTTTTATCAGTCCATCCCCAACAATCGTTTCCAGAGTCAGCATTCATTTCATCAAGTGAAACATAACCCATTAGATCATAACCATCACATTCATACTCATATTCTTTACCATCAAGAGTAAATTTAGCATGTCCATCGATACATTCGGCCAAAGGACTTGTACTTGCAGCTGGTTCATATTTTTCATATTTACATGAAAATAAACCAAGAAGAATGATTAAACAGACTAATCGCATATCTGTAAAAATACAAAAATTAGGCCAAGGAGTTATTGGTTGGCCTAAATTTTAATTTACCAAATAATTTAAAAGTTGTATGTGTTTGTTGTAATTATGCTAAAGTAACGTTGGTAGCGGCTTTTCCTTTTCTTCCTTCACCTTCTTCATAATTTACCTTATCACCATCTTTGATTGTTACCCCTTCTAAAGCAGTTGCATGAACAAATATATCCTCACCGCTTTCGTCATTAGTGATAAAACCAAAACCTTTAGATACATTAAAAAATTTTACTGTTCCTGTCATTTTGAATTAATTTTCAGCAAATCTATACTTTAATTTTATTTATTTCTAATTTTTTTAATTAAAATAATAAATGAAAAAACAATAACTAAAAGAATTATTAATTCAGAACAGTTACCAAAAACATTTCTAAATAATTCTTCTAATGGATTCAATTGAAAAAATTTTGTGAGCCAATGCCGAGATTTGAACTCGGGACCTCTTCCTTACCAAGGAAACGCTCTACCCCTGAGCTACATCGGCTTAAAGGTTGAGCGGGAGACCGGGTTCGAACCGGCGACATTCAGCTTGGAAGGCTGACGCTCTACCAACTGAGCTACTCCCGCAATTGGTTTAGTGGGGAGAGCAGGATTCGAACCTGCGAAGGTAAAACCAACAGATTTACAGTCTGTCCTCGTTGGCCGCTTGAGTATCTCCCCAAAACTGAGCCGATGGAGGGACTCGAACCCACGACCTGCTGATTACAAATCAGCTGCTCTAGCCAGCTGAGCTACATCGGCGATTTCAGCGTTGGCAAATGTATTTAAATATTTTTTTTAAATCAATAATATTGGATTTTTATTTTAATCAATTTCTCTTGGATGGCTTTTATTGTAATCACTCACAATTTTTGGTAGTTTTATTTTTGTATAAATCTGAGTTGATGATAATGAAGCATGACCTAATATTTCTTTAATTGTATTAATGTCTGCACCATTATTTAGCATGTGAGTTGCAAATGTATGTCTTAGAACGTGTGGGCTAATCTTTACTTTGGATGATACACTCCTAAAGTATTTATTAATTACCCTGTAGATTGTTGATGTACTCAATTTTTTTGACTTTTTAGATTCAAAAAGATAAATTTTGGGGTCACTATTATTAATATAATCAGTGATATTAGATGACAAATTTGGTAACATTGGAATCATCCTTTGCTTATTTCTCTTGCCTGTAACTTTAATTACTCTACTATCAAATAATATATCAACTAACTTAATGTTGATTAACTCATCACGTCTAATGCCAGTCGAATAAAAAATTTCAATCATAAGTTTATCACGATTATTCATATCAGAAGATTCAAAGTTTTCGAAGACCTGATCGATTTCTTTTTCTGAAAATGGTATCACAATTTTTGATGAACTCTTTAAATTTTTGTGACCTTTCAATGGGGATGAATTAATTATTTCAATGTTAACCAAGTAGTCAAAATATGACTTTAAAGAAGCTATTTTTCTGTTTATTGAAATCTTTGAATATTTTTTTTCGGAAAGAACAACAATCCAATGTCTTATAAAAGAATAATTAATTTCTTTTGAAATTTTTGTTCCATTATCATTTAAGAATTTTTGAAAATCTTTAATATCTCTTAGATATGCAGCAATTGTATTAGCAGCAAATTTTTTTTCAAAACTCAAGTAATCTTTGAACTTGTTAAACAGCATAATTGGTGTTTAACACAAAAATAATGTAAAAAATTATGGATTAAAGATTTGCTTCTTTGTCTCTTAATTTCTGAATGTAAGAGGCTTTAATTATTTTGTTTCTATGTTTTACAGACGGCTTAGTAAAAGCTTGTCTTTCTCTAAGAGACTTTAACTTACCAGTTTTATCAAACTTTCTTTTGAATCTTTTGATAGCCTTATCAATACTTTCTCCTTCTTTTACTGGAATTATTAACATATAAATTATTTAAGCGGAGCAAATATAATATTTAAATGGAAAAAAGAATTTATTTTGATAAAATTTTTCTTGAAATCACAAGTTTTTGAATTTCACTTGTACCCTCTCCTATTGTACAAAGTTTTGAATCTCTGTAGAATTTTTCTACAGGAAAATCTTTAATATATCCATACCCGCCAAAAATTTGAACTGCTTCACTTGATACTTTGACACATACTTCAGATGCATACAACTTACACATAGCACTAATCTCAGTCACAGGTTTAGAATTATTTATCATATGTGAAGCTTTATGAATCAACAACTCTGAAGCTTCAATTTCGGTAGCAATCTCTGCAAGTTTAAATGATATAGCTTGAAATGAACTGATAGGCTTGCCAAACTGTACTCTTTCATTTGAATACTTGAGTGCAGCTTCATAAGCACCTTTCGCAATTCCTAATGATAAAGCTGCAATTGAAATTCTACCACCATCTAATATCTTCATTGATTGCTTGAAACCATCTCCAACTTCTCCAATTCTATTTGAATCATCAACGATACATTCATCAAAAATCATTTCGGCTGTTTCAGAAGCTCGCATTCCGAGTTTATTCTCTTTTTTTCCAGCTGAGAGTCCTCTAGTACCCTTCTCAATCATAAATGCAGTTGCATTATTTTTTTCTCCAACCGGACCTGTCCTAAATATTACAATAGCTAAATCACCTGATTTTCCATGTGTTATGAAATTCTTTGTACCATTAAGGATCCATTTATTCCCTTTTTTACAAGCAGTTGAAGCCATTTTACTTGCATCAGATCCTGTGTTTGGTTCGGTTAAACCCCATGCTCCTACTAGTTTTCCAGATGCAAGTCCAGGCAACCACTTTTTAATTTGATCTTTATTACCAAATTTCAAAAGGTGGTTAGTACACAATGAGTTATGTGCTGCTAATGATAATCCAATCGATGGATCAATTTTAGATATTTCTTCAATTACAGCTACATATTCGTGATAGCCTAAACCAGATCCACCATATTCTTCAGGAACAATCATCCCCATAAAACCAAATTCTCCAGCTTTATTCAAAACTTCTTTTGGAAAATGTTGATTCTCATCCCAATCTAGGACATAAGGCTTGATGTATTGAAGGGCAAAATCCCTTGCACTCTCACGAATAATCTTTAGAGAATCTTTAACGTCAAATATATTTTCTATTTCACTTTTAATCTTCATATATAATTTATTTTATTGCATCTAAATATTTTGTTAATTGTTCTTTAACCACAGGGAATAATATATATAATCCTACCATGTTTGGAAATACCATTGCAAAAATCATAGCATCCGAAAATGCCCATATTGAATTCATGCTTGCTGCAGAACCAATAATAACAAAAGACAAAAATAATAACTTGTAAGTTAAATCTGACTTTTCTCCTCGACCAAATAAAAATTTCCATGATTGTAAACCATAATATGACCATGAAATCATTGTTGATACTGCAAATAAAACTACTGCAACAGTTAAAAACACATCTGAATAAGGGATGTATTCTGCAAATGCTTTTGATGTAATTCCTGCACCCTCATACATTACACCATCAATCATTACCCCACCTTCTCCACCATATGCAAATACTCCTGTTGAATTAAAAGTTATTATAACTAAAGCGGTTAATGTACAAATAACTACAGTATCAATAAAAGGTTCTAGTAGTGCAACAAGACCCTCAGAAGCAGCATATTTTGTTTTTACAGCTGAGTGAGCTATTGATGCTGAACCAACACCAGCTTCATTAGAAAAAGCTGCTCTTCTGAAACCAACCATCAAAACACCAATAATTCCACCTACGCCAATGGCAGTTGGATTAAATGCTTCTTTCACAATCAAGGCAATTGCATCATCTAAAAAACTAAAGTTTACAAGCAATATATATAAGCAAGCAACAATGTAAAGTAAGGCCATAAATGGGACGATTTTTTCTGTCACGGAGGCAATCCTTTTGATACCACCAATAATTATAACTCCTACAACTATAGCTAAAATTATACCAATAACGGCTCCTGCAAAGGTAGATTCAAAACCCAACAAATCTTTTAAAACTAATGCAGCTTGATTTGCCTGAGCTGCATTTCCTCCACCAAAGGATCCACCAATACAAAAAATTGCAAAGAAAACTGCAGAAATTTTTCCAAGTGTTGCAAAGCCCTTTTCTTTTAACCCCTTAGTTAAATAATACATAGGTCCACCATAAACCACACCATTTTCATCAACATCTCTGTAGTGTACACCTAATGTACACTCAACAAATTTCAATGACATACCCATCAAGCCACATACTATCATCCAAAAAGTTGCACCAGGACCACCAAGTGCAATTGCTAAAGCAACCCCAGCAATGTTACCATTTCCAACTGTTCCAGACACAGCGGTTGTTAATGCCTGAAAATGTGATACTTCACCATCTTTTGATGAAGATTCATCTTTTTCAACTTCATCATATTTACCACTAACTACTCTTATTGAAGTCATGAAGTATTTTATGTTTGGAAATCCAAAGTACAAGGTGAAAAATATGGCACTACCAACCAATAGATATATCACGAAAGGATTTTCTCCAACAGAGAAGAAAATTACGTTATTAAAAAAATCAGACACTGGCTGAAACGCTTCATCTATTTTTTGATCTAAACCTTTTTCTTGTGATGAAATTGGTAAAGTAAATAGGGTAAAAAAAGTTAAAAGGAATATTTTTTTCATAAAAGTTGTTTGAATTATTTGTATTTCAAAATTTTTAAAGATCAAAAACAGAAGATCTCTTCGAATATACTATATCTTTAATTTTCATCCAAAAAGCTAGTACAAGATATACGAGGAATCCAAAACCAAGACTAAAAAAACTGCTGTAAATAAAGAATAACCTCACGTGTTTAGATCTAATACCCAAAAAATCAGCAAGTCTTGAGCAAACCTTAAAGCCATATTTTTCGAAAAAATATCTTACTTTATCTAACCGTTTCATAATTACATTCAACCCAATCCAAGTATCCAGATTCTAAATTGTATAAATTTGTAAATCCTAATTCTTTCATGATTTCACAAGCAGAATAACTCCTTTTTCCAGATCTGCAATAGACATAATATGACTTTTTTTTATCTAACTCATTGAGAAAACTAACAAATTTTGCAGCATCATAAAAATCGACATTTATTGATGATTGAATATGTCCTTCATTAAATTCTTCAATAGTTCTGACGTCAATACACACAGAGCTGGAATCAGCATCTTTCTTTTTTTTCCAATCGCTAGAATTAAGATTCATTTTTGAATTTAAAATGCAAATTAAAAAACAATATCAAAAAAATATCATTAATATGATTTTTATTGAAAAAAAATTATATTTGAGGCATGAAATTAAAAAATCAAAATCTTTGGTGGTGGATCAATTCTA
>Ga0208130_1001409_pt1 | contig 11648 bp, 10 predicted proteins | sample ETNtaG_31_FD_185771 | JGI IMG/M metagenome (GOLD analysis project Ga0208130, IMG submission 185771) | Marine microbial and viral communities from oxygen minimum zone, Eastern Pacific Ocean - ETNP201310SV78 (SPAdes) (version 2) | ecosystem: Environmental > Aquatic > Marine > Oceanic ...
AGCAGAAGCTAAAGAAGAACCCGAAGCAGAAGCTAAAGAAGAACCCGAAGCAGAAGCTAAAGAAGAACCCGAAGCAGAAGCTAAAGAAGAACCCGAAGTTGATATTGAAAAAGTTTTAAATTTCGACGAATTTAGGCCAGGGGATAATATAACTGTAAATATAAAAATTATTGAAGGTGACAGGCAAAGAACTCAATCATTTCAAGGTGATGTAATAAAAGGCAGATTTATAAAATCAAAAAATCCAGATAAAGCATCAACCTTTTTAATTAGAAGAATTGCAAGCGGAGTAGGCGTTGAAAGAATTTTTCCATTTTTCTCTCCGTCAATTGAGTCAATAAAATTAAATAGAAAAGGTAAAGTCAGGCAAGCAAGAATCTACTATATGAGAGAGCGAGCTGGAAAAAGGGCAAGGATTAAAGAAAGAAGGAATTAGAAGTATGTCTATACTCCCTATCTTAACTTTCCCTAACAGTCTTCTTAGAAAAAAAGCTAAGCCAATTAAAATTATAGATAATGAACTTAAAGACTTGATTGTTAATATGACAGATACTCTAAAACAAGCCCAAGGAGTTGGGTTAGCAGCAAATCAAGTAGGTGTTCTTAAACGATTGTGTATTATTAAATCGAGCCCAGATGAAGATTATAGAGCTTATATTAATCCTGAAATAATAAAAAAAACTGGAACTCGATTTGTTAACGAAGGGTGTTTAAGTTTCCCTGAATATAACGGGATAGTTAAAAGATCAATTAGTATCACAGCAAGATATTTAGATGAAACAGGGGGAAAAATTAAAATTACTGCAGATGAATTACTTTCTCAGGCTTTAGAGCATGAAATTGATCATTTAAACGGCATACTTTTTATTGATCATCTAAAGGAACATGAAAAATTAGTTAAAAATGGTATTGATGACGGTCATCACAATCATGATGTCAATTATAGTGTAAATGTCGAAGATAATATTAAAAAGGAAAAATTTGATTCAAAATTATATACTAAGACAGGTATAGATGATTTAAATCTTGCTCTTGAAAAGGCCGATATATTAAAGGAAGTTAAAGGTAAATAATGATAAATATTAGAACATTAATTTTTACATCATTCATTTTTATATTTTCAATTTTAATTCTTTCATTTAATACTATTTCCTTTAATTTTTTGGGTATCGATTTTGATCGAGGGGACTCAGAGACAATATTTGGTTTAACACTTGGATTAGATTTAAAAGGTGGAACACATTTAGTTTATGAAGCAATTCCAAATAAAGGTAGAGATATTTCAAACGAAGATATGGAGGGTGCGAGAAAAATTTTAGAAAGAAGAGTGAATTCTTTCGGTATATCTGAATCATCAGTTCAAATTGTAGGCTCCGGAAGTGGAGTTAATAATAAACTTCTTGTTCAACTCCCTGGTCTAAGTGATTTAAATATAAATATTACTGTTGCAGGTGGTGTAACAGGTGAAAACCTAAAAGAGGTATTAGATGAATCTGGTTATACAGATATTGAGGTTGAGGAAATTGATTTGGTTGAAGGAAGATTCTTATTGTCTGGACCTAAGCTTAAAAATAATAATGAACTCCCTAATTTAATTAATGCCCTAGATAATAAATATCCATTTAGTTTTCTAATTGCATTCAGTAGCCAAACTGAAGATGGAGAAGAAACTGATGTCCCAACATTAGATAAAGTAATTGAGTCAGTTTCAAAAGTTGATCAAAATAGTGCAGTTGAAGACTTATCCCAGGGAATATATAGAGTTACTTTAAATGATTTTGATATTACATCTGATGAAAAGAATTTAAGGTCTTTGGATCAAGAAAAAGTTCAGGCGTTTGTTGAATCATTTGATAGCATTGGTGATATTTTTCAAGTATCTATTTCTGGGGGTGTTTCAAATTGGAAAGTTTCTGGAGGAGTTGAAGAGGCAAAAAAACTTATTGGAGAAACAGCACAATTAGAATTTAAAGAAAGAGACTGTTTACCAGTAGAGAATGAAAATAATGAAGAAATATGGCCTCCTGACAACTTGTCAGTTGAAGAGTGGATTCAAGCAAGATGTGTTTTTCCAAATTATTATGAAGATAAAGCCGTTGCACTTTCTGGTGAAGACTTGATTGATGCTTTTCCAGATGTTCAGCCTGGAATTGCCAGACCAGTTGTGACAATTATATTTGATGATGATGGGGCGGACGAGTTCTATGATTTGACAAGTAGGGTGGCAAAAAATCAAGATCTTTTAGCAATATTCTTGGATGGAGAACAATTAATTGCACCTAGTGCAAGTTCAGGAATTTCAGGTGGAAGGGCATTCATACAAGGCCCAACTTTTGATTCACAAAGTGTCAAAACAATTTCAATACAGCTTAAATCTGGTGCATTACCAGTAGGATTAAATTTGATCCAAGAAAGAAATGTTGATGCTTCTTTGGGTTCAGATTCATTATCTAAAAGTTTGTTTGCTGGTTCTTTAGGATTACTCTTAGTTCTACTATTTATGATTTCTTATTACAGAATTCCAGGTGTAGTCGCATCAATGTCTTTAATTTTTTATTCACTTCTACTTCTAGCTGTATTTAAAATAATCCCAATTACTTTAACTCTGTCAGGTGCTGCAGCAGTAATTTTATCTATTGGTGTAGCAGTTGATGCAAATATTTTAATTTCTGAAAGAACTAAAGAAGAATTAAGAAGTGGAAGAAATATTTTCTCTTCAATCAGTGAAGGGTTTTCAAGAGCTTGGCCTTCTATAAGAGACAGTAATGTATCAACAATAATAATTTGTATAGTTTTATATTGGTTCGGTGACAGATTTACTACTAGTGTAATTCAAGGTTTTGCTTTGACACTGGGAATTGGAGTATTAATTAGTATGTTTACTGCATTTACAGTTAGCAGGCTTCTAATGAGGTTAATATCATCCACTCCAATTGGAAATAAAGACAACCTGTATGATCCACTTGGGTCAAGAAAAGTAGGTAGTAATGATTAATATTGTTGCGAAAAGAATGTGGTTTTTAAGTGCATCAACAATAATATTAATTGTTGGTATTTTATCACTTCTATTTCCGCCACACCTGAATTTAGGAATAGATTTCTTGTCTGGGACTGGGGTTACTGTAAAATTTGAAAACGATATCAATTCCTCTCAAATTGAAAGTCAGTTTAATAAGATTGGGCTTGATTCACCAAGCATCCAGTCAATGGGGGACAAAACCTTCTTTATCAGAACAGAAAAACTTTCTGATTTTGATGTAGAAAATAATGATTCAACTGTTTCAAGAAGTGATTTAGAAAAATCTATTGAAGAGATAGATAGTGATGCTGAAATTATTGAAATAGAAAGTGTTGGTACAAAAGTTGCTGAAGGCACAGTAAGAAATTCAATAATTGCTGTAAGTGTTGCATCCTTCTTTGTTATGCTATACGTGTTATATGCTTTTAGAAGATTAGAAAAATCATATAGATTTGCCTTTTCAGCAGTTTTAACTTTAGTACATGATGTTGTTTTAGTAACTGGGATTTATGCCTTGCTAGGTCATATTTTCGGACTTCAAGTTAATTCCGTTTTCATTGTTGCACTTCTTACTGTTATTGGATATAGCGTAAACGATACTATAGTAATTTTTGATCGTATAAGAGAAAATCAAATTAAGTTTCCTGATAATAAATATTCATCAAATATAAACATTTCAATTAATGAATCAATAATAAGATCATTGGGCACAAGTATTACAACTTTATTAGTATTATTTTCAATGTTAGTACTTGGCGGATCAACTTTAAGAGAATTTATAGTTGTTTTAATATTAGGTGTTATTGTAGGAACATATAGCTCTATTTTCATAGCTTCACAATTTTTAATTATTTGGGAAGAAGGAATTAAAAAGAAATAGTATTTATTTCTTCCTGGAATAAAACAAATATGCTGTCACTTAACAATTTCCCTTTTTGAGTTAAGATTGTTTTTTCATTGTCGTTTCTAATTAATTTAAAATCTCGTAATTTTTTAATTAAATGAAAAAATTTATCATTAAAATCAAAATCAAATTTTTTACTAAATTCATTATGATTGATTCCTGAGGATAATCTAAGATCTAACATGATTCCTTCAATCAAATTATCTTTTTTATTTAAAGTATAATCTTCCTCAAATTCTAAAATTGAACTCTTTAAATTATTTATATATTTTTTTAAAGATTTAGTATTTGTCTTTCTTTTATTTTCATAAAACGATGATGCCCCAGGCCCAAATCCTAGATAATCGTATTTTTTCCAATATCTCATATTATGCACCGATTCCATTTTTGGTTTTGACCAATTAGAAATTTCATAATTCTGATATCCATGATCTAAAAGTATAGAGTTCATTACAGCAAACATTTTTACAATAGTTTCATCACCAAGTTCAGTGATTTTGTTTGCTAATAAATCCCTATGAAACTTTGTCTTTGGTTCATATGTCAGTTGGTATGCAGATAAATGCGGGAAACAAAATTTAATAAATTTATTAATAGAATCTTCCCATGTTTCTATTGATTGTCCAGGAACTCCATAAATTAGATCTAGGTTAATATTGTTAAAATCTTTATTTTTCAACAAGTTTAGTGAATTAATTAATTCAATGGAATTATGATTTCTTCCCAATTTTTTTAGAATATTGTCATCAAAACTTTGACCCCCGATACTAATTCTATTAATTCCTAAATCTTCATATAAACTAACCTTTTCTAAATTAATATCTTTTGGGTTAACTTCAATTGATATTTCAATATTTTGATTAAAATTGAAATTTTCTTTTAATGAATGAAAAATTAATTCAAAATCTTTATTTGATAAATAAGATGGTGTACCTCCACCGAAAGATAAAGACTCAATATTAGTATTTTTAATACTCCTTAATTCAATCTCATTAATAATTGAATTAACAAATTCAGGAATTAAATTATCAACTTTTGAAAATTTATTGAAGTCACAATATGGGCAAATTACATCACAAAAAGGAATATGAATATAAATTGATAACGATTTATGGGGTCCATAATCCAGACTGTTTATCTTGCTCTCCTTCATTTTGAACTTCTTTTTCATTTTTTTGCTGTAGATTATTTTGATTTTCAGTTATCCACCTATTCATCTTATCAAGAGAAGGGGGTATTACATTAAATATTTCCATATCATCAGGAAATTTATGAGAACCAGAAGAAATTATAAATAAAGCCGCTTCACCTTCATTTAGACCATTTAATTCATCATGGATTATTTTTGATCTTTCAGTGATTATATTTGTATAATTTTTTTCTGTAACTTCTTTTGCATTTTCACTTACGAATCCTAACTGAGCTATTCTTGTCCAATCAATTAGCTCTTTATAATTATTTTCATCTTCTATTTTTTTATAATTTGAACCAGATTTAATTCTTGAATCAATCGTATTTAAGCACCATTTATTATTTTCATTTAATAATTTTGAAGCTACATCATATTCTTGATACATTCCTTCAATATAAATGTAGTTTATTGTTCCAGCAGTTTTTTCAAGATTATCTAATTGATCTGAAATTGAATTCCAGTATTCCAGCAGCAAGTTTTCAAAATCTTTATTTCCCGGAAAATAATTTTGTATATTTTGTACTAAATATAATTTTCTTTTAAGTTGAACATTGTCAGCTTGAGGTTTACTTATTTTTCCTATTTCTTCAGACATTATTGCTCCTTTTTATACTGAGAAAAGAAAGTTTATAACATCTCCAGAGTTAATGATGTAATTTTTACCTTCTCTTTTTATGATTCCTTTATCTTTTGCTTCTTTTTCAGAAGAATGTTTTATTATTTCATCAATATGAATAACTTCTGCTCTTACAAATCCCCTTGCAATATCACTATGTATTTTTCCGGCAGCTTCAACTGCAGTCAGGCCTTTTTTTAAAATCCAAGACCTGCATTCTTTTTTTCCAGCTGTAAGAAAGCATATTGATTTAGAAATATTCAAAATAGATTCAAAAAACATGTTTATATTATTTTCAATTTGCAATTCATTCCTAAATTCTTTAGCTTCTTCTTCCTTAATCTCTACCAAGTCCTCTTCAAATTTCAGTGGAATTTGAAGAACCTTTGTATTCTGATTTAATAATGACTTAGCTTTATCAATATCTACTTGGTTTATTTGATTATTTTCATCTGAATTAATTATTAGCATGATAGGCGATTTTGCCATTAAGAAAGTGCTATCTACTAATGCCCTATGATCATCTGATATTTTTTCTGAAAAAAAATGTTCCCCTGATTCTATTAAATCTGATAACTCCTTAAGTTTATTTATTTTTTTATCGATATTTTCTTTTTCTTGTTTGTTAAGTGATTTATCATAATTAGATAAATTTGAAATCCTTTTTTCAATAATTTGAACATCAATTAATCTTGATTCAATTACAAATTGTTCTATATCGTTTAAAAAATTCACTTCTCCGTAAGGATGAGGAACAGATTCATTTTTAAAAGCTCTTACAACAAATATAACTCCATCAAACTTTTGAATTTCTTGTAGATTTTTCTTTTCAAGGAAATCACTTGAAGAATCAAAACTTATTAGAGATTCGGGGTCAGTTAAATCTATTTCTCCATAAACTTTTTTTTCAGTTTTATACCAATCAGATATTTTATCAAGGTTTAAATCAGGAACTTTTACAGATCCGACTTTCAAATCTCTATTATCATTCCTTTTTGATTTAGTTAGAGAATTATACAGAGATGTTTTACCACTTTGGGGCAAACCCATTATTAGAAAATTCATTTAATTTTTTTTAATTGTTTATATAACATATATATAATATATGTATATTAAATATTTATGGAAATTAACTTAGTTTGTGGTACAAATTTTCATCTAATTGAAAATTTTATCTCTGAAATAAAAAATAATAACAATTTTGAATTTGAAAGAATCGACGCACAGATAATTTTAAAAGATGAAATTTTAAATAAAATCTCAACTTTTTCCATGTTTTCAGAAAAAAAACTAGTCTTAGTTGATTCGTTGCTAACTAAAATTTCTTCTGAAGAAAAAAGCGGAGAGTGGGATAGTTTTTTAGAAAATATTAAATCTTCTGAATCTCATAATATTTTATATTTAATCGAAAAGTTTGAATCTGAGAGCGATTTAAATTCTTTGAAAAGAAAAAATATTTTTAAAGATATAAACTTTATTACTAAAGAATTTAATACCCCATCAGGTAGAGGTTCATTTGAAAAAATTACCAATTGGATAACTTCAAAAGAAAAGCAATACGGTTTAAAGCTTACAAACAACCAAAGATCAGTATTTATATATGATTCAAATAGAGATTATCTCTTAATTGAAAATGAATTATTAAAATTATCAAACTTTTCTAATGGCCAAGAAGTTAACGAAGATGACTTTAACAATATAGTATCGATATCAAAAAATTATAAGATCTTTGACTTAATTGATGCCTTTTTTTCAAGTAATCGAAAAGATATTTCTGTGACAATCAATAAACTATATTTATCAGGTGTAAATGTAATAGAGATTACAAATATGATTGCTTCTGAGATGCATAAAATATTGCAAATAAAATTCTTACTTAATGAAGGCAAAAATAATTCTGAAATTTCAAAAAATTTGAGGATATCAAGTACTTTTTATTTTAATAAATTAGCTAATTCTTCAAGAAAAATCCCTATAGAGAGATTAAAAATTATTTATGAATCATTGTTAGAGTTTGATTTAAAATGTAAAACCAAAAACTTTGAAAAAGAATTAGAATTAGAATTGTTACTTTTATCAATATGAAAATGAAATTATCATACATAATTATTTCTTTGATTATTTTTTCTTGTTCTAATCAATCTCATCAAGAAAATTTAAATAATGAATTAGTAGAAAAAAATAATCCTGATCAATATAGTGAATCAGTTGATTCAACCGATAGCATAATACATTATGTAAGAGCACATAGATCTCTTGAAGTAAAAAACCTTAGTTTTGCAGAAGCAAGATTTAAAAAAGTTGTTGAATTAGAACCTAATTTTGCAAGAGGCTGGCTGGGTTTAGGCGAAGTATCAATTTTAAAAAATAATTTTGAAAATGCATCAAATCATCTTGACAGAGCATTAGAACTAAAGCCTGACTTATATGAAGCGATTTATTTAAAAGGTGTGGCGAAAAATTTTCAAAACAATTGTGAAGAATTTATAGCATTGTTTGAAGAAATAACCATAACTCCATTAAATAGACTTAACCTATTAATTAGTAATTGTTTTTTGAAAATTAATGATTATGATCAAGCTAAATTATTCTTTGATAATTCAGATACAAGTTTCACTGATGATTATGATCTTGTTGCAGAGCATTATTTTTTAAAAGGAGATTTTAATAATGCAAAAAAAATAATCAATTCAAATCAACTAAATTACAAAGATCCTAGATATTTATTAGTTAGTTCAAAAATATCGATTGAAGAAGGAAGCTATGCTGATGCAGAAAAGAAAATCTTGGAACTCATAGAAATTAGTAAGGAACCTAAAATTCCTATTTATATTAATCAAGGGCAAGATCTTCTTGAAGAAATTAAAAGTTTTCTAACTGATTAAGTTCATTAATCAAATCATTTTCAGAAATAAATCCTTCAAATTTTGCTTTTAGAACTCCATGTTTATCTAAAAAGAAAATCCATGGTTCAGTAGGTAAACCCCACTTTTTAACTGGGTCAGTTACCTCTAAGCTATCTATATCTCTTAATGTTTTTCCAATAAAATTTTTATATACTTCCACATGAATATAATTATAGTTAACAAATTCTTTTTTAATTTTCTTTAAGTTTTCAAGAATTGGGCCACATGTACCTGATACACATAATGCAGGTGTCGAAAATAATACAATTGTTGGATTCTCATTATTAATAGATTCTTCATAAGAAGATCTGTATAAATCAATTTCTGGATTTGGGTCTGAAGTTATATTTTTTAATTCCAATTCAGAATTAGCAGTTAAAGTTTTTATTTTTGGAGGTTTTTCGCCAATCTTTGGTGTAACAGAGTTTAAATTTACGTTAAATATTGCTTTGGATTCATATTTATTTAAAGAAATTATTAATTCGTGAAATCCAGATTCATTAAGTTTAACCTTTGTATTGTATGCCCCTTTACCTTTAAACCAATTCTGATATTCTGCTGATATTATAGTTTCATTATTAGATTTTAAATTTTTTAACTTTACCTCATCCAAATTGTCATTAATTTGATTTCCATTAATATCTAAAACCGCAAAATTAATTATATTCTCTCCAATAGATAAATCAGATGAAATAATAATTATGGAAAGTTCATCAAATACTTTTTCAGAAGAAATATTACATGACAATATAGTAAAAATACTTAAAAATATTGTGAGAAATTTATATTTCATAATAGTGTCAAAATGTTTTTTGGATTATCAATAATCATTTTATTAATATCTTTATCACTTATTCCATAACTTATCATTCTTGGCAAGATCATTTCTAATAAATATGAATAACCATGCCCACCAAATTTTTTAAGTCTATGTTTTGAGTAAATATCATGACCAAGCAAAATTTTATTTGAATAACCATTATCAACCAAATGTTTAATAAAGTTAATTTTCTGATAGTCATTTGGCATATAACTTTTTTTATTCAATGGGTAATATGATGATTCAATTCCAAGTTGATCAAAATTCATATATACGTTTTCTAATGCAAGTTCTTTAAGCTTATCCAAAGAATAAATTGTTCTTTCTATATGGCCTATAACAACTCTCTCAATGTTGGCATTTTCCTTTTTAAGAAATTCAATAATTTCGAAAGGAGAATTTTCGTTTCTTCCAGGGTGAATAATAATACTAGCACCAGTTCTTTGCTGAGCAATTGCAGAAGCCTTTAAACTTTTCTTTTCATTTTCAGTTAATGGGTAGCTGCACCCTATTTCACCTATTACTCCGGATGAAATTTTGTTAACTGGATTAAAAAAATCATTAATAATAATATCTGAGATATCTTTAACATTTTTATGCTTGAAAAACTCAGGAAGAGAATTATCTACATAAAACCCAGAACCTAAAATAATATTTAAATTTGTGGCACTACTTAATGATTTTAATCTTTCAGCATGATTTTTTAATCTAATTGATCCAATTGATGTAAGTTCAACAATGCTGTCCCCATACTCTTTAAAATCATTTAATTCATATAAAGTATCTTTATAACTATTGAGTATTAAATTGTCCTTATTACTATTCCAATAATTTCTTATCCATCCAAGATTACCTAATGAAACTTTCTCTAAAGATTTTTTGTAATCTTTTTTTAATGGCGGGTCCTGATATACAACTTCAAAGTCAATAAATAAGTGTTCATGACAAATGGTTTTTCCTAAGTCATGTGGTTCTATTAAACCATTGACAGTTAATATTTTACCTTTGACATCACCATGTTTTAACTGAGCCATTAACTATAAGAATTTATAATTGTTTCATTATCACTTAAAAAAGAGTCCTTGAAATTGGTTCCAATTCCATTACCTTTCATGGGGTATACATATCCATTTTCAATTTTTGGCATTGTGTCTATGATGTCTCTGTACCACGTATTATTAAAAGCTCTTACTGTTTCTTGAATCATTGCATTTGGTGCGCTAAGGCTTAAATGTATACCATTAATTAGCGTTATTGGCCCAACACAGTCGTGAGGTGCAACAGGTAAATGATTAGCAGCAGCCATTGCAGAAATTCTATTTGCTTCAGAAATTCCTCCAACCCAGCATATATCAAACATACAAATATCAACTGCCTTTTTTTCAAATAGTTCTCTAAAACTCCATCTTAATGACATAGTTTCACTCGCAGTTACAGGAATATGAGTAAATTTTCTGAAATCTGCAAGAGCATCTAAATTGTCCATAGGTATTGGATCTTCAAACCATAATGGTTCTATTGGCTCTAATGCTTTTGCAATTCTTTTTGCTGAAGGTAAGTTCCACATTGAGTGAAGCTCAACCATAATATCCATTTCTCTGCCAACTGCATCTCTTATTTTTTGAAATGGTTCAACGCCTTTATCAATGTCTTTCGATGAGATAAATTCACCGTTAGTTTTTCCAGCAAATTGATCAAATGGCCATATCTTCATGGCAGAAACACCTTCCTTAAGAAGGCTTTTAGCTAATTCACCTGCATCCGTCATAAAAGCTTGCTGGTCTTCATATTTTTGATCAGGCATATGATCAACATCGCCAGGTATGTTTCTGTAAGTTTCTGGTCTATTAACTCCATATGAATATCCTGCACATGTGTTATAAATTTTGATTTTTTCTCTGAATAGTCCTCCCAAAATTTGATAAAGGGGCTGATCAGTTAATTTTCCAACTAAATCATGCAATGCCATATCTATCGCTGATAAAGATCTAACTTCAGCTCCGCTAGGTCTTACGGTAATACCTAATTTGCATATTTCATCCCACCTTTTACTTAGTTCCATTGGATTTTTACCAATCATACCTGGTGCAATCTCTTTTAAAATAAATGTCTCTACAGTATCTGGGCCCCAAGAAGTTTCCCCTATTCCAAATTCACCTGATTCATCATAAACGACTGTCCATAAAATTTT
>Ga0208130_1001416_pt1 | contig 11600 bp, 6 predicted proteins | sample ETNtaG_31_FD_185771 | JGI IMG/M metagenome (GOLD analysis project Ga0208130, IMG submission 185771) | Marine microbial and viral communities from oxygen minimum zone, Eastern Pacific Ocean - ETNP201310SV78 (SPAdes) (version 2) | ecosystem: Environmental > Aquatic > Marine > Oceanic ...
TAAATGGTTCAATATTTGGAAATTATAAAAAGTGGAGCGCGAATGCCGTCTTTCAATATGGAACAGGGTATCCATATACTCCAATGATTACCAACTACGAAAGTCAGGGCGAGGTATTGTCCAATGTTTTATTACGAAACAGTAGGCGTAAACCAACCACATTCAGAATTGATTTACGATTGCAGAGAGAGATGAATTTTGGAAAAGTAAATGGCAAAGTTTATGTACGGATTCAGAACTTAACTGACAGAAGAAATCAAATTTCAGTATATGGTGACTCCGGTAAAGCAGATGAAACAATTGAAAGAGCCAGAGCAGAAAGCATTAGCCCCTTTGAGCCTATGAGACCTAACTCGTTGGATCAATTTTTTGATAGACCTGATTGGTATGATCCTCCTAGGCAGATCCAGCTTGGACTTCAAATTACATGGTGAGAATAATCTACAGAATATTCATCCTGGATTTCTTTACAAGATGTAATTTATTTTTAGTCTTTGAGATGCTCATAAAATATTTTGAGGGTATGGACATTTGAGAAAAGGTATGAAAACTGAATATAGTAAAATAATATTTTCTCTAAAAAAGAGATATATACTTTTTGTTTTTACAACAATGTCTTTATTGGTAAACCTTTTTGGACAATCTGAAGAAAGGGGTAATCCTAATTTTAGACGCTTTACTAATATAGATGTTAATAAGGTAAGAGGATCTATTCATAATTGGGGATCTAGCGGAAATTCAGGAGTGACTGGTAGTTTTTTCTACGAGTGGCCTACCAACAGTGGTCGTGGATATATTGCCTACCAGGCTCTGTATGTTGGAGCAATGGTCACTACGGATGAAGGTGAGCAAAGGCCGCTTGTGACCGTCACCCACCGCAGTGATCAGGAAGGCAACTCCATGATGTGGGAGCCGGTTCCCGGATACCTAAACCCTAACTCCACCAAGATAGCTATCAGCGACGATGAAAGTACCTGGCCTCCCTATTGGCCAGACAAGGATGGAGACGAGAATGATCCCGGATGGTCTGGATCTTGGAATGGCTACTTTGGGAAAAACCAGTTCAATGCAGGCCAAGAGGTCTACTACAAAATTTCTGATGACAGAAACTATATTGTTGGGCACCCGTACACACCAGACACTACAGATTTAACCAGAAAAGGCGCTGGCATCCTCGTAGGAGTTCGGGCTATGGAATGGAAGCAGATATTGATTGAGGATGTTGTGTTTCTCCTACACGAAGTTCAAAACGATGGATCCTATGACTACGATCAAGTAGCATTTGGATACTGGCTTGCGAACTGTGTTGGTGGTAATGGCGACTGCGATGACGATGTGATTGACTTCGACTTGGTAACAGACATCGCCTGGTCGCTTGATGATGACAACATCGGTGGTCCTGCCTTTGGTACGGATCCTGTAGGAGTTGGAGCCACTTCTTTTATTGAGACCCCAGGAAATGATAAGGACCGTATTGATAATGACAGTGATGGAGAGACCGGTGGCCCAGTTATTCAGGAGTCCATGATTGTTGGAGAGATTTTAGGGAACGGAATCGATGATAATGGTAATGCCCTGATTGACGAGAACCTGAGTCACGTACCTGTTGGTGATCAGCTAGGAGTAGGCTACGCAGACCGTATCGATAACAATGGCAACGGTGAGGCCGGAAGTCCTCTGGTGCATCAAGATATGATTGATGCTGCTCTTTCTCAACAGTGGAACATTTGGCCTAACCCTAATGATGAGCTGCAAAATGGAATCATGCACATCCTTAGCCTGGATGAAAGTGATCTAGAGGCTGGTTACGCTGATGGAATTGATAACAATGCCGACCCAGAAGATCCATATGTACTGGAGTATCCAATTGGTTTAGGATGCGATGTAAACTCTCCGCTTGTTACTGAGGAAATGATTGCTATCGCATCTACGGATATTTGGAATCGTTATCGTGTTCCAAATACAGACATAATCTTGTATGATGTAGGTACAGAAGATCTGGGTAAACCATATAAAGATGGAATCGATAATGATGGAGATGGAGCTGTTGATGAAGGTATCGATGAAGGGATTGATGAGATGATTGATGAGTCTCGCGATGATTTTATAGATAATGATGGAGACTGGACTCTGGCAGATGACGTTGGCCTCAATGGAGATGAGTCAGGAGGTCTTAGTGCTGGGGTATTAGACAATATGCCAACCTCTGGATCTGGTACTGGCTTCCCTGGAGAACCTAATATTGATAAGACAGATGTATCCGAGTCTGATCAAATGGGTCTTACATCGGTGCAAAAGAATGATGCTGGTTTTAACACCTCGAGCGATAATTCCATATGGAACTTTTATTTAACTCCTGGAAACTTTTGGGACCCTCCTCCTGGAGGAGACGAACCAGGAAGTGTAGATATGCAAATTTCTTCAGGATATTTTCCATTGGAAGCAGGGCAAACAGAACGTATTGCCATGGCCATTATGATGGGCAATGATCAACAGGATGCGATCCGTAATAAGAATGTTGCGCAGCTTACCTATGAAAGTGACTATCAGTTTGCTAAAGCACCTAATCCACCTAAGGTAACAGCTGTAGCAGGAGATGGGAAAGTAACTCTATATTGGGACCGGTCTGCAGAAAATTCAAAAGATAAGTACATGGGCAATATTACCAATGGGGTGGATCTGTACGACTTTGAAGGATATAAAATTTACCGAGCTACTGATTTTGAATTCAATGATGCCTATAATATTACAGATGGCGATGGTAATCCAACTTTCTTAGAGCCTTACGTACAAGATGGTGTTCGAGCTCAGTGGGATCTGATTAATGGAAAAAGTGGTTGGCATCCAGTAGATCTGAATGGAATTAAATATTACCTTGGTAATGAAACAGGATTAGTCCATTCGTACATAGACACCGACGTGGTAAATGGTCAACGATATTATTACGCGGTTGTTTCCTATGACTATGGAGGAGATCTAACCAACAATATTATTCCTAGTGATTCACCAATGAAGCTACGTGTTAATCCTTTAACAGGGGCCGTTAGCCTCGGACCAAACGTTGTAGAGGTGGTCCCCTCCCCTCCTTCAGCTGGCTTTGTTGATGCCTCTTTTGCTGGAGGCCAGGTAGATCATGTGGCTGGATCTTCAAGCGCTGAAGTGTTTTTAGAGATCGTAGATCCACAGAGTATTAAAGATGCTCATACGTATCAAATCACTTTTGATGATACTCTATTTTTAAATCAGCAGGGTCTGGCTGGGTACGATACGGCTACTACGAAGTCCTATTACCTTGTTGATATTACTAACCCAAGTAATCCAGATACTCTAGTCAATAACTCTGAAGATTTACCTGAAACAGATGCAGATGTAATCGATGGTTTTCGATTAACCTTCAAAAATGTTGAGTCCTTAGGTTTTAATAGAGACCTATCCTCATGGAGCAGCGATAGCGTATGGACCTTTGACGTTGCACGGTATTATACATTCAATGTGGTTGGCTCCATGTTGCCGTTTGATTATCGAGTTGTTTTTACTGAGGAAGTTACTGACACCAGCCTTGACCTTTGCATGCGCACCCTTTCAAATGGAAACTGCTTCCCTGGTTTTTTACAGGAAGGAAGACCGGTTAACTTTAAGGTTCAGCGTCAGGTAAGTCTAACAGGAGATGACCTGATAGACTGGCAACAGATACCCATTGGATTTATTGATGTAATACCCTACGGATCTCCAGACAGTATCTTTAATGCAGATGGTAGTAGAGAGAGCGACTGGATCGTTTTTATGGACCACGAAGATGATCTCGGTAATCCTCTACCTTCCTGGAGGTTTTTACTAAATCTGATGCCTAATGATGAAACTCGTATTTACGATCAACCTCGACCAGGTGATACGGCATATGTAATTGTTGATAAACCATTCTTAGAAGAAGATGTGTATGAGTTTACAACTCATGCTCCTGCTGTAGATGCAGCTAAGGCATCAAGTGAGATGGACAGAATAAAAGTTGTACCTAATCCTTATTTTGCTGCGAGTGCTTTTGAGGGACAGAATACATTTAATTCAGGACGTGGCCCCAGAGAAATACAGTTCAGATATCTTCCCAGTGAGTGCACCATTCGTATCTACAGTATATCTGGTGAACTGGTAAAAACCATACACCACTCTTCACCACTGGAATCTGGTACGGGAAGATGGGATCTACTTACAGAAGATAATTTATCGGCAGCATTTGGCATGTACATATATCATGTTGAGGCACCAAATATTGGAGAAAAAATCGGAAAGCTAGCCATAGTGAAATGATATGAAAAAAAACTATAAAGTTATTTTTACACTAATCATAATTGCTTCTGCTTATGGAGTAAACAAAACTGGTACAACATCAGCAAAATTTTTATCCATTGGTGTAGGATCAAATGCAGTTGGAATGGGTGGTGCCTTTACTGCAGTTGCTGATGATGCTACAGCCATGTATTGGAATCCAGCTGGATTAAGTTTTCATAATACTAAGGAAATATATTTTAATCACGCAAATTGGATTGCAGATATTTCTTTTGACTATTTTGGACTTACCTTACCACTAAATCCAAGGTCTACCATAGGATTTAATATTACATCAGTAACAATGGAGGAAATGGAAGTAACCAGATATGGCAATGAGGACACAGGGGAAACATTCAAAGCTGCTGACTATGCCATAGCCTCAACCTATGCTCTAGACTTAACTGATCGTTTCTCGATTGGGTTCAATGGTAAATTTATCCAGCAGAGCATTGCTAATAGCCACGCTAGAGGGTTTGCAATTGATTTTGGTACCCTATTCACAACTCCATTTGGTTTCAACCTTGGTACCAGCATCAGTAATTTTGGTTCAAAGCTGAAAATGACGGGAGATGATTTACTAGTTGGAGTAGATGTTGATGAAAATATTGACGGCAATAACGAAAGTGTAACGGGAATACTTTCAACAGATTATTTTGATTTACCATTGGTTTTAAGGATTGGAATCTCTGATAAAATTAAGCTAGGGTTAAGAAATACACTGGTCCTATCATTAGATGCTGTTAGTCCTAATGATAATGCAAATTATATTAATTTTGGTGGGAAAATTAATTTATTAGCTGGTCTCATTTCTGTTTACGGAGGGGTGAACTCTCTCTTTCTCGATGATGCAGAAAGCGAATTTTGTTTCGGAATCGGAATAAGATTACCAAGTTTTATGAGAAACGCCTTATCAATCAATTATACCTATGAAGAAATGAAGTTTTTGGGCAGTTCACAGCAGATGAGCATTTCAATTAATTATTAAAAGAGTAAAGTTCTTGATGCACAAGTTTCAAAAGTGTTTATTGATTCTAATATTTCTCTCATTCTCATGTAGCAACCTTTCTTTTCAATTAGACAAAAAGAAACTAGATAACATTATAAATAAGTATGTATCTGAAAATTATTATCCATTTTTGCATGTTCTCATAGATGATAAAAATGGACAAACTATTTATGAATATTCTTCTGTAAATAAGACCGCTCATCCTGAACTAAAAGTAGATAAAAATACTCTTATGAGAATATGGTCCATGAGCAAGATTGTAACTATATCAATTGTTATGGACCTTGTTGAAGAAAAACTAATAAGTCTTGATGATGCAGTGACGGATTATATTCCAGAATTTAAAAGTTTAGATGTAGCACAATCACCAGATGGTAGATCTCTGTCGATATTTACTTCAGGAAGTATATTTGAGAGTCCAATAGAAAACAACGTTGATTTAGCATGCCCCATGGAACTCAAAAAAAGTGATTCTATTATGTTGGTTCGCCATTTAGTTGATCATACAGCAGGATTTTATTATGCTAACACTGGTATAGAATGCTTGGATAAACTTATTATTGATGAGGATCCTGTAATGGCAGATAATAGTGATTCTCTTATTAATATTCTCTCTCGACTTCCTCTTGTACATCATCCTGGAGAGAGATATCACTATGGATTGAATACTACGGTTTTAGGTCTAGTTGCAGAAAGAGCAACAAACATGTCTCTCGAAGAACTTGTAGCAGATAGAATTACAAAGCCCTCTGGTTTTGATGGCCTAAAGTTCAAATTAAATGATAATGAAAAGCTTATCCCAGCTATGACCTACAAGGATGGATACTTTAGAAATCCAAAAAAAGGTGAGATGGATATTTCGGGAAATAATGTGCCAATGTACGATAAGGATCAGCAACTTTATTTAGGCGGTGGTGGTTTAGTTTCAACGAGTAAGGCATATGCGAATTACCTTCGTATTTGGTTAAATAATGGAAGGTATGGTAAATATCAATTTTTAAATCCTTCAACCATTACAGATATGATGACAAGCGTACGCAAAAAGAGTGGTCATGGAACGGATACTCAATTTTTCTTTTTTATAACTGGAGATTCTGTTCTTGCCCAAGGTAGAGGCGATGTGGGTCTATGGGAAGGTGGCGGCTATGAAGGTACCACTTTTTGGGTGGATCAAAAGAGGGGATTTTCTGTTGTCATAATGACTCAAGTATGGTGGCCAAAGGATGGTGCATATAATTTTAGAGATGAGTTTCGAGGAGAACTATATCGTCAAATTTTTGAGTATGAAAACACCAAGTAAGTTTTATGCACTTATTCTGATTTCACTGATATTGTTTAATTGTGAACAATCTGAAAAAAAGCAGATTGAGCTACAAAAAGACAAATTAAATCATATATTGGATTCATATGTTGAGAGCGGAGTCTATCCATTTCTATACGCAAGAATTGAGGGTGAATCAGGAATCGTGTACGAACATAGTGTAACCAATAGGAGCATTCTTGGAAATCTAAAGGTCGATGGTGATACATGGATCAGAATCTGGTCAATGAGTAAACTGGTAACCATTTCTGTTGCAATGGATCTCATTGAAGAAGACAAACTATCTTTTTCAGATCCAGTCACTAAATACATTCCTGAATTCAAAGATCTGAAAGTAGCTGTTGATAAATCAGGAAAAAGCATAAGTCAATTAACACAAGTTGACAATGATTGTCCACTTACATTGGTTGACATGGATTCGACTATGCTTGTAAAACATTTATTTAATCACACAGCAGGTTTTTATTACACCTACACTCTATCGAATTGCTTAAATAATCTTATCTCATCTTTAAATATTCCAACTCTATATGATGGGGATGAACTAATTGAAAAACTTGCAACCATTCCACTGGTTCAGCAACCAGGAGAATCTTATCATTATGGATTAAACATAGCGGTACTTGGATTGGTGATTGAAAGAATAATGGACAAAAACTTAGATGAGGTATTTGAAGAACGGGTTATTAAAAAGTTAGGTTTAACTGGTCTTCAATACACTGCTCCAAAAGGTGTAGAGTTGATTCCAGCTTTTACAGGAAGAAATGGGTATCTTGAAACTGCTAAAAAAGGAGATCTCCCAATATTAGGTCAACATGTTCCAAATTATGATAGCAACCAAGAGCTTTTTCTTGGCGGGGTTGGAATGCTGGGCACAGCTAAAGGTTACATCGACTATTGGAGAAAATTGTTAGATCCAGACAAAAGTTTTTTGAATAAGGAGTCTATTTCCAAGATAACATCGAAACCATTAGATTTTCCTAAAGACCAAGGGTACCAAACTGGTTTTGGGGCTTATATAACTGGAGAAAGTGATCATCAGAATAATTTGCTTACTGTTGGTGGCTATGAATTCACCAAGGCATGGGTTGACAGGGATAATAAATTATTTGGGGTGCTTTTTTCTCAGGTACATTCAACAACAGATGGAGATGGTTTAGGAAGTAAAATGGAAAAAGAATTTTATAAAGAACTATATAGACAAATAAATGATAGTAAATACTAAAAGAAAGGCTTAAATATGATTAAGTATTTTGCAATTTTAATTTTAATCCTTACAAATATTTATGGAAGAGAGGGTTATTTTATTAACCCTATTATCAGTGGAGCCCATCCAGACCCATCGATTTGTCGAGTAGGCAATGATTATTACATAGTTAATTCCTCATTTGAATATTTTCCAGGTTTACCTATACACCACAGTAAAGATCTAGTTAATTGGGAGCTCATCGGCTACGGACTACACAGGGAAGATCAATGCAATGGAGAAATGAACCTTGTTGATGTTCAGTCCGATGGTGGAATCCATGCTCCAACAATAAGATATCATAAGGGCACTTTTTATATAATTACCACCAATGTGTATAATTCTGGTGATGGAAGCCCTGGGCTAATGAGAAATTTTATCATTACGGCCAAGAATCCATCTGGTCCTTGGTCAAAGCCTCACATCATTGAGGGCGCACCTGGTATAGACCCTGATATATTTTTCGACGATAATGGTAAGGTTTATTTTACAGGTACCCACTCTCCAGGTGACATGAACTCTAATGGGATTGGCGAAATATGGATCCAGGAGCTTGATATAAAAAAGTGGAAACTAGTTGGGAAAAGGCATACTGTCTGGGATGGTATATTTGGATGTTGTACCGAAGGTCCTCACATATATAAGGAGCATGGACTTTATTATCTTTTGGTTGCTGAGGGTGGAACTGGAAAAAATCATGCTGTAATGATTGCTGCAAGTGAAAATATTTTAGGACCTTATGAAGAAAATCAACGTAACCCAATCTTGACCACACGTCATTTATCAAATAATTATTTTGTTAATAGTACCGGTCATGCAGACATGATTGAGCTTGAGGATGGTAGATGGTATATGGTCTCACTTGGAAAACGAAATGATCTTGATGGTGATGCAAATATGGGAAGAGAAACCTATCTAATGCCTATGCAATGGGAGTCAACTATAGTTAAATGGGAGCAAGTATCAGAGGATAGATGGGAACCATTACGATATCTGTTTCCTGTTGTTGCACCATTAACTGGAAAAGTAGAGCGTTTTACGCCGTTACCATTTACAGATAGACCTCAATACATAAATAATACTGTTATAGATGACTTTTTAAATGAAAATCTTGATTTAAGATGGACATTTATCAGGGTACCTGAAGAAAAAACTTATTCACTCTTGGAAAACCCAGGTTTTTTAAGATTGTATTCAAAACCTGGTAAAATTGAAGATAGAAAAAGGTTTAGCTTGGTCGGATTTCGCCAGAAAGAAAGTGATTTTGAGTTTGAAGTAAAGATGAATTTTTTCCCTAATAAAGATAAAGTTGAATCTGGAGTAATACATTATCAGAAAGAGTGGAACTACCTAACAAATACTGTAATTAAAAAAAGAAAAAAGTATTATCTTGAACAAAAGTTGAAAGAAAAAGGTAAAGAGGTTGTTACCCTGAAGAAAACCATATTGAAGGGTTATGATGGAAATATCATACTTAAAGTAAAATCGAAAAAAGATAGATATGATTTTTTCTACTCTCTCAATGATGGCTCAAGCTTTGATTATTTCACTTCAATAGAGGCAATAAAAGTTTTAGATAGAAATTATACGGGTGCTTTGCTGGGTTTGTTTACAACAAGTAATGGAGTTTTATCGCAAGATTATGCAGATTATGATTGGGTTCGATATAAAGATTTTGTGAGGTAGAAGCATGCAACTCGTTAGCAAGCTTTTAACATTTCTTTTTTTAATAAATATCAGTTGTAACTCTGGATTTAAAAAAAGACCCCCAAATTTCATAATCATTTTTGCTGATGACCTTGGCTATGGCGATCTTGGATCATATGGCCATCCCACCATAAGAACACCTTTTATAGATAAAATGGCTAGCGAAGGTATGCGTTTGACTCAGTTTTACGTTGGATCTTCAATATGCACGCCAAGTAGAGCTGCTCTTTTAACTGGAAAACTTCCAATAAGAACTGGAATGTATGGAAAGAGGAGCGTACTGTTTCCAGACAATGCCGGTGGTCTAGATCCAAAGGAGATCACAATTGCGTCAGCCTTAAAAAACTATGACTATAAAACAGCCTGCATTGGGAAGTGGCATCTAGGGCACCTGAAAGAGTACATGCCAACCAATCATGGGTTTGATGAATTTTATGGAATACCATATTCTAATGACATGAGACCTGAGAGCAAATGGGACTATGCAAGGGATAATTTTCCACCTCTCCCCTTTTTACATGGTTTAGATACTATTGGAGTAAGCATCGATCAAAGTCAATTCATTGATATGTTTACCAAAAGGTCCATTGATTTCATCAAAACAAATAAAGATAAATCATTTTTTCTCTATCTGGCACACACAGCACCCCATACCCCACTTGTATCTAGTGAAAGCAAAAAAGGATTGAGTATAAGAGGTGCCTATGGTGATGTAGTTGAAGAACTTGACCAAAGTGTAGGAAGTATTTTGCAGGTATTAAAAGATCTTAAAATCGCTGATAATACTTTTGTAATCTTTACCAGTGATAATGGCCCCTGGGGATGGGCCAATGTTGATGGTGGCTCCTCCGGATTATTAAAAGGTAACAAGGGTAGTGTATTTGAAGGAGGTTATAGAGTTCCTGCAATTGCCTGGATGCCTGGAACGATAAAAAAAGGGACAGTTTCTACGGCACTCGCATCTACCCTAGATCTCTATCCAACCTTAATTGCCATGACAGGTAATGAAAATTCTAATCAAGAAGAATTAGATGGCCTCAACATTCTAAATACGTTTTTAAAAGATATTCCTGTTCGCCATAACATACATTATTATAGACAGGACACCCTTGTTGGAATCCGCCACAAAGAATGGAAGATGTACATAAGGGATCCAAATCCTTGGAATAATGATCTAAAACAAGAAGATATGCCCGTGCTTTATAACATAGAGCATGATCCATCCGAAAAGTATAACATAGCAGAAGATAATTCAGATATTGTGGATAGAATTGTTACATTATCAAAGGAACATATTCAAAAGGTTACCAAAATTCCTTCAAAATATGATGCTATTCTCCCTGAATATCAGAGCGCCTATGATTCGTACATTAAAAAGTAGTATTACCTTATTTTTTTTACTATTTCTATCTTGTTCAAATAAGATAAAAATTGACGTCAAACCAAATATATTATGGCTAGTTGCTGAAGATCTCAGCCCATATTTACCATCATTTGGTGATTCAACAATTGTCACTCCTAATCTTGATCGGCTTGCAAAAGAAGGAGTTCGTTATAGTAATGTTTTTTCGATATCTGGAGTTTGCGCGCCTAGTCGGTCTGCTATCGTAACAGGAATGTATCCAACCAGCATAGGTGCTCATCATATGAGAACCTTATCTCAGCAGCCAGCCGCAAAGGAAAAAGGTCTTATAAATTATGAGGTGGTACCACCACCAAACGTAAAAATGGTAAGCCAAATTCTTAGGGAAAATGGATACTATTGTACCAATAATAAAAAGGAAGATTATCAGTTTTACAAGTCAGTATTGGCTTGGGACGAATCAAGTATTTTTGCGCATTGGAGAAATAGGCCTAAAGACTCCAAATTCTTTTCCGTTTTCAATTTTGGTGTCACACATGAATCAAATCTTTGGGACCCATGGTATCGTCAATTTGATCTTGATCCATTTCCGCCTGATAGAAATGTCGGTAAATGGTGGGAAAAGTTTTCT
>Ga0208130_1001418_pt1 | contig 11582 bp, 13 predicted proteins | sample ETNtaG_31_FD_185771 | JGI IMG/M metagenome (GOLD analysis project Ga0208130, IMG submission 185771) | Marine microbial and viral communities from oxygen minimum zone, Eastern Pacific Ocean - ETNP201310SV78 (SPAdes) (version 2) | ecosystem: Environmental > Aquatic > Marine > Oceanic ...
AAGGACGGCTGCGGGATCCCGGCTCCTCTGGACCAACCAACCCTGAGTGCTGAACAGATTTCTCTGATGCTGGTGCCAGCTCTGGCTGTGGATCGGAAGGGCATTCGACTCGGCTACGGCGGTGGCTACTACGACCGCCTTCGCTGCCTGGAACGCTGGAGCGGAATCCCTGCAATCGTTGTGCTCCCCAGCGCCTGCGTGAGTGTTCAGGCACTGCCTTCAGACCCCTGGGACCAGCCGTTCCAGGGCTGGTTGAGCGAAAACGGTTTCCATCAGACGTTGCCTTGAGTTCAAGGAGACCTGGCTTGAGGAGATTCAGATCCGCCTCAATCAGGACTGGTTGAGTGCCGCAATCTCCCGCACGATGGGTGCCTCAATCACAGGTGCGCCATGGCCATTCCATCCCGTTTTGCACTGATGGCCACCACAGCACTGGGACTGGCTCTCACCCAGCCCCTGCAGGCTGAAGCCCATGGAGTGGAAAGCAGTCTCCGCTATCTCGACGGACAACTCGAACTCACCAGCAGCTTCTCGACCGGAGAACCCGTGGAAGGGGCAGTGGTGAGGATCCTGAAGGCCGATGGAACAGCTGGTGAGGAACTCGGACGCATCGATGCGGGAGGCAGGCTGCAAATGACGCTTCCAGACCTAGGAGATGGCCTCGTAGACCTGCAGGTGGATGGAGGACCTGGCCACCGTGACTACCTCACCCTTCCTCTTCAACAGGGACGGGTCAACCTGGATGAGGTCGTGATGAACCCTGGTTATCAAAGAGGTCTGGACTGGGCCATGGCACCAGCCCTGGTCGGCGTGGTGGGACTGATGGTTAGGGTGCGCAGCCTCCATCAACGCTGACCCAGCCATGGCTGAATCAGGCAGCTCCACCACTCGCTACGGCAGCCAGGCTCTAGATCAACTCACCGAGAGACTGAACAGCACATCAGATCCGCGCAAGCGCTACGAATATGTGCTCTGGCTTGCCAAAAAGCTGCCTTCCATGCCCCCCGAGCTGCAAACAGAAGAGCGCAAGGTCAAAGGGTGTGTATCCCAGGTGTTTATTGCATCGGAACTCGTGAATGGACGCCTGCAGTGGCAGGGAGATTCCGATGCCCTGATCACCAAGGGGCTGCTGGCGCTGCTGATCAAAGGACTCGGCGACCTCACCCCAGCACAGGTCATCGCCGTTGATCCCGGTTTTATCGCCGCTACAGGCCTTCAAGCCAGCCTCACACCATCCCGCGCCAACGGCTTCCTCAACATCCTGCGGATGATGCAACAGCAGGCCAGTGCTCTGAACGAATCGGATTGAACAGAACCGGCGGACCGACCGCTGCCTAAAGTCGACCCCTCAGCGCAACTAATGGACCCGCTCCATGGCGACAAGGATCGGCATCGGCCTGCTTGGCCTCGGCACCGTCGGCGCAGGCGTGGCAAGCATCCTGAACAGTCCGGAAGGTCGCCATCCTCTGATCGCCGATCTTGAGCTGGCGAGGGTGGCGGTGCGTGATCTACAGCGCAGCCGCCCCGTCGCGATCCCCACCGATCGCCTCACCACGGATCCCAATGAGGTGGTGGACGACCCGAACGTGCATGTGGTTGTCGAGGTCATCGGCGGCATTGAGCCGGCTCGCACCCTGATCATGCGAGCCATTTCGGCCGGAAAATCCGTGGTCACTGCCAACAAGGCTGTGATCGCAAGACACGGTGAGGAAATCGCAGCAGCAGCAGCAGCAGCGGGTGTCTACGTGTTGATCGAAGCGGCCGTTGGCGGCGGCATTCCGATCATCGAACCGCTCAAGCAGTCGCTCGGTAGCAATCGCATCGAGCGGGTGAGCGGCATCATCAACGGCACCACCAACTACATCCTCAGTCGGATGGCAGATGAAGGGGCTGATTACAACGCCGTTCTCAAGGAGGCCCAGGAACTGGGCTATGCGGAAGCGGATCCAGCCGCTGATGTCGACGGACATGACGCCGCGGACAAGATCGCGATCCTTGCCGGCCTGGCTTTTGGCGGGCCGATCGAACGCAGCGCCGTTCCGACAACCGGCATCAGCAATCTGCAGGGGCGGGACGTGGACTACGCCACGCAACTGGGATACGGCGTGAAACTGCTTGCTGTTGCCGAACGCCTGGAAAGCGATGGGGATCCCATGGGATCCCTGCCTTTGGGCGTTCGCGTCCAGCCCACGCTGGTACCGAAGGATCACCCCCTTGCCGGCGTGAGTGGCGTCAACAACGCCATCCTTGTGGAAGGCGACCCAATCGGCCGGGTGATGTTTTATGGACCCGGTGCCGGGTCTGGACCAACAGCCTCCGCAGTGGTTGCCGACATCCTGAATATTGCCGGCATCCGACATCTCAACAGCAGTGATGGTGGCCTTGATCCCCTGCTCGCCGCCAGCAGCTGGCGCTCCTGCCACTTGGTGGATTCCAGCCGGATCCGACAGCGCAACTACGTGCGTTTCAACACGGAAGATGCCCCCGGCGTGATCGGCAGGATTGGCAGCTGCTTTGGAGAACAGGGCGTGTCGATCCAATCCATCGTCCAATTCGATGCCTGCGACGAGGGCGCTGAAATCGTTGTGATCACTCACGAAGTGGGCAACGGAGCGATGCAAAACGCCCTGCAGGCCATTGCTTCTCTACCTGGAGTTCGCTCTCTGGCGGCCCATTTCGGCTGCTTCTGAGTCCATCTGGAGGCCATTCGCAGATCAGCAGGTCTTTGCATCCCCTGGCGAACGCACCCCCGGATGAGGCAGAGTTGTAAGAACCATCACAGCTTCGGTTCGCATTCGCGGATTCATGCTGCAAAACGTTCATGCCGAACGATCTCTCTGTTCTTCAGGGGCAACGCTGCAATCAGTCGGAATCCCGATCCGTCATGAGGCTCCATCAGGGGGACTGCATCACATTGCGGAGTGATGCCGGTCTGTTTCAGGTCATCGGCATTGATGGCGACCACGACCGCTGCTGGGTCCGACAGTGGCCCCTGAAGCCGCAGGGGTCCCCGGTCTTCGAGGTCCCTCTCGACCAGATCACCTCGCCCTCTGGTTCCGATTAGGACGTGAGGCCCTTGAATGGCTGCGTCTGAGCTCAGTGGCGTGATCGATCAACCCAGACAGTCACGCCTGGCCTCGCTGAAACGACGCTGCAAACAGCTGCAGCCACTCAGCACAGCCTTGTCACTCAGCACAGTCCTGGCTTTCTGCATCAGCCAGAGCGCCTGTCAGCCAGGTCGACGCAGTGATCGAATCACAGTGGCCAGTGCAGGCCGCATCACTTCTCTGGACCCTGCTCAGGCAAGCACATTCGGAGCTCTGCAACTGCTCAGCGCTCTCGGAGACACGCTCTACAAGAGAACAGCGGATGGGGAACTGACCCCGTCTCTGGCGTCAGCGCTGCCGGAGATCAGCGATGAGGGCCGCACCGTGACGATCCCCCTGCGTGAGGACGTGCTCTTCCATGACGGCACTCGCTTTGATGCGGAAGCGATGGCCTTCAGCCTGCGTCGTTTTCTGGAGATCGGCACTCTCAGCTACGTGGTCGGTGATCGCATCACCGCAGTTGAAGCCCCCCAGACCTATCAATTACGACTGCGTTTGAGCCGCCCCTCAAGCTCGCTTGAGAATCTCCTCACCGCCACCAACCTGACCCCTGTATCCCCCAGGGCTTATCAGGATCATCAGGATCGTTTTCTCAACGACCGCTTCATCGGAACGGGCGCTTACAAACTGACCAACTTCCGAGCTGTGCAGCAACGCTTGGAGCCCTTTAAGCAGTACTGGGGACCCTCGCCCAGCAACGCAGGGCTGGATCTGATTTACCTCAGCAATTCCACCGCCCTGTTCGGCGCGATGCGAAGCGGCGAAGTGGATGTTCTGCTCTCTGACTCCATCGACGAGGATCAGCGCCTGGCTCTGAATCGCATGGCCGCTGAGGGGCGTTTGCGCGAAGGGCAGGGTCCTGCCCTGGTGATCGGTTACATCACGCTGCGCAGCAACACACCACCCCTTCAGAATCCAGTCCTGCGACAGGCCCTGGCACTGAGCCTCGATCGAGACCTGATCAACAAGAGAGTCAGCCACGGATTGCGGCCTCCGCTTTTTTCGTTGGTTCCGCCGGGACTGCCGGGAGGAAATCTCAAGCCCTGGCCAAGGCACGATGCCGCCCGGGCAAGAAACCTGTTCATTCAGGCGGGGTACTGCAATGGGAAGGTCTTCCATCTGCCATTCACCTACCGGTCGAATGTGCCCGCAGACCGTCTGATGGCACTCACCTGGCAAGCCCAAATCCAACGCGACCTGGCTGATTGTCTGTCGCTCAAACTCGACGGCGTGGAATCAACGACTGTGTATCGACAGCTGGGCGAGGGGGCTTTCCAGGCCGTGATGCTCGACTGGCGAGGCGCCTATCCCGACCCAGAGGCCTACCTGGCACCTCTGCTCAGCTGTAAGGAATCGCAGGGATCCATTTGCAAGCGAGGGGAAGCCGCCATCAGCGGAAGTTTCTGGACAGCGCCAGGCCTGGAAACAACATTGCAGCAGTCGGACCGCAGCCGCGGTGATGCACGACAGCGTGATCTGGAGAGCGTGGAGCAGATGGCCGCTGAAGGCGCCGCCTACATTCCGGTCTGGCTCGTCACGCCCAGGGCCTGGAGCAGTGTCGACCTGGCCACTCCTGAGTTCGATGGCAACGGTCAGGTGGTGCTGGCCAGATTGCAGGAGCAGCGCTGATGGGACGCAGTCGAGAGCTGCTTCGCTACACGGGGACGCGGCTGGCCCTAGCTCCTGTGATGCTCTGGCTGATCGCGACCCTGGTGTTTCTGTTGCTGCGGGTTGCTCCTGGCGACCCAGTGGATGCCGTGCTCGGCAGCCGCGCTCCGGAAGCAGCCAAAGCCGCGCTCAGGGCGCGTTTGGGGTTGGATCAATCACTGGGGCAGCAATACCTGGATTTTCTCGGCGGGCTGCTGCATGGTGACCTCGGCCAGGCGCTGATCAATCAGGAGCCGGTCAGTCAAATCATCCGAGAGGCGCTTCCGGCAAGCCTGGAATTGAGCGTGACCGCCCTGCTGCTGGCAGCGGTGAGCGGACTGGCGGTTGGTTTCACAGCGATTGCCCGATCCGAGGGGAAGATTGATCTGGCAGGACGCTTTTACGGCATCGGCACCTACGCCTTACCTCCCTTCTGGGTGGCCATGCTGGCCCAGCTTCTGTTTGCCGTCACCCTGGGCTGGCTGCCTGTTGGAGGTCGTTTCCCCCCAGGCATGATTGCGCCTGATGGCAGCGGTTTTCTGATTGCCGACAGTGTGATCAGCGGTAACTGGGCTGCACTGCAGGGTGCTCTGCGCCACTTGGTGCTGCCGGCATGCACACTCGGATTGCTCTTGAGCGGGGTCTTCACCAATGCCCTGCGCCTGAATCTGAATCGCAGTCTTCGCTCGGATTATGTGGAGGCAGCCCGAAGCAGGGGACTGAGCGAAACCCAAGTGATTCTTCGGCATGCACTGCCTAATGCACTTCTGCCAGTGCTGACGATTGCCGGAATCACCGTCGCCTCGTTGATTGGCGGTGCATTGCTGATTGAGGTGACCTTTTCCTGGCCGGGCATTGCACTACGCCTGCAGGAAAGCATCAACCAGCGCGACTACCCAGTGGTGCAGGGCATTGTGGTGGTAATCGCCGCTTTGGTGGTGCTCGTCAGCGTGGCTGTGGATCTTCTCGTCGCCGTTCTGGATCCAAGGGTCCGGTACTGAACTGCACCGTTGAGGCCATCTCCAGGGAGCTTCAATCCAGGAAACGCTCTGCACCGCTCTGATTCAGACGGTGCACATGCAGATCCCCCACCTGCAGGTGTTCAACACCGCCCTGCACGGTCCCGGACACACGACCAAGCTCTAGATCAAGAAGAAAGCGCACGATTTCTCTCTCCAGCTGAGCCTGAACCCGCAGCGGCTGAACCCCAACCAGCTCTTCGCCGAGTTGGAAGACATCCTCACCCTGACCACCACCGCTTTGCCCCTCCACGCGCACAGGGGAGAAGTGGCTGGCCCCTTCAACCAACACAGCACGGGTTGCAGGATTGGCGGGCAATGACCTGAGCAGGCCCAACTGCTCACTCAGCGGAGGGGTAATCAGATCAAGAGTTCCGCCGCTCAGAAAGACAGCAACTTCCCCCGGCAGGGGAATCTTTTGAGGCCAGAGCAGGCTGCCGAAACTGTTCAGACCAACCACAGCGGCCAGCTGCTTGGGCGGACGCACGGCGGGCAGAGGCACCTCCTCGATCTGACACTGAAGAAGTCGCGACAGGTTGCTAATTGGAAGGTCATCCAGATCCTGGCCGCAACGTCGAGCAAGGCCCGGCTCAGGCCCAGCACCTGCTGCGAGCAGAGCCGTGAGTGCTCCAAGAGAATGTCCACCCAGCACCAGTCGGGTGCCAGGAAGCTTGAAAAAGCCTCTCTGGTGTGCAGCCAGCACCGCATCCAGATCTCTCAGGCGATCGGGCAACACCTCAGCACCTGGCGGCGGAAGCCGCCCCTCCAAAAGGGCCTGCACGGCAAGCGCATCACTGCCTGGATGTTCAAGCACAAGAACCGGCCAACCCTGCCGACTGAGGGCCCGTCCCAGCCAGCGGAAATGATCAGGGCTACCTCCCAGACCTGGCATCAGCACGAGCCAATGACTGCGCTCGCGACCGTCTGCAGTCAGCGGGCGCCAGAGCTGAATCTGCAGCGGCTGAGCCCGATGCTCCACTGGCAAGGTCAATCGCTGAAGCGTGCGATCAGAAGCACTCTCAGACTGATCAGCGGGATCCGTCCTCTGAGTAATCGACGACACCGGGAGTTGGTTGAGGGTTTTGACCAGAGCCTGCTGCCGTTGCAACTGACGCCGCCAGCTGCTGGCAACTGGGAGCAGGGCATCGAGATCGAGGCGGACACGCTTCGCTGGCAGTGCCTCAAGCAGATCGAGAGTCGTGACCTGTGAGCGCTTGTCGAGGAGTGACTCGAGTGTCACCTGAACGGTTTGGCCTGATGAATCGTCGTCAACCATCACCAGATCACTGACCTGATCAAGCAAACGCCGGCCTGCCCAGCTGTTAAGAATCTGCCGGGCCATGCTGCGGTCATTGATCAGCGGAGCCTTGAGCAGATCAATCACTCCCTGACGGCTTTCTTCCTCGAGCAAATTCAGCCACACACTCAGCTCCGAGGAGCCGCGTTCTTCACCACGCAGCCATCCCCCCAGATCGTTGATCGATAAGGGCAGATCCATCCCATCCAGACGAACGACCAACTCGGAGGCTGTACGAGCAGGTCGCGGTGACAGGGCACCGAGCATCAGACTGCACACCAGTCCTACGGCAAACCGTTGTCCTGTTGAGCGTCTTCGCAAGGCCTAGGCCAGTTCATTGGTGGAACCAGTTTCCCGCACCTTTGCAGGAAGTGGCTTCAATCAGGCTCCTGGCTTCGCTGGGAGCAGGCGGCGTCATCTACATGACGCCCATCGTGTTCCACCAGGCCAGCTTCACGGCGACTCAGGTTGGTCAGGGCCTGGCGGCTGCCGCCCTGATCGGAACGGCTGCCCGTCTGCTGAGTGGTGTCTTGCTGGATCGGGGCCTTTGCTGCTCCTGGCCGGTGCGTGCTGCGGCAGTGCTGGCCTTCATCGCCGATTTCATCCTGCTGCAAGCGCAAGGTTTTGGTGGTTACCTCACCGGACAACTGCTGATCGGTTTAGCCGCAGGGCTTTATTTCCCGGCGATTGAGCTTGCGGTGCCGCTCAGCTGTGCGGGCTTCAAGTCCAGCCGGGGTTATGCACTGGCTCGCAGCGCTGATGCAATGGGTGTTGCCTTGGGCGCACTGATCGGCGCGGTTGTCACAGCTCTCGGACTGATCCGTGCGGTTTATCTGGTGGAAGCGGCGGCCGTTGTGGTGATGCTGCTGGTGCTGAACTGGCGACCTCTGCCCGATGGGCGCGCCGCCCTATTGCATCTCGACGACGTCGATCAAGGACAGTCCAGGGCCAAGCCCCCTTCGGCCGATGGATGGCGCTGGTTGACGCCTCTACTGCCGGTGCTGGCCATCAGCATCGTTGCCACAGGAATGATTGCGCTGAGGCAAAGCGCCCTGCCTCTGGATCTGGTGCGTGGAGGTCTTTCGCGGCCAGCAGTGAGCGAAGCAGGCAGCGGTGCACTGATCGCGCTGCAACTCGCTCTATTGGTTGTTCTGCAGTGGCCTGTTGGCAACTGGGTGGCCAAGCGCAGCCTCCGCTTTGGGCTGGGAATGGGACTGGTTGGCTTTGTGATCGGCTGCCTGCTCTTAGCGAGCTCAGCACTCTGGAGCGGCGGAATGATCCTGATTTCGCTGGCCATGCTGCCTTTGGCCTTTGGAGAAGCAGCGTTCCTTCCCAGTGCCGCCGAAGCCATGGTGGAAGAGACCCCTTTGAAACACCGGGGCCTGTCCATGGCGCTGTTCTCCCAATGTTTCGCCATCAGTGCCACCGGTGCACCCTTGCTGGCCGGAACCTTGCTTGACCAGCAGGGTCATGGTGTGCAGCTCTGGTTACTGATGGCTGTGATCTGCCTGGCTGTAATGCCGCTGCTCAAAACCGTGCGACCTCGCTATACAGCAGGTCTGGATGGAACCCCCCTGGAGAACGACGAGGATGTCCCGAGCCCGCGAATTGCTTCGCTCCGTTAAAAATCTTTCAGTTCTGCGAGAACTGGCCAAAACCAATGGTGGGCTCAACAGCGTCGGCGACCTAGTCGACAACTTCATCGACAGCGAAGCAATGGCGGTCTGCCTCCAACGCTTCAAGGCTCTGCCCGGTGGCAAAGAGATGGTGGAGCAGCGCTATCCGCCCTTCCAGCCTGATATCCCTGCTTTGGAAAAGCTGCCGGAGGGAACGCTGGGTCGGGCTTACGCGGGAATGATCCGCCGACTGAACTACGACGCTGATTTTTTCCGACCAAGAGACACCAGCACTGAAGCGCTCTGGCTGACGCAGCGAATCGCCTCAACCCACGATCTGCATCACGTGATCGGTGGATTCAACACCGAAACGGCTGGTGAGTCGGGAGTGCTGTCAATCACGGCAACCCAGATCGGCTTTCCTGCCTATGTGTTGTTGAACACGCTGGCTGGGTTCCGCGCATTTCGCTTCCAGCCGGATGAGTTTGAAAAGATCAGCCGAGCGATCGCCGTGGGCAGTCGCATTGGTCTGGAGGCGACGCCTCTTGTGCTGCAGCGCTGGGAGGAAGGATGGGAAAAACCACTTCATCTCTGGCGCGAAGAGCTGGGAGTGAAACCTGCTGTAGGAGAACAGTTTGGGGCTGAGTACTAGCGCTCACCTGCGTTGAGGTGGTGGCGAATTTTCTTCTGCAGCACGAACGATGCGGGGATCAAGGTGAGTCCATTGGCAAGGATCACAGGCCCATTCCCACTGAGCAGACCGAACGCTGCCCAGATGGCAACGCCGGCGGTGAACAGGCCATACATCGACAGGGAAATGGAGCGCGTGTCATCGGTGCGCAACGTCTTGATGGCCTGCGGGAAAAAGCTCAAGGTGGTCAGCGCCGCGGCCACATAACCGATTGCATCCACATCCATCGTGAACATCGCTGGAGCGGAAGCACTCCATAAACTGCCGCCAGTCTTGCTGCAGTCATGGCAATCGGTGTCAACGCCAGCGCTGGGTTCCTGCAGGGCTATTCACGCAGCTGGCAACTGGGCTGGCGCTCAGCCTTGATGCTCAGCGCACTTCTGGGAGCGCTGCAGCCACCGGTTCAGGCCAACGAAACAGAAACGCGTCATGCCATGGCAGCCATGGCTGCTTTTGCAGAATGCAAAATCATGCACGCCGGCTACAGCCGAGACAGAGCCCAGAACATCCTGAACACCTGGATCAAAAACAAAGGGTTGGAGCAACAAGCTGAATGGCTGCAGTCACCTCAAGCCATTCGCGTTGTCGCTCTGACCAGTGAAGCGATGAACAAAAGCTGCAATGACTTTGATCAGAACAGTCCACAGTTCATTCCCGCCATGGAGGCGATCGACGCCATCTAAGACCTGCTGACAACACTGCAGACGACCACGCCTTCAGCCTTGACGACCTAAGAACAAATACTCATCCCAGGGCAAACGGGAGTGGTTAAACCGTGAGGGAAGTTGCCACACCGACTGCGCCCAAACATGTCTAACCCCACCCACGTTCCTGACGCCACATTTCAAACACGGGTCAGAGACGAATCCATCGCAGGAGACAATCCATTCCGGTGGCAGGAGCTGACCAGCAAAGACATTTTTGGGGGCAAAAAAGTTGTCCTTTTTGCACTTCCTGGAGCCTTCACGCCAACTTGCTCATCCAACCATCTTCCCCGCTACGACGAACTCTTTGACGAGTTCAAAAGCCACGGCGTTGATCAAATCATCTGCCTTTCGGTGAACGATGCATTTGTGATGTTCCAATGGAGCAAGCACCTTGGAACTAAGAACATTTTCATGCTTCCTGATGGCAACGGTGAGTTCACCAGAAAGATGGGAATGCTCGTCGAGAAGTCAAATCTTGGCTTTGGAATGCGTTCCTGGCGTTATTCGATGCTCGTAAACAATATGGTCATTGAAAAAATGTTTGTCGAGCCTGATTTCGCAGACAACTGCCCTACAGACCCTTTCCAATCATCTGACGCAGACACAATGATCGCCTATCTGAAAGGAGGCACATCAGCAGGAATTGCCAAGCCACATGCATTTGTCGGATAACTGAAGCGCTCCTTCCTCTCATCCGGAGCCACATTCAAAACAAAGGCCTGTTGATCAAAGACAGGCCTTTATTGCTGCAGGCTGATAATCAGCACTCATGATGAACAACCAACTCCAAGTCCATGACGGGTGGACATCAAAAGAGGGCGAGACATGACATGAAGAGAGGCGACATCGGCAGCCAGATTCTGATCCCCTGCTTTTTCTGGGCTGCTGTACCGGCAACAGCCATTCCCTTACCTCTGGTCTGCGAGTTGACCAGCGAAGAGAGTTCTGCGGTGAAGATTCGACTCACTGAACGAACAACAGGATCGCTTAGAGGTGAGTTGATTCAGAACGACAAAAAACTCGGTGTTTTTCAATCGGGGAAACCAAAGCGAGGCCAAGACCCCTGGTGGTCTTTTCAAACAGACAAGCACAGCTCCAAAGGTATTTCAGTTTTCTTCCAGGACACAGAACTCTGGAACCCCTATCGACGTTCACCACGACCGCAGGACAGCAACCGAGTGCTCTTTGCTGGACTAGGGCCTGCACTATGGAATTGGACAGCTGCTCAAAAACGACCTGTTTTCAGGGATAACAGCGATTTATTGAAGGCCGCTGGAGGGCTCTGGTCAATTTCCAGCCAGTGCGTTGGCGGAAGAATCGTTGATGGATGATCACGATCATGAAGACCGGCTTGAAAAATCGCCTCATCGGCTGATCGGCTTCTTTAAACGTTAAACAAAAACTCCATCACATCACCTTCCTCAACTTCATACTCTTTACCCTCACTGCGTAGCCAACCTTTGTTGCGAGCTTCCACCAGCGATCCTGCCTCCAGCAA
>Ga0208130_1001419_pt1 | contig 11580 bp, 8 predicted proteins | sample ETNtaG_31_FD_185771 | JGI IMG/M metagenome (GOLD analysis project Ga0208130, IMG submission 185771) | Marine microbial and viral communities from oxygen minimum zone, Eastern Pacific Ocean - ETNP201310SV78 (SPAdes) (version 2) | ecosystem: Environmental > Aquatic > Marine > Oceanic ...
CCTATCGTTTTATTTGGAATGTTCATATTATCTGAAGCTGCAACAATTTTGACGATAGCTAAGGTTGATCCGTCTATTATTAAATATTCCGAAGAATACCTAAGTTATTTTATTTTTGCTTTACCTGCAATACTCTTAAGCCAGCCACTCAGATCATTGTGTGAAGGGGTAACACGCCCCCTTCCAATAACTTTATTAAATGTCCTTATGCTCTTGATTGCCATAATTGGCAATTACACTTTCATTTACGGTAATTTTGGATTCCCTGAAATGGGAGCTAAAGGGGCCGGCCTTTCAGCTGTAATAGGAACATGGACGACATTCATTTTATTGATTTTCTACTTACGTTATAAATCAGCTTTCGGTACAGAACTCTTTTCTAGATTTGACTTGCCTAATATACAAAAACTTAAAGAAATTCTTGTAGGAGGAATACCGGTCGGTCTTGGAAACTTTATTGAACTTAGTATGTTTAGTGGTGCAGGTATTATTTTAGGAAGATTTGGTAGCGAAGTAATAGCTGCGAACGGAATTGCCTTAACTCTTGGTGGTTTATTTTTTATGGTGCCATTATCAATTGGAAATGCTGCTGCAGTTAGAGTCGGGAACAATGTCGGTGCAAACAACATGAAAGGAGCTAAATATAGCTCTTACTTTTCATTAAGACTTGCAACTATCTGTGCCCTCTTTATGAGTTTAATGATAGTTCTTAATGCAGAATTTCTAGCCAGTCTTCTAAATGATAATCCTGAGGTAGTTGCTCTTGCTGTAACGCTTTTATTTTTTGCTGCTTTCTTCCAAGTTGCTGATGGACTTGCTATGGCAAGTATCGGTAGCATGAGAGGTTACAAAGATACTTTTGGCCCGATGAAGATTATGGCAGTTTCATATTGGGGTGTCGGTTTGCCGTTAGGCATAGTTCTTTCAATTACAGATATCATAACTAATCAGATGGGTGCTGTTGGAATGTGGACAGGTATGGCTTCCGGCTTGCTGGTTGCAGCAATCTTAATGGTGAGAAGAGTTAGAAAAATATCAACACAATTTATAAATGAAAATTGAAGTAGACGCTCTAGGATTGAAATGTCCTGAACCCATTATGTTGCTCCATAAGGCAATCAGAGAATCTGATTCCGGTGATGTAATTCATTTAACTGCCAGTGATAAAAGCACTGAAAGAGATGTACTAAAGTTTTGTGAATTTCTTGGTCATAAATTGTTGGAGAAAGAAATCACTAATGAAAGTCTTTATTTTGTTGTCCAAAAAAAAGATAAGAATATAATTTAATTAAGGAGAAATTAATGACCTATATAAATAAACAATGGTTGCTGGATCAAAGACCTAAAGGAATGCCTGGAGATGAATGCTGGAAGTTGAATGAAGAAGAAGTTCGACCTTTAGAAAAAGGAGAAGTCCTCATAAAAATTCTTTATCTGTCTATTGATCCTTATATGAGAGGCAGGATGAATGATGGAGAGTCTTACGCTGAACCTGCTGCCTTGGGCGAACCGATGACAGGTGAATCTGTAGGAGTTGTGGTTGAGAGTGAATCAGATAAATATATTAAAGGAGATTATCTGTGTGTTCATAAAGGCTGGCAGACTTATATTATTGCAAGCGATGAAGAGCCAGCTCTATTTAAAGCTGATCCTTCTATCGTACCTCTTCAAACATATCTAGGAACGGTAGGTATGCCAGGTAGAACTGCTTATTTTGGTTTATTGAGAGTGGGTCTACCTAAATCAGGTGAGACTATTGTTGTCTCAGCTGCATCTGGCGCTGTTGGTACAGTAGTTGGTCAAATGGGAAAAATACTAGGTTGTAGAGTTGTGGGAGTAGCAGGAGGAGAAAAGAAATGCTCCTATGTTAAAGATGAATTAGGCTTTGATGAATGTGTAGATTATAAAGCTGGAAACATTCAAGAAGATCTTGCAAAGGCATGTCCGAATGGCATTGATATTTACTTCGAAAATGTTGGTGGGCCAGTAAGTAAGGCTGTTGCAACACTCCTTAATGATGGTTCACGTGTTCCGATTTGTGGATTTATATCTGCTTATAATTCAGAAGATATGACAAAAGAGGAAACTCCTTTTCACATCTTTGGTGCAGTGGATCCGACTCCCGAACATAGGTTCTTTGTAGTCACTGAGTGGTTCAAAGAGTGGAGAGAAGCCACTGAAGAGTTATCTCAATGGATATCTGAAGGAAAAATTAAGTACGAAGAGACAATTACTGAAGGTTTCGAAAACGCTCCTCAAGGTTTAAGAGATGTTTTAAGTGGAAAGAATTTCGGTAAGCAACTAATTAAAGTAGCTGAGGAGTAATTACTCCCCTTCCCACTTAAAATCAGAGACATCCTCTATGTTCTCCTGAGTGTTTAACAGAGCTCTCATGGCTCTAGCTGCATCTCTTGAGTTCATTGTTACATCAAAAGCCTTCTGCTCAATCATGAGGCTTTCTTCAAGAGGCATTTCTATTCCTTGATGAATTATTTTTTTAACTTGTTGTAATGCAATTGGAGCTCTACTAGCAAGGTCTTCGCAGTATGAAGTAAGTTCATGCTTAAAATTATCAGCAGGTATGAGTTTATTGATAATACCTAAGTTATGGGCCTCCTCAGGCGTAAGTAATTTGGCATGAAGAATTAGATCTAAAGCCCTCGAAGAGCCAATCAATCTTGATAATCTTTGTGTTCCTCCTCCACCCGGTAGAATTCCTACAGAAGTTTCAGGAAGGCCAATTAGAAAGTCACCATTAGACATAATTCTTAGATCACAACCGAGAGAAAATTCACATCCACCTCCAGCGGTATTGCCATTGATGCCTGCCACAACTATTGCGTCTAAATCTCTCAATCTTAGGAGCATGGTATGAAAAGCATGAAGTTCTATGGGGTCTTGTCTATTTTTCTTTGTTTCTAGATTCTTTTCAGCTGTATTAGCTAGTTCACCAACCTCATAATGTTTGATAAAAACATCACGACCTTCACCAGTAAAGGCTAACACTCTTAGATCATCTCTCTTTTCAACTACATCAAGAAATGAATGTATTTCGGAGACTCCTGTTGAAGTTAAGGTATGAGATGGAGGGTTTGACAGATAACAGATTATATAATTACCATTATCTTCGATTTTAAGGTGTTTAAACTCTTCTACCATCCTGTGATCTCTGCTATCCCTTTTCCAATATCCGCAGGACTTTTAACTGTATGTACTCCTGCAGCTTCTAAAGCTTTGAATTTATCATCAGCAGTTCCTTTACCTCCAGCAATAATAGCTCCAGCATGACCCATTCTTTTTCCAGGAGGAGCTGTAACACCTGCTATATAGGAGACAACGGGCTTACTGACATTTGATTTTATAAATTCAGCTGCAGATTCTTCAGCTGTTCCTCCTATCTCACCAACCATGACAATTGCTTCTGTCGAATCGTCTTTTTCAAATAGATCAAGAACATCTATAAAGCTTGTTCCTGGTATGGGATCGCCTCCAATACCAATGCAACTTGTTTGTCCAAAACCAAGATCAGAAGTTTGTTTTACCGCCTCGTAAGTCAATGTTCCAGATCTAGAAATAATGCCTACCTTGCCAGGTAAATGGATATCTCCAGGCATAATTCCCATCTTGGATTCACCAGGAGTTATTATGCCTGGACAATTTGGTCCTATTAACCTTACTCCGAGATCATCGCATCTCGCTTTTACTTCGAGCATATCTATCGTCGGAATTCCTTCTGTAATACAAACTATCAAAGAAATACCAGATTCAGCTGCTTCTAGAATAGAAGCCTTACAAAATCTAGCAGGTACAAATATTAAGCTTGCAGTTGCACCAGTAGTATCAACGGCTTCTTTAACTGAATTAAAAACAGGCAGTTCTAAATGAGTCTGTCCTCCCTTCCCGGGAGTCACTCCTCCAACCAATTGAGTTCCATAATCTATACATTGAATGCAATGCTGTGTGGCTTGACCTCCGGTAAAACCCTGACAGATTACTTTGGTATTTTTATCAATTAGTATACTCATTAGATTTCTCCTTTGGATGCTTTCACTGCGAGACTTGCAGCCTCTTCCAAGTTAGAAGCTGGAATTATATTGAGTTCACATTCTTCAAGAATACTTAGACCTTCTTTCGCGCTATTTCCTTCAAGTCTCACTACCACTGGCACAGAAACTCCCATTACAGTTAGTGCTTCGACTATGCCGTCCGCGATAACGTCACATCTAACTATACCGCCAAAAATATTGATTAAAACAGTGTTAACATTTTCATCTGAAAGGATAATCTTAAATGCTTCTGCAACTCTCTTGGAGTCAGCAGTTCCTCCAACGTCGAGGAAGTTTGCAGGTTCACCACCATGTAATTTGATAATATCCATGGTTCCCATAGCAAGTCCTGCTCCATTAACCATACACCCTATATTTCCATCTAAAGCAACGTAACTTAGATCCCATTCGGCTGCTTTAGCTTCCCTCTCATCCTCTTGTGAGGGATCTCTCAATTGCTCCACTTCTTCTTGTCTATACAAAGCGTTAGAGTCGACATTAATTTTTGCATCTAGACAAATTAAATCTCCAGATTCGGTTATCACTAGTGGATTAACTTCCACTAGAGATAAGTCTTTTTCTAGAAATAGCTTTATCAGACCGTTAAATATAGCTCTAAACTGAACGTTCTGTACCTCATTCAATCCTAGGTTTTTAGAGAGCTCGTCTGCTTGTGATTCTTTAGGGCCTTCGATGGGATCTATTTCTGCTTTATATATTTTTTCAGGAGTTTCTTCGGCCACTTCCTCAATATTTACTCCACCTTCTGTCGAGGCCATAACCACAAGCCTCTGAGAGGCTCTATCAATTACAGCACCTAAATAAAGTTCTTGATCGATTGAAGTACATGTTTCTATCAATATCTGAGAAACCAGCTGACCTTTCTCGTCTGTCTGAAATGTTACTAATTTTTGTCCCAACCATTTGTCTGCAAAATCTTTGACTTGCTGAATACTTTCAACGACCTCTACGCCACCAGCTTTGCCTCTGCCGCCAGCATGGACTTGAGCCTTGACTACCCACTTATCGACATCTAAGGATTTAGCTACTCTCTCCGCCTCTTCACTAGATGAGGCAGGTAACCCTTCAGAGACAGATATTTCATATTCTCTAAATAATTGCTTAGCTTGATATTCGTGCAGATTCATTTTTTCTCCCTAAAATTCACCCTAAAGAATTAACATATTCTTAACGAAACGCATTGTAGTGGATAAATGAAGAACTGAGGAGTCTTCATATAGAAAGAAAGTTAAAACTTAAGCTTTCTCTCTGGTTAGTAATTTATTTCTTATGTTTGAAATTGCTTCTGTAGGATTCAAGCCCTTGGGGCAAACTGAAACACAGTTCATAATCCCGTGACATCTATAGAGGCTGAAAGCATCTTCCAGATCATCAAGACGTTCTTCAGTAGCTTCATCTCTACTGTCTGCAATAAATCTCCAGGATTGAAGTAAAGCAGCAGGGCCAAGGAATTTATCTGGATTCCACCAGAAAGATGGACAGGATGTTGAACAGCAACCACACAAGATACATTCGTATAGACCGTCAAGCTCTTCCCTATCTTCAGGAGTTTGTTTTCTTTCTATGTCAGGTGAATCGCTCTTTGTAATAAGATAAGGTTTTACTTTTTCTAACTGATCAAAGAACTGTTTCATGTCCACAATCAGATCTCTCACAACAGGTAGGCCTGGCATTGGACGCAAAGTTATCTTATCCCTCTTAAGAACTTCTGATAAGGGAGTAACACAAGCTAAACCATTTTTTCCGTTAATGTTCATCCCATCAGATCCACAAACACCCTCTCTACAAGACCTTCTATAGGACAAAGAAGGTTCCTGATTTTTCGCGAGGTGAAGTGCATCAAGCACCATAATATCCTTATCAGTTGGTATTTCTACGACGATATCTTGCATATAGGGCTTTTTATCCACCGTAGGATCATAACGATAGATACTCATCGTTATGGTCTTGATTTGCTCAACTGGAATAGCTGCTGCACTCATTAATAACTCCTCACCATAGGTTGAAAGGCTTGCACTGTCTTTGGTCTATAGTTCACATCTCTTTTACTTACTTCCTTTGTATCAGCGTAATAAATTGAATGTTTTAACCAATTGTCATCATCTCGTTCGGTAAAGTCATCTCTTGCATGAGCACCTCTACTTTCCTTCCTTTCATTAGCTGTTATAGCTGTAGCTTCAGCTACTTCAAATAAGTTTTGCATTTCTAATGCTTCTATTCTAGCTGTGTTGAAGGTTGCAGACTTATCTTTGAGGAAAATTGAATCAACTTCTTCTCTAGTCTTAGCAAGCTCATCAATACCTTTTTCCATTAGATCTCCTCGTCTAAATACACCAAAATTATTTTGCATATTTTGTTGCATCTTTTCCTTGAGGACTGCTACTTGATCTCCTTCAGTAGAAGCGTTTAGTTTATTCAATCTTTCTAAAGCTTTGTCAATATCATCATGAGAAGCATTTTTTAATTCTACGCCCTGCTTCATTGACTCTTCAATATATAGTCCAGCTGCCCGTCCAAAGACAACCAGGTCAAGGAGAGAATTTCCGCCCAATCTATTACCTCCGTGTACTGATACACATGCAACTTCGCCAGCCGCGTATAGACCATCAATAATTTTATCTTCTCCGTTTTCGACTGAGATAACCTGACCATTGATATTTGTTGGTATTCCTCCCATCATATAGTGGCAAGTTGGGACAACAGGAATGGGTTGAACCGCAGGGTCTACGCCGGCAAAAGTCTTAGAAAGCTCAGTAATACCAGGCAATCTTTTGTGAACAACCTCTGGACCTAAATGATCTAGTCTTAAAAAGATATGATCTGCATTTGGTCCACACCCTCTTCCTTCAAGAATCTCTAGCGCCATAGAGCGAGCAACAACGTCCCTACTAGCTAAATCTTTAGCGTTAGGTGCATACCTCTCCATAAACCTTTCACCATCCTTATTCAACAGGTAACCTCCCTCACCTCTACAGCCTTCAGTTACAAGTGTCCCAGCACCATGAATACCAGTTGGGTGGAACTGCCACATTTCAATATCTTGCACTGGCATACCCGCCCTTAGAGCCATTCCAATTCCATCTCCTGAATTGATTAGAGCATTAGTGGTTGAAGCATATATACGCCCAGCACCTCCTGTAGCAAGAACAGTAGCTTTTGATTTTATATAGTAAATCTCTCCTGTTTCGATTTTGAAAGCTATTACACCCACTACAGCTTTATCTGAATTCAAAACTAAATCCACTGCGAACCATTCGTTTAAAAAGTTTGTTCCGGCTTTTAGATTAGCTTGATATAGGGTATGCAACAAACTATGACCAGTTCTATCAGCAGCTGCGCAGGTTCTTGTAGCTTGACCGCCTTTTCCGTAATCTTTTGACTGACCTCCAAAGGGTCTTTGGTATATTCTTCCTTCTTCAGTTCTAGAAAAAGGCAAGCCCATATGCTCAAGCTCAAATACAGCTTTAGGGCCTTCGCTGCACATGTATTCAATTGCCTCTTGATCGCCTATGTAATCTGACCCTTTAACAGTGTCAAACATATGCCATCTCCAATCATCATCAGGATCATCGCTTTGAATTGCACAGGTAATTCCACCCTGGGCAGAGACAGTGTGTGAACGAGTGGGAAATACTTTTGATATTACGGCTGTATTGAGTCCTGACTCTGCAAGTTGAAGAGAAGCTCTCATACCAGCACCTCCTCCACCGACTATGATTCCATCAAACTCCATCACAGGGAGATCTTTTGCATTAATAATTTCGTTAACTAACATATTTTTACCAGATGATTATTATTGCCCAAGTTAAAACCAGAGCAATTATGGCAGCAACAATACTTCTAAAACCAACAAACATAGCTCGGCCTAAATTTCCGAAGATTCTCGGAGTTAGGTAATCGCTAGCTACTGCCCAAGTACCAAGCCAAGTGTGGACTGCAAAAGCTAGAAAGAACAAAGATGTTAGGATTTTGTTTATTGGATTGTTAAAAAATACTGACCATTGATTAAAAGTTACTTCATCTGTGAGTAAAACAAAACCGCCCAGATAAAGAGTGTAGAAGAGGATTAAAACAGCGCATACTCTGATTATTAAAAATTCTTTAGATCCGTGTCCTAGTCTAGAAAACATAATTAAAAAACAACAGTTAAGAAGTAAATTGCCATTACAAAAGTAGCACCGAAAACTAGCCAAGATAGAATTCTTCCGGATTCAAGGGTTTCTCCAATACCAAAAGCATCACTCAATAGTTTTTTAAATCCTGCTAGTAAATGATAGCTAAATCCAACCAATATTAAATAGGTCATAGTCTTCAGAAGGAATGAGCTTTGAAGTAAATTTGCAAGCACAACAAAACTCTCTTCAGATTTTAGTGAGACACTAAATAACCAGACTACTAATGGGAAGCTAAAAAAAATAGCGAGGCCAGATATTCTATGCAGAATAGAGGAAACTCCTATGATAGGCAGGCTAATTGTTAGTAAATTTAGATTTACTGGTCGGTTGTCTTTTTCAATCACTTATCAATTCAAGAATTTGCTTTTTGGGCGATTAAAAGCTCGCTTATTATAGTTATTTGGAAGGCCAAATACCACCTACTTTTTTTAATTTAGACCTTCTAATCTCTTAATAAGAATGATAAGGAGCAAGAAAAGTGGAAGAATAAATATAAAGGGCAAGTTCAATGAATTGCTATAAAGAAAACCACTGAGTAAAGGTCCAAGAGCAAAACCTATACCTGGAGCTACCATCGCTAAACCGACTGCAGCACCTTGATTGTCTTTGTCTGCGTTTAAAGAGGCAGCGGAAGTATAACCAGGAGAAGCTAAACCCATACCTAATCCCATAGCCGCCATGCCGAGATACAAGAAAAAGAAGTTTGGAGAAAAGATAATTAACAAACAGCTTGATATAAAGAGAGGAATGGAGAACTTAATTAAGTTTAAGGGACTGCCTTTATATCTTTGCACGATAGTTAGTTGAGAAATTATTGCCATAAAGGCCATTGTGCCGAGAAGAAGAGCGGTGTTCTTCGCCGTTTCATCTAGATCATAATCAAATCTATCTTGTAAATAAAAAGCAGTAACTGATTGGACTATAGCAAAAGCAGTAAATATAGTGATTCCTATAGATAAAAGAAGTTTAAGATTATTATCAAATACAAGATCTGAACTTTTAATTTCTGTTTCAGAGCCAAACTCATTATTAGGTAAGAATATGTAAACAAAAATAGCTGCTATTGCCATCACAATAGACATAACGATTAGGGGAGTTAAAAGTCCAAATTGAGGTATTTGTATATCAAAGATATTTAATCCGACAAGAGAGCCCACTAAAACGGGACCCAATATCGTTCCTATATTATTAGCCGCACCAAATTTTCCCATTCCGGCAGATCTATCTTCTTCAGACGTTACATCGGCGACATATGCACCCGAAGCAGGCCTAGACGCTGCACCTATGGCCGAATTAACTATCCTTGCAGCTAGAAGAATCATCAATAATGAAAAACCACTAACAGCTCCTATTAAACCTAAGGATGCTGAATAGAGAAAAATGATATTTGAAAATACATAACCTGAGAGCCCTATGAGAAGTACCGCCTTCCTTCCTATTCTGTCACTTAACTTTCCCCAAAAAGGTGTAAAAATTATAAACATGGCTGCAGAAATGGAGACCAGAGTATTAATTTCAATTTCTGTAAATTGAAATTCTCTTCCAATGATGGGCATTGTTTGCCAGTAGACTGACTGTCCCATGCTGACAAATAAAATTACCAACATTAGACTTGAAAGAATTTTAGAATTACTTACTGTCGCTTCCTTGCTGCTAGCTTCCATTAATCAGAATCCACTCTCAATAGAAAAGCATATTCCATTGCTACCTCTTTCAGACTTTGAAATCTGCCACTATTTCCGCTGTGTCCAGCACTCATATTAACTTTCATCAAAATAGGATTTTGACCTTTGTTGAAATCACGAAGTTTTGAAACATATTTAGCAGGCTCATAATATTGAACTTGTGAATCCCATAGACCAGCAGTGACCAAGATGCTTGGATATTCATTTTCTTCAATATTGTCGTAAGGAGAATACCTCATCATGTAATCAAATTCTTTTTTGTTCTCCGGATTGCCCCATTCATCATACTCTCCGGTAGTGAGGGGTATGCTTGGATCTGACATAGTAGTAATGACATCTACAAACGGTACATTTGAGATAATGCCTTTGTATAGCTTTGGCTCCATGTTCACAATTGCTCCCATCAAAAGTCCTCCAGCACTTCCTCCTCCTGCAAAAACTCGATCATTAGAACCATATCCCTGAGAAAGCAGGCCTTTCGTAACATCAATAAAATCATAAAAGGTATTCAACTTTTTAAACATCTTTCCGTCTTCGTACCAAGATCTTCCAAGCTCCTGACCCCCTCTAATGTGAGCAATTGCAAAAATAAATCCCCTGTCCAACAAAGACAGTCTTGAGGAACTAAAGCCAGCGTCGATAGAATTCCCATAAGAACCATAACCGTAGACAAATAAAGGGTTTTCTCCTTTGTTGAATAAAGTTCTTTTATAAACTAATGAAACTGGGACTTTAGTACCGTCTCTTCCTTCGATCAATTTTCTTTCCACTTTATAGTCACTACTGGAAAAGCTTCCTTTTACCTCTGCTTCTTTTAGGAGCCTTTTCCTGCCAGATGAGAGTTTTACTGAAAATAAACTATCAGGAGTTCGCATGCTCGAATAACCAAAGTAGAACCTATCTGTATTGTATTCAGGGTTTGCAGCCAAATAAGCTGTGTAACTAGGATCATTAAAGTTTATAGGTTGTGAGGAATTGGAATTTTTATTTACTATTTTCAATTGCCTAAGTCCGTTCTGTCTTTCCATAACTACTAGGTGATCTGGAAAAGGAATGACGGCCTGCAACAAAACATCGTCCCTATGGGGTATTAATTCTTTCCATCCATTTTTATCCTGAGAATTTTCAAGACTTGTTTCGAGTAGCCTAAAATTGATTGCATTCCAATTAGATTCCACAATGAAACGATCATCAGCTGGATCATGATCGACGGAATAGAGATGATCTTTTTCTCTCTGAAGAAAGATTCTAGGTTGATTTAAGGGTTCATTTGCTTTCAGTAGTCTGACTTCCGAACTGACTGTAGAGGAAATGTTGATTTCTATGTAATCCATAGAACGTGTATTACCTACGGAGGTATAAAACGTAGAATCTTTTTCTTCATAAACTACGTCATCTTTATCTTGCGACGTTCCGATTTCGTGCCTCATGACTTTATAAGGAAGTAAGGTTTCTTCATCCTTCAAAACATAAAAAAGAAAATTACCATCAGCAGACCAGCCCATAGATCCTGATGTATTTAAAATGGTGTATTGTGATGTAGTATTGTTTGAAATATCTTTAAATTTAATAGTGTATTGCCTTCTGCCATTTGTATCTTCTGCATAAGCCATGAGATTTTCATTAGGTGAAATACTCCAATTTGCAAGTTGG
>Ga0208130_1001422_pt1 | contig 11565 bp, 11 predicted proteins | sample ETNtaG_31_FD_185771 | JGI IMG/M metagenome (GOLD analysis project Ga0208130, IMG submission 185771) | Marine microbial and viral communities from oxygen minimum zone, Eastern Pacific Ocean - ETNP201310SV78 (SPAdes) (version 2) | ecosystem: Environmental > Aquatic > Marine > Oceanic ...
TCATCGCTCGCCTCATCAATTCATTCGCGCCTCGTCTGAACATCCTCGCCGTCGACAAAGCGAAGTGAAGTGACGTCGCTCGTCGACGAGGCACTTTCTCGCCCGACACAATGTTTCGACGAAACGATGTGTTTCGACGGTTCGTGAACCTTCGACCACCCCCCCAAAGTTCTCGAGAGTTCGTTTGGTTTGAGCGCCGAGCGACGGGAGTTCGCGTCCGGGGCGGTCGCGTTCGTCGAGGAAGATCGCGACATCGACGACGAGACAGCGGGCCATGGCGTCTGGGCCCGCGCGCGACTCGGCGGACGTCGAGCTCGAGCTCGCCGGGAGTTGGCGGAGCGCCTCGCCTGGACCGCGCGCAAACGGGTTGGACGATGGTGAGGACGAGGACGGTGAAGAGCGCGCGTTCGTCGCCGACGAGGAGGACAGCGCCGATGGACGAACGGTGGATGAACTATTCGACGAACGCATCGGACAAGCAAACAGAACACAGCTTGCGCAGTTTGCGCTGAGTTCGTTCGCGTGGTTTCCAGCCGCGTTTCTGACGCTCACATCAGTGTTCACAGCGCGTGTGCCGGACTGGGTGTGCGCGGTGGAGGGTACATGCTCACACGCAGAAACTGGATTACCGCTTGAAATATGCGATATGGATCGTGAGCTGTGGAAGTGGGTCGATCCCAAGAGCTCCATAGTCTCCGAGTGGGATCTCGTGTGCTCGCACGAATACAAAGTTCAGCTCGCAGACTCAATCTTCTTTGTCGGGTTCCTCGCCGGAGCTGGAATTCTCGGTCAGGTTGCTGACAGTAAAGGTCGCGTGTTTGGATTATACTTATCAACCTCGTTAGCTAGTGCCGGAGCGCTATTCGCTGCGGCTTCAAATGGATATTGGTTATACTTTTGGTGCATGTGCTTGCGCGGCTTTGGATGCGGAGGCTTGGGTGTGGCGAGTTACGTCTTGTGTACAGAAGTGCTCGGAATCAAATGGCGAGCCGTTCTTGGCATCGCAACGCAATACTATTGGTCTGGTGGTATCGCACTCATGGCCCCGGTCGCGTATATGATGCCAAGATGGCGGAGCTTTGCGACTTTCTGCGGCTTACACGGGTTGGCATACATCCTTCTCTCGTGTCGGTTCTTGCTGGAATCTCCGCGTTGGTACCTCGCCACGGGACAAATCGACAAGGCACACGAGATCATGACCCATCTTGCTAAAGGTAACGATAAGTTCAGCGGAAGACTGCCCCCGTTGAAGCAAACTCGCGTTGTGAAGGGTTTAAATGTCACAGCTGTGTTTCCATATCCCGCTTTACGACAGCGTCTCGTCTCCATGGCTTACATTTTCTGCGTGACGAGCATGGTTTACTATGGTTTGTCCCTGAATGTGGGTTCTCTGAGCGGTTCGATTTATATGAACACATTTATTAGTGGAATCGTTGAATTTCCTTCGCACGGGTTCGCTCAGGTCTGCGTGGACATACTCGGCCGACAAAAGACTTTGTTCCTCCTCATGGGAACCGCAGCTGTAGGTGTACTTTCAAGCGCCATGTTCCGTGGATCGACACAAGTGTTGGTGTCGATGATCGGGCGTTTTGGAATTGCGGGTTCTTTCAACATGATTTACCTGTACACGACGGAGCTGTTCCCGACGATTGTGCGCTCGTCGTGTTTGGGCACGTGTTCGCTCGCCGCGCGAGTCGGCGGTATCATCGCACCTGGAATCATTCTCGCGCAAGCCATCAGTGCGGCTGTACCGCCAGTGGTTCTCGGTCTCGTCGCGGGCTCAGCTTGTATGGTGACGCTGTCTTTGCCGGAGACACAAGGCGTCATCATCGAGGAGTCTCTCGCGGATGCGGCTCAACAAGATATGACGAGCGCAAGTCGAGGCGAGGTTGGGTTCACTCGCCTCGCCCAACAGTTTCGCACGGATGGATCGGCCGCGAGTAGGGATGAAAACGAGGATCTTTAAGAATTAGTAGCATAGCGTAACATTACTAGTAGGAATTGTCTTTCCAGGACGTTAGTCTTTCCCAGATTCTCCCCAAAGAATGCCATTGACGTCTTGTCCCTTTCTGGTGTACACTCCGCCGTTATCGATCAATCCCGGGCACGGTCGGTACGCCTTGATTGGCCACCACGAGAACAAAGGAATGGCTCCCATCCCACCCATGATGCGTCCGCTCCCATCGCACTGCATCTTATCCTTCGCCAACCCGCAGGAATCGCACGAACCCGTGCACTTGGCGTCACCTTCATCGCCCGCCCGCACGACCACCGTCGCGCCTCGACGCGCGACCGGCGTCCTCGCGACGCGTCGAGCATCGCATCGCGCGGTCGTCGTCATCACAGTCGTCATCGTCATCGTCATCGTCGCACTCACAGACTGCGGTCGCGCGCGAGGAGCGCATCCGTGTCATCGTCATCTCTCTCGTCTTCTCTGGATGGATTTCCTCACCCCAAACCTCTGAGTCCTGATCCGTCGATTTTACCTCAGTCGTCGTCGCGGTGGGCTGGCTTTGCGCGACGAGGACGATGAGGACGTCCGAGCGGGGAAATCGCCGAAGAGAATTCACCGGAGGCGCGGGTCGTCGAGTTCGTGTTCTCGCGACGCTTTTCTGTGTCGTCGCCGTCTCCGCTCCAGCGCTCGTCGCACACGCCGCGGGGACGCTCGCGCGAGCGCGGTTTCAATCGTGTCCGGGGTGAAAACTGAACCGACTCCCGGAGATCAAAACGTTCCTGAAAGAGGTCGTTGAGGTCGGGGGGTACGGTGAGAGAGTCACGGTACAGTGGACGCCGCATTATCCACCTTCTTTACACGTAGAGGAGGAGGATGGGACGATTGTTGAGACTGCTAAATTGACGAGCGAGTGGTCCGTCGAGGACGTGAAGGATTACTTGAGCGAGAGAGGATTCCATCCACCACGCGAAGAAAAGGATGAACTTTAGTGTTGATTATGTTCATACCGTGCGTTCGGAAATAAGTGGTTGAGTACGTCGTGTGGTGACGCGCCGTTTGCGAAAAGAGTGCACAGCTCTGCGACGGTGCCGAGATATTTCGGCTCACCAACCGCTTTTTCCGCTCGAATATAGTCTAATCAAATGTCTGTATTAATAAATGCTAGTGTGTAGATTATCGTTTCAATTGACGAGCAACGTTTGAAAACCCACGACGCTCCGAAAAGACGGAATCCGTGCCGGAAGTCAGCCCGTCTTGCTTGGGTCCGTTTGGATTGACGAGTTCGATTCCTTGAATGGGAGTAAAAGCCAAGCTAGAAGCCATCCCGGACGTGCCCGCTGTGCTTGCGAACGTGGATCTACCGCCTTTGTTGTCTGTTTTGATGAGTTTCGCAGCCTTTGCCGCGATTCGCATTCTACCAGCGACGGCAGCCGCTCCAGCGGATGAGCCAAGCGTGCCCAAGCCTTCGCCGTCAAGGCCTACTTCTTCCTCAGCCTCGCCGAAATTCACTCGATTCGCCGCCTTGCGCATGTCGGTGAGCCCGTACCTCTCCTTCAACGCTCTCGCTCTCCGACCACCGCGTCTCTTCTTCTGCTCAACTCCCGGCGCGGGCAGCGGTTTTGATGTTCTCGCCGGCGGCGGTTCTTGCCATTTTTCTATCTTCTTCATAATTTCATCCGCAAATTTCTTCCCCGTGGCACCATCTTGGGATTCTCCGAACGCATCGACGCGTGCCATCAGGGAGCACTTTGCACCGATCAATCGCGCCGCCTTGGTTCGCCACGCAGGAGGCGTCTTCTTCTGAATGATGTCGCAGTCATAGATGAAGCCGGCGTGCATGTCTCCGGCTCGAATAGCTGACGCACTCGACATGCCACCCGTATTCTTTTTCTTCGAGCCCAACACTTGCACGTTGCAAGCGGGCATTTTCGACAGAGCGTTTAATCCACCGGCGACACCGATGAGTTGAGCCGCGATATCACTTCCCAGGACGGCGCTCAAGTTGGGCGCGGTATCAGCCATGCGAGTCGCGACATAGTTGAACATCTTCTTTTTCGCTTCATCTAGCTCCAACGCTCGATCACACGCCTCGAGCGTCTTTTTCAATTCAACCTCACTCAGTGGCTCTCCGGATGTCGTCGATCCGGTGACACTCACTACCATGATCGTCGCCGAGGGTAGCACGTCGTCGAGCTCCACATTCATCATGTCCATTTCGTTACCAATCACCTTCACCACTCTCGCATAATCGATCGGATGCATGACCAAGGATTCCAACTCTGGAAACTTTTTCTTGTACTTATCCTTTATGTACTGATGCACGACGGCGATCTCGTTATCCACCTCCACCGTGAGCGTATTGCACTCCACGACGAGCGCCTCCGCGCCCTCGTCCACCGCCCCGATGCGCCTCCCCGCGTCGTTCACCTCCATCGCGCTCGACGCCATGGATTCATCCACCGCCTTGGTCACCCTCGCGTACCGCTCCGTCGACGTGAGCGGCGCGACCTCGTCTAAATCGTCGCTCTTCAACAGTTCATCCACGCCGTCTCCACCACCGCCCGTTCCCGTCGCCTCCTCCGTCGTCGTCCGCGCCTCCGCGCGCGTTCGCCCGCCGAGATCCTCCTCCTCATCGCTCAATTCGTCCAGATCCGCCAAGAACGAGTCCGCGAGCGTCGCCATCGCTCCCGTCCCGTCGCGCGCGTCACCCTGCCGCCACTCGCCCGCGTCTCGTCTCTTCCCTTCCCCTCTCGCGCGCATTCGCAATCGCAATCTCGAGGGTTCCCTCGCGTCGTGCGTTGACACGCACCGATCATGACTCGACGATGAGTCCCTCAGTCGGCGCGAGGCGAGTGCGGTGCACGCCGTCGAGTCGTCGTCACACGTCGTCGCGCGTCGTCGAGGACGTCGTCGAGGACGTCGTCGTCGAGGACGATGGAGGCGATCGCGCGAAGGGCGAGGGCGAACGAGGAGGAACACCGACGACGGTGCGAGTACGCAGAGGTGCGCGATGGATGGAATGCGTGCACGCATCTGGGTCGGTGGACCCGACGACGGTTTGAATGAATGAGTGATGTCTGTGCGTGTATTTATAGCGACTGACGGATGAGACGGACGAACGCAGGGACTTCGACGACGACAAGTGGGGGTGAATTGGCGGTCCAAGGCACTGGAGGCTGAAGAGAGATCGATGGAGGCTCGCGCCGCGGTGAAGAGGGTTGAGGCGCGGGAGGCTGGATTGACTCGCAGACGCGCGACGCTGCGCGAGAGACTCGCGCGAGAGGCGGAGGCGCACGCGGCGGAGATGGCGGGTACGCGGGCGAGTGCGGAGGCGAAAAGGGCGCAATTAGAGGCACGCGCGCGAGAATTGTTGGCGAAACGCGAGGAAGAGCGGGAAAAACACGCGGAGGAGATGGAATATAGAAAGTTTCTGGAGAGCGACGAGGGCGCGCAGCGGGAGATGCGTGAGAAACTGGCGCGAGAGGTGGAATTCGGTCGACGAATGCAAGTGAAAGAGCGCAGAAGATTGGATCAGGAGGCGGAAGAACAAACGAAACAATTAAATGCAGTGATTTCTCGTCGATTCATGGAGGATTCAGCGCGCATGGACGATAGAGAAGCGGCGTCAAAGGCGAGTCGCGAGGCACACGTGCGCTCGCTTCGCGAACAAATGGCGGCGTGCGAGAGTAATCGTATGAAGTATTTAGAGGAAGAACGAGCCGAACGAGCTCGTCTAAACGCGCAATGGAGTGAGGAATTGTTGCTCAACACGAGAGCGAAGGACGAAGAGGTCATGGAACAGCGTCGCATGCACGCAGAATTGCTGACGGCGAACAGAGAAAGGTACTCGGAGCAGATCCAAACGCGTGAGCGTGAGCGGGAACGTGATAGGGAGCTGGTTGAACGGGCGATGGAACAAGAGAGGATTGTTGAAGAAGATCGCATTCAATCGGCGCAACGTCGCATCGAAGAAGAGGAAGCGTTGTATCGTAAATATCGTGAAGATCTGCTGAGGCGAACAGCCCAGGAGGAATTGGACGATGCGCGCATCGAAGAGGATCGATTGAAATACGACAAAAAAATGCGCGCGAGAGAGATGGCAGAGGAAATAAAACGCAAAAAATTGATGGAAGAGGTGCGCGAAGGCCGGGCTCGGCAAGTCGCAGAGCGCGAGGCGAAACGATGTGCGGCAAAGGCTGAGGATATGGAGTGGCAAAGGAAGAATCAGGAGGATATGGACCTCGCGCAGCGACAGCTCGACGAAAAACTCAGGATCGCGACTCAGGCTAACTTGAAATATCGCGCTTCTCTCGAAGAGCAGATACGGCGGAACCGCGAAGTCGCTCCGGAATCAGTTGAAGTGTCCTCACGCAGTGATCTTGGCACAGACCGCAATGACCGTTTCGTACGACGATTCGCCCAAGAGTCTCAAAATCAAACGAAAACGACGAGCATTTATTCGTTCTAGATGACAACCATTCGACTTCTACATCTTTGTAATGTTTACGGTGTACACTATACTGTAGTTTTATCGTTCAAAACGTCGCAAGGGCACTCGTTCTCGTTCTTCTCGGGGGAGCAATGAACTCCGGACCAAAATTAACCTGTATGGCGACCGGCTCGAGCTGTTCCGGGGATGAGAAAAGTGAAATACATGGATAATATGGGTGATTACGATCGCAAGCGCGCAGGTTTTCGAACGCACGGCCGAGTCCTCGCCCATTCAGGTAAAATTCGAGACGAGAGGTGTCAGCAGACGAGACATCGCGTGCGGAGGGTAAATACAGAAGCACACCGATGACGTCTCCCTCCACCGCTCGCTTATCTGAGTACTCAACTCGATGCCTATTATGAACCTTGTCGCCGTTGCGCTGTACGAATGCGTACGAGTTTTCATCTACGCCTACAGGAGCGTCCAAATTCACGTTTGTATCATTGCTCACACCCACGCGAACACAGCCCGTTGATCCGAGATGTTCGAGAAATAATTCGTAATAAAACGTCCCAGATTCCCACCTTCCGCGCGTCGCACGCGCGGTCCTATATCCGCATCGACTCAAGACGCGCGAATCATCGTCCACGTGCATCCCGTGCCCCGTCCACGCTCGATCCAAACGACACCTGTCCTCTTGAGTCGTGTCTTTTCCCATGTCAATGTCATCCTCTCGACGCCGTTTCTCGCGCCTCGCGGTCTTTTTCTCGCGCTCAACTGCGTGTTCTCCATCATGTACGTTCTCCTTCACCCTCTCGTTCCTCTTCCCCATCCCGCGCGCGTTCTCGTCGCACCGCCCTCCGGTCAATGAAGATGCCCGAGCGAGTCGAACCGACGATCACAGGGTTTAACTCGAGGGTTTAGCTCGAGGGGAGAATCCCGCGATTGAGCGAGCGGACGACAGACGGACGACGGTTTGGACGTCGGTGAGAGCGCGGGGAGCGAGGAAGGAGGAGACTCAGACATGTCTGCGCGACGCGCCGTGACTCGACGCGTCGTTGATAGCGCCCTTCGCGTCGTCGGTATCGCGCTCGAGGGCGCCCCATCGACGAGGATGACGACGCTCGGGATGGCGCGAGCGCTGGCGACGACGCGAACGATTCGCGAGAGAGCGTCGACGATTGAGAGAAAAGTGTTGGCGGAGACGGGCGCGATGGGGTCGTGCCGCGGTTTCGCCGCGGGACGGGGACGAGGAGGGGTGCGCAAGACGCCGGCGGGGGCTCTTGGGTTCTCGACTGACAAGTCGGAGGGAGAGGCGACGACAGAGGAGGAAGCCAAGGAGGGTGAGGGCGATGCCGAGGGTGGTGACGATGAAGAGGATGAATTGACGCGTCTTCGCGGCGAATTGGAAGAAAAAGACGCCAAGGTGGCGGATTTGACGGATAGAGTTTTGCGAACCATGGCTGAGATGGAAAACTTGCGCGAGCGCACACGGCGACAGGCTGAAGATGCGAAAAAATTCGCCATCCAGGGCTTCTGCAAAGACTTACTCGATGTCGCGGACAATCTTGATCGTGCAATCGCCACGGTCACCGAAGATGATGCGCAGGCGGACTTGGAGGCGACGAAGGCGAAACTGAAGAGCTTTCATGAGGGCGTCGTGATGACTGAGAAACAACTCGCTTCCGTCTTCAATAAAAACGGCGTCACCAAATTCAATCCAGAAGGTGAAGAGTTCGACGCGAACGCACACATGGCTCTGTTTAATGTCCCCATCCCCGAAGGTTCGGACGCAAAGCCGGGTACCATTGCCGCCGTTACGAAGACTGGTTATTCGCTTCACGAGCGGGTGATTCGCGCTGCTGAAGTCGGAGTCTACCAATGAAACGATAAGAGCACTTTAGAGAGTGCTAGCGTTAGTAATAGTAGCTACAATATATTTAATTACATCAATATGCTTACAACCCCGTGGGTGAGAATTGTACTTGTTGCGCCGATGTGACACCGTCGCCGAGGGTGTCCATTCGCATTGCCAATGTTGCACTGTCCTCTGCACTTTGTAGCAATGACCTTATCACGGCATCGTCAGTAGCCTTCAAAATATTAATTGCTGCACTGATGTCGGGCAAAGAGAGATATGTAGGATCAAGTTGCAACACTTCAGTCAAGAATTGACTCAGCGCAAGTCTTACTGATGCGACCGAGTCCTCGGCAAGCATGACCAATAGCGGTAGTAACTCATCGACCACGATTCTCTGCTCCACTTCTTTCGCGAGAGCTAGCGAAATTGTCACATAAGCTCTACGATCTGACCATCTGTGACTCGTCGCAAGTAGTTTTATGGATGACAGAGCGTCTACAATTTGCTCAGAATACCAGGAAAGCTCCTTTGTTGTGTTGATGAGAACTGTACTCGCGACACTGACAGCTTTTTCTCGAACTACCGCCGCGGTGTCATCTAGATAAGCTAACAGAACTGGTAACATAAACTCGGCCGTGGCTGCTCCAGGTAACAGTTCGGCGATTGGAACAATTTGCTTGGCAAGCGCAAAACGAATTCTCCAGTTGCCTATCTTCTCAGCATCTTCTGAGTGGAAGTTCGATAGAAGGCGAACGAGAGAAAGCCGAGCTCCTGAGCCCATAACGTTGAAAATCTCATCCAAGTGTTCAATCAGACCAATTTTCACTTCGTCAGTGTCCTCTAAGAGCTTTTCTAAAACAGGTAACAAATCTTTCTCTGCCCTGTCCCGCCCGATGATCTTTGCCACCTCATGGAGAGAGCAGCCTAGTGTACGACGAACTCTCCAGTTCAGACTTGATGATAGTAACAGAAATGCAGGGTAAAGCTCTTTCCATCGGTTCGCCGTCAGTGACAGCGCAACACCAGGTAGATTGTACGCACAGGTTTCTTGAAGTGAGCTGTTGCTAGTTGAACTCTCCGCCATACTCGTGAAATGATCAACAAACATAACTGGAACTTCTACAGAGCTCAACGCAAAGATCAAAGGCCCAAGGTACTCAAAAGCCGCAGTACGCACCTTAAAACTGACATCATTCGCTAAAGGCTCGAAAATCTCCGAAGCAACATCAAGCATCACCTCAGACGGAACTGCTCTGGCCACTTGCACGACGTGCTTAGCACATGACGCGCGAACCGCCCATACATTATCCTTGCATAACCGGCTGAATGCTGGTAAAGTCATTTCTAAATTATCTTTCGCAGGCAAAACCTCAAATGTCTCACTCAGCGCAGAGCCTACGGCTTGTCTAACTCTGAACTCCTCATCGCTCGCCAAGTTCACCAGGCTCGGAAGAACGTCACTCTTCGTCATGTCCACCCCCACCACTTTCGCTAAATGGCCGAACATTTTTGTCGCACTCACCCTTATCTCTTCCTCTTCGTTGGCTGCGAAATCTTTCAACGTCGGGAGAAGTAAATTACGTTGCTTCTCCGTTGACAGTAGAGAGGCCACTTCTCTGCAAGTGTGCTCTGCTGCCTCTATAACCTCGTCGCAGTCATCCTCTACGAGCATAAAGTTCACTCCGAGTAGTTTAATCGCATTTATACTGTCCAGACTACCACTCAACCGTCCTACACACTGCGCGAAGTCATCGAGCTGCTCTGCCACACACCGTCTAACGTCATTGTCATCATCCTCTGCGAGTTCAGCTATCAGATCGATCGGAAAAGCGTCTTCATCGTCCAATCTATCGCAAACTCTTGAAAGCGCAGCGACGTGGTACAATCTTTGACTTGTGACGTGACAATCTCGGCAATACTTGGCGGTAACTTCAAGTTCTGATGCCCCTTGGACGTCGTTGGAGTAATCGTCCGCCAAGACTTGTTCGTCGACGTCAAGAAACTTTTCCAGCTCAGGAATATTATCCAACGCAGTTGAGGATGCCGCGTGAGGGTCTCCTGTACTGCCTCGATCGTCCGTCATGACGACGAGGTTTTATTGACCACGGCCGAGTGCGCTCTCGTTAGCGACGCGCCTCGCAGTGGTGTCTGAGTCTCTCGCAACTTGCGTAAAGACCGTGCGTGGGGTTTCGAAGAGATGCGAGCGGATGAGTGTGAGCAGAGCACGTTCTATAGACGCGAATTGTAAGAGAAACGAGGACGATGTACGAATTACTGGGGACTTGAGCCATCGCGAAAGTGCTCTTGACTTCGATGTTTTTCTAACAAAGACTCCAAAGTTGATGCTATCCCAAATATCACACCCTCCTCGCTGACGCTGCTCCTAAGTTTAAGGCTAAGAAGACATTTATTCATCTTCTTCGCTGCGGAGACGAGCCGCGGCGTTCGTCACCTTGACGTTGAGCTGACGAGCGCGCTCGACGATGGCCATGCGGTTGAGCGTGGACACATTGTGCGCGATTTCGGCGCAGTACTTGCGGTTGTGCATGAGGAGAAGGTCAAGATCCTTCACATTGTGCACAACGAACTTCAAGAAACCGTTCGGCAACAAGTGACGAGTCTTCTTGGCCGAGCCGTAACCGATGTTTGGCATCGGCGCCAAGCCCTTAAACTTACGGCGCTCACGAGAGTCAATACCCTTCGGGCGTCTCCATGACGTCTGCGTTACGAAAATAAATACAGTCAGTCTCAATCTCTAAACACGCTTTATTCGTGCGTTCACACGACTTTCCAGTGCCGGACGCCGCTGGTTCGTAAGGTTTGCAGCCTGGGTGCTGGTTTAGGGTCTGCAACCCTCTCATGGGCTCGAAGGATCGTCGGCTGCGTGGCAGCTGACAATGCAAGCGAGCGCGCTTGAGACGCCGCGTCGAAACGTGAATAATTTTCACGACCACTGCTTCGCCGAGTCTCGCGATACGTACGTTTTGGAGGCGCTTGAAGCGGTCGGACTGGTACTTGTTGAACGACTTCGTGCGCTTCTTGACGATCTTGTGCTTGATGAGCGGAGTCACCATCTTTCCTGCTCGCTACTGATGACAAGTCGGGGAAAGCGTACGTATTCGTCAGTACATATTCGTTATGTTCTTCCTGGTGCCCTCACGCGCCGTGCTATTCATACGGGTCGCCGCACGCGGGTTGAACATCGTCCCTCATCGGTCGGCGGTGACCCTAAATCCCTCACGCGAGTCCTACTTTCTCCGTCGCTTCCTCGACGTCTCTGCGTTCGAAGACGACGCAGACGCGGAAGAATGCGCACAA
>Ga0208130_1001425_pt1 | contig 11549 bp, 8 predicted proteins | sample ETNtaG_31_FD_185771 | JGI IMG/M metagenome (GOLD analysis project Ga0208130, IMG submission 185771) | Marine microbial and viral communities from oxygen minimum zone, Eastern Pacific Ocean - ETNP201310SV78 (SPAdes) (version 2) | ecosystem: Environmental > Aquatic > Marine > Oceanic ...
ACATATGATAACGCCTCTTCGGCTGAACTGATCTCTCCGAAAGAACCGAGTGACGGTATGCAGACTACTCAGAGCGGTGATGCGTCTGATATAGGTTGCCATTCGAATTCTACGCAGCTTTCTGCTCTTTCAAATAACAAAAATGCTGAGATTCTTAAAAAGTATGAAAAAGACTACCCGGTCGGCCCTCATGATAAGCCACAGTCTATGTGCCCAGCATTTGGATCACTTCGTGTTGGATTAAGAATGAAAAGAGTAGCAACTGTTTTGTCAGGCTCTGCTTGCTGCGTCTACGGATTGAGCTTTGTAAGCCATTTTTATGGTGCAAGGCGATCGGTTGGTTATGTTCCTTTTAATTCAGAGTCTTTGGTAACTGGAAAACTATTCGAAGATATTAGAGATGCAGTTCATGATATGGCTGATCCAAAAAATTATGATGCCATAGTTGTAACAAACCTTTGCGTTCCAACTGCAAGCGGTGTTCCACTTCGTCTTCTTCCCAACGAGATAAACGGGGTTAGAATTATTGGAATTGATGTACCTGGTTTTGGTGTGCCTACCCATGCCGAGGCAAAGGATATACTTGCTGGGGCGATGCTAAATTTTGCTCGACAGGAAGTTGAGGCCGGGCCTGTTGCATCTCCAACATCGGGCAAAAGTGATCGCCCAACTTTGGCTATTCTTGGGGAAATGTTCCCTGCGGACCCGATGGTAATAGGCTCGATGTTAGCTCCAATGGATTTAGCGGCTGGGCCAGTTTTGCCAGCTCGAGAGTGGAGAGAAATGTATGCGGCGCTGGATTGTAGCGCTGTCGCAGCGATCCATCCATTTTACACTGCCACTATGAGAGAATTCGATGCTGCTGGAAGACCTTCTATCGGCAGTGCCCCCGTTGGATATGAAGGAACAGCGTCTTGGCTAGAAAGCGTTGGAGAGGTTTTTGGTGTTTCAAAAGCAAAGATATCTAAAGCAAAGAACACTGTTTTGCCCAATATTAAAAAGTCCTTAAAGGATAACAAAATTAAAGGAAGAATTACTGTTTCTGGTTATGAAGGAAGCGAATTAATTGTAGCCAGACTTCTTTGTGAAAACGGGATTGATGTTCCTTATGTTGGAACGGCTTGTCCTCGTACCTCAATGGCTGAACAAGACGCTCAATGGCTTGAAGCGAAGGGAGCGGTCGTTAAGTTTCGTGCTTCACTTGAAGATGACATATCTGCTGCTGAAGCACTTGAGCCAGATTTAGCTATTGGAACAACCCCATTAGTTCAGCATTTTAAGCAAAAAGGGAAATCGGCGCTCTATTTTACGAACCTTGTTTCTGCAAGGCCGCTGATGGGGCAGGCTGGTGCTGGAAGCTTTAACCAATTAGTTAACGGAGTTTTAAATAACTCTGATAAAATGCAAAGCCTACAAAACTTTTTTGAAGGTGTAGGTTCAGATGACACGTCTGGCGTATGGGAAGGTGAACCTAATTTAAGGCCAGAGTTTCGCGCTCAGAACCAGAAAAAGCTTGAAAAGGCTGCGCGTGCGGCTAAAGCGGCGGAGATGATCTAATGTTAATACAGGATCATGATCGTGCTGGTGGATATTGGGGGGCTGTCTATGCTTTCTGTGCGGTAAAAGGCTTGCAGGTTGTGATCGATGGTCCTGTCGGCTGTGAAAATCTGCCCGTTACTTCGGTTATGCATTACACAGATGGTTTACCGCCGCATGAGCTGCCTATTGTAGTTACTGGCCTGGGTGAAGAGGAGCTTGGAAGAGACGGCACCGAAGGTGCTATGAAGAGGGCTTGGAAGACTTTAGATCCAGCATTGCCAGCTGTTGTTGTTACGGGCTCTATTGCCGAAATGATAGGAGGGGGTGTTACTCCGCAAGGCACATCTATCCAAAGGTTTTTGCCTAGGACGATCGATGAAGACCAGTGGCAGTGTGCTGACAGAGCAATGACTTGGATCTTTACCGAGTTTGGAATGACAAAGGGGCGAATGCCACCCGAAAAGAAGAGACCGGAAGACTCAAAACCCCGTGTAAATATATTGGGGCCAATGTATGGAACTTTCAATATGCCAAGCGACTTGGCCGAAATACGGCGATTAGTTGAAGGCATTGGCGCCGAAGTCAATATGGTAATGCCCCTGGGAGCGCACTTGGCAGAAATGCGAGGACTAGTAAATGCAGATGCGAATATCTGTATGTACCGCGAATTCGGACGAGGGTTGTGTGAAGTACTTGGAAAACCCTATCTGCAAGCACCAATTGGGATGGAAAGCACCACAAAATTCCTAAGAAAATTGGGTGATATTTTAGAGCTAGATCCCGAGCCATTTATTGAAAAAGAAAAACATTCTACATTAAAGCCCATTTGGGATCTTTGGCGTTCAGTTACACAGGATTTTTTCGCTACTGCTGAATTTGCCATTGTTGCAAACGAAACTTACTCTCGCGGAATACGAAACTATCTTGAAACCGATTTTGGTTTTCCCTGCGCTTTTGCCGTTGGACGCATTGCGGGTAAAAAGACTGATAACGATGAGGTAAGAAAACTTTTCAGTGAAAAAAGACCACTGATTGTTTTTGGTTCAATAAATGAAAAAATTTATCTTTCAGAACTAAAGGGCGGTCATGGGCCACAACCTGCGTTTATTCCAGCGTCATTTCCTGGAGCAGCAATCCGAAGAGCTACCGGTACGCCATTTATGGGATATGCGGGAGCAACATATGTGCTTCAAGAATTATGCAATGGTTTGTTTGATGCATTATTTCATATTTTGCCATTGGCAAGTGAGATGGACGCTGCAGAGCCGACCCCCATCAATCTGAAAAAAGATTTACCATGGGATCCTGAGGCTCAAAGTGAATTAGATAGAATTGTAGCAACTCATCCTATTTTAACTAGGATTTCGGCAGCTAAAAAACTTCGAGATCAAGCGGAGGCGCAAACTTTAAAAGTTGGAGGCGAGCGCGTTGATCTTGAAACTGTATCCGCCCTTAGAAACCAAAACTTATCAGAATCAAATGGAGGTTAGTGTTATGTCAGAAATACTTCAAACGCATCAACGCCATAGAAAAAAAATTAACTCTCGCTGGGAATATTCAGTGATATTTTGGTTAATTTTCTTAGCTGCAAGTCCGTTTTCAATGATCTTCTGGCTCATTGATATGTATAGGAGAAAAAGTATTTTTGTTGATGGTCCGGTCACCCGAGCATGGCTCGAAGCTCATAGGATCACACCAGTAATTTTCTCGGTCTGAATCAGCCCGAGAAATGAGAGCTGTTCTGCACTTTGCAGATCAGAACCCCGACGAGAATGAGTCTCGGAGGGACCCGGCCATAGGGGAACTGTGGCGCCATGAAACATTCTGGAGGATATTTCATGTCAAGCAAAAGTGACCTGTCTTTTACAGGTTTAACAGACGAACAGGCGCAAGAGTTGCATTCTGTTTATTTGAGTGGGATGTGGTTATTCGTAACTGCTTGTATCTTAGCTCATGTAGCAACATACATCTACCGCCCTTGGTTCGCATTTTAGGGAGGATTGATTAATGGCTAAATTCTATAAAATCTGGCTCGTTTTCGATCCACGCCGTGTGTTTGTAGCGCAGGGTGTTTTCCTATTCTTGCTAGCAGCAATGATACATCTTGTTCTGCTCAGCACGGAGTACTTCAACTGGTTTGAGTCAGCAGCTGCAGCAGCTGGTGGCTAAGCCCTTGTTTGTACGAGGTGAACTAAAACAATAATGTTACGGGCAAGTGGTTTAGTAACTTGCCCGTAGCGACCAAATTATAATTAAAGGTGGAGAGAAGAGATAGCATTGCACAAAAGTATGGGATGCTGATTTTAAGTGTAAAAGAATGTCCAACAACCTAGAAAACTCTCTACTAAATAAAGTTAAAACACCCAATGATTTGCGCCTTCTGAATGATAATCAATTGGATCAGGTATCCAAGGAACTCAGAAATGAGGTTATTGAAGTAGTTTCGCAAACGGGTGGTCACCTAGGGTCATCACTTGGAGTGGTGGAGTTAACCGTCGCTTTACACGCTGTTTTTAACACTCCCTTTGATAAGCTAATTTGGGATGTTGGCCATCAGTGTTATCCACACAAAATAATTACAGAACGTCGAAACGATATGAGAAGTCTTCGGCAAAAGGGTGGTATCAGCGGATTTACGAAACGAAGTGAAAGTGAATATGATCCTTTTGGAGCCGCCCATAGCTCAACTTCAATATCAGCTGCCCTAGGCTTCACCATGGCTAGAGAATTAGGTCAGCCTGTTGGTGATACGATTGCTGTTATAGGAGATGGGTCTATTACAGCAGGCATGGCCTATGAAGCTTTAAATAACGTTGGAAGCGAAAATAAGAGAATGTTCGTGATCCTCAATGATAACGAAATGTCTATTGCGCCTCCAGTTGGTGCAATGTCTTCTTACTTATCTACAATCAACTCACATCAAGCATTCGAAAAATTAAAACTTTTTGGAGAAGAAATTGAAAGTCATTTGCCTTCTACACTTAGAGAAGGGGCTAGAAGAGCACGACAACTTGTTACTGGAAGAAGCCAGTCAACATTTTTTGAAGATCTAGGATTTAATTATCTTGGACCAATTGATGGGCATGATATGGGACAGTTGCTTTATGTTTTGCGTGCTGCAAAGTTTAGATCAACCGGTCCAACCTTAATTCATGTTTGTACTAAAAAGGGCCATGGTTATGCGCCAGCTGAAAATTCCGCCGATAAGTATCATGGAGTTTCAAAATTTAATGTTCAGACTGGTCAGCAATCCAAGGCTCCGGCAAATGCCCCGTCCTATACAAGTATTTTTGGCAAATCACTTCTTGAAGAAGCAAAATTAGATACGAGAGTGGTTGGAATAACAGCAGCCATGCCATCCGGAACGGGAATAAACATTATGGCGAAAGAGTTGCCTGAACGTGTTTTTGACGTTGGCATTGCAGAGCAGCACGCGGTAACCTTCGCTGCAGGTCTCGCTGCTGGAGGTATGAAGCCATTTTGTGCGATTTATTCAACCTTTTTGCAACGAGCTTATGACCAAATTGTTCACGATGTAGCACTGCAAAACCTTCCAGTACGTTTTGCAATTGATAGAGCAGGTTTAGTTGGAGCAGATGGAGCTACTCACGCTGGTGTATTTGATATCTCTTATATGTCCAATATTCCTAACATGACGGTTATGGCTGCTTCTGACGAAGCGGAATTAGTTCACATGGTCAGGACTGCGGCAGAATTTGATGAAGGGCCTGTCGCATTTAGATATCCCCGTGGGAATGGCACTGGTATTCAATTACCGCAAAGAGGTGAAATTCTCAAAATAGGTAAAGGACGCATTATCCAAGAAGGAAATGATCTAGCCATATTATCATTTGGTGCGCATATGAATTTGGTTAAGGATGCCGAAGTGGCTTTAGCTAAAATGGGTGTTAGTGTAACAATAGCTGATGCAAGGTTCGCAAAACCATTAGACGGCGAACTTGTTAATCAGTTGATGGAAAACCATTCTTGTATATTGACAGTTGAACAAGGCTCAATGGGGGGCTTTGGAAGCATAGTACTTCAACATGTCAATAGGAATAGATCAAGAAATGAAAAATTAGAATTTGATAGCATTTTTGTGGCCGATAGATTTATCGATCAAGCAGACGTTAACTCAATGTATGAAGATGCAGGTATGGGTATAAACAATATAATTGATAAAAGTATCAAATTATTAGAACAAAGCAGTCAAAATTCGCAGAAATTTGATTTTGGCAATTTTAAAGAAAATGCAGTTTCTTAAATGTAAGTTAATTTACATGATAGTCAGTTTGCCGTCTATTACTCCAACCCGGCGTATTAATCCTTTTTGTTTAAGTCTATCGGCCGCTTGAATAAAAAATTTATCATCAAATTTCTTGTCAAACTTATCATTACTTAAAACGGTTAAATTATTCCTGTCAGCGTATCTTATTATTAAAGGATCTGCACTGTGTCCTTTCTTAGAAACCGTAAGATTGTATCTGTCTCGCTTAAGAAGTCTGCATAGAGCAATTGGAACGGTCTCTTTTGGCCGAAGAAAATTTCCGTTCTTTAAAGTTTTTTTAATTCCATAATCAAAGAAAAGATGAGTAGCCATATCGTCTCTCTCAAGTTCGTTTATGAAATCTGAGAACTTCTTTAAATCCCACTCTACTAATCCCAATAAATTATTCGCATCTACGGCAAATGTGAAATCGGTATTATCAGATTTTTCGAGATCGGTAAAATTTAGGCCACGCTTAATGTTAATGTAACCAAAAATTAGGAGTGATGCGGTTAAACCATAAATTACAAGAGTTATAATGCTTTCTTTGTCGGTAATATAAAGAAATACTACCGCTACAGTCAGCGAACTCCATAGCCAAATTCCCCTAAATGTTAGTCCAAATAAAATAATTAAAAGACTAATTATTATCGGAACTTGCGTGTAATCAAATGGTATCATTTGAGTTTTCACCCGTTAATGCTTTGCATAGCGACTTAGACTTTTGCATATCGAAAATCAATAAAGCTTACTGTCGCGGTCGATGTTTAATTCTACCTTTTGTTCTTTAATGGCATAAAAATATTGCTCTAAAGTATCGTTTCCAGTCGAGGGTGTTTTAAGGTCGTCGTAACACATTTTGTCTTCATCCCATGCTAGCATGGACTCAGTTGCATAATATTTAGCTATTTTTATCAGCTCGAACTTGTTTTTCGCCCAGTTTGAGAAAGGAGAGCCAATCAAGAAAAATAAACTAATTACATCGAGTATTTTAATCGGAAAAGATCTGTATTTTGGGGTTACTTCAAATATTTCAAATAACATTTCGCCAACATTTTTTGGTGTCAACGATTGGTTTGGGCCTCCGATAGGCAGTATTTTTTTCCACTTATTTTTATCGCTGATACAAGATAAGATAAAAAGAGATAGATCTTTTTCAGAAATTGGATTGCACTGCGTAAGTTTTCCATCACCAAAATAGATGTAAGGTTTACCTTTTTTTATATTTTCTATTTGTCCGGATAAAGACTTGAAATAGGCAGTAGGTCTTATAATGGAGAAATTTAGTCCACTGTTTCTAAGCCTTTCTTCAAAGGCTAGTTTTTCAAATTGGAAAGCTAATTTTGGTTTTTGAACGCAAATTGCCGATAGCAGAATGAATTGTGCACACTCTATAGCTTTTGCTTTTTCAAGAAGTAGATTGTTAAGCTTAAAATCTACACAATGAGCATCTTTAGGCTCACCGGATCTACTTGCCAAGCAAGAGATAAATACATCAATATCTTTTAGTTTATCTACCCAACTATTATCATTTTCGGATATTTTTATCACTGTTAACTTTTGATGCTTTAGACCAAAATCAGCACTCTCTTCTCTTTTGGCTGCAACAACATCAAAATTTTTCTCTAACGCACTTTTGACAACGCTTGTTCCAATGTAACCAGTTGCGCCGGCAACAAAAATTTTTGTCAACTTGAATACCTTGAAAGTTTCTAACCGTATTAAATAATTTGTTTACTGAAAAATAAATAACTTTTCGAAATGTTCATTTAAATAAATTTTGAACCACTGAGTATATTTTCCAGGAGATTGTTTCACATTTTCTCTTAATTGTTCAATATCCACCCAAGCAAAGTTCTTTACCTCTTCTGGGTTCATTTTAACTTCTGGAGTTGTCTCACAGAAAGCAGAAAAACAATCTACAACTTCATGCTCTATCAGTTCAGAACCGACATTTGCCTTATATTCTATTTGATCAATAAAACGCAGCTCCAAGTTCTTAAGGCCAAGTTCTTCAAATATCCGTCTACTAGAACAGTCTTCCGAGCTTTCTCCCCAATTTGGGTGTGAACAACATGAATTGGCCCAAAGCTCTGGTGAATGATATTTATTTGATGCTCGTTGCTGAATGAGCAGTTTATCGCCACAAAAAACAAATATCGAGATTGCTTTATGTTTTAAGCCTCTTTTGTGAACTTCAAGCTTCTCTACTGGCTCTAATTTTCCTTTATTCCAAGCAGGTATAAAAATTGTCATGTATATTCCTTTGAAACAATACCTAACAAATGGGCGATATTTTTAAGCGCAATTTTAAGATGAGCAAGTGGTTGGGATTTCCCCAAGTCTTTATTCATGTACGCTTCAAATGTCATTGTTTGTACATCCACATCATGGCAAAGCGAGACAAATCTCTCCCTTCTATCATCTGTTTTATAGTATGCATTCTGCATTGCACCTAAAACTTTAAAAACAGTTCCATGTTGTTTAATAAAGGATTTTTGAGCTAACCTAAGTAGCTTTGGATTGTGTTTTTGCAATGCTTCGGAAACGGCTGAAGCTGCCATTCGACCAGAACACATAGCATAAAATATGCCTTCGCCGGAACTCGGAGCGACCACACCGGCTGCATCACCAGCCAATAAAACATCTTTGCCATTATCCCATTTTTTTAGCGGCTTAAGTGGAATTGGTGCTCCCTCTTTTCTGATAGTTTCACAGTCCTCTAGGCCTGAATTAATACGAAGGGATGAAGTTGCATCTTTTAAATCAAAACCCTTTACACCGGTCCCCATACCCACGGAAACGGTTTCTCCATGTGGGAAAACCCAACCGTAGAAGTCAGGCGAAATTGAACCGTTGTAGATCACATCACAGCGATCTGACTTATATCCAGAAAATCCTTCTGGTGCTTTTATAATTTCGTGATAAGCAATCACATAAGGAATTTGATCAGCCCCAGGGATCTCAGACCTAGCTACTTTACTTCTAGCTCCATCAGCCCCAATAATAATTTTTGCTCTTATTTTTTCCTTATTTTCGTTTTTATGATTTAAAAACTCAACAATAGTTTCACCATCTTGACGAGTTATTTTATCAAACGTACCTGAAAACCTAGTAACTCCGGCAGACTCCGCACGTTTACGCAAGAATTCATCAAATTCTTCCCTATCAACCATTCCAACGAAGCCGTTTTCTATCGGTATATCTACACTTCGGTTTGTTGGAGAAACCATTCTAGCAGTTACAATCTTTGCTTTTAATAAATGATCAGGTATGCCAAAATCTTTTATGAGGATGGGTGGAACGGCACCGCCGCATGGTTTAATCCTTCCTGGCCTATCCAAAAGCGCAACTTTGTGACCTAATTTACCAAGATCCTCTGCGGCAGTTGCTCCACAAGGACCACCGCCAATAATTACAACATCAAACATTTTACTCACCCGGTATTGCTATATTTTTCCCATAACTTTTATTAAACGTAATTGATGTGCTCGCCAAAAGAGCAGCTAATGCAAATAGGCTGGCTTCTAGTGAAAAAACCATACCATAAGCATTTACGGGGCTAAGGTCAGCAACTTGCAATAAGTCCACAAGAATTGTTCCTAATAGACCACCAAAACCAGCAGCTATTGCTTGCGCTGCTCCCCATAATCCCATCCTCGTTCCTTCGCGTCTTTTACTTCCACTACCTGCCAAACTCATCATAGAGCCAATAGCAGCAACCGCGAACATCCCATTAAAAAATCCAAGACCAACAACAGCTAATTCTAATGGTAAAGAACTATTTATTTGTCCTAGCAGCATAATTGACAAAAGCATTAAGCAGGATCCAAAACATCCCCCTTGGACCCACGATTTTAATGTTCCAAATTTGAGAGCAGTCGCCAGTATTCCAACGGTGAGCATTCCAATAAACACACCACCATTTTGCATTCCAGATAACGAAGTTGTTTGACTTGGAGTATATTGGAAAACAATGCCAGCATATGGCTCAAGAATAAGTTCTTGCATGAAGTAAGCTGTCATGGAAAGGAAAACAAAGATTGTAAAATTCCTAGTTTTTGAATGCTCCCACAAACTTTTTAATTCTTCAAGTAACGGTGCTTTTTCTTCATCTGTTTGCCGAATTTCATCTAGATTATTTTCAATTTTCCATGTAGCGATAAATGATATAATCATAGTCAAAACTGTTAATCCCGCTACAATTTTGAGCAATAATTCGAAGCTATATGGAACCAATAGCATTCCAACGATCCCAGCTGTCATCGCTATTCCAAATATCATCATTAACCATGTAATCATGGCGGCAGCAGGTCGCCGCCTCTCAGCAGTATGTTTTGCCATGAGCGCTAATAAAGAGGTTCCGGATGCCCCTACACCTAGTCCAATAAGCGTATAAGCAATAATGGAAAGAAGCATTGCTAGAACAGGATTTGAATGAAAAAGTGCCAGACTTAATGTTGCTAAATTTGCTCCAATACCTAAGACTAGCATGCCCAAATTTATCCACTTAGTTCTGTTATTTTCGAGGTCAGAAATTAAACCCCATTTAGGCCTTGAAAGCTGAACAGCGTAGTGCAAGCCAACAAGAAATCCTGGTACTGTGGCAGCCATGGATAACTCGACTACCATTAGGCGGTTCAATGTGGAAGTCATCAATACGACTACTGCTCCCAGACAGGCTTGAACTAAACCAAGTCGAAAAATTGAAAACCAACCAAGTGTTTTTTGTTGAATACCGTTCGTCATTGGGCAACCGCCTGTGATAAACCAAGAGCACAAACCATCATTCCGCTCACAAACATTAAAACTCCTGTCGAATTATACCAAGGAGCAAATTTTTCTGGATCGTTTAGTAGCCGTCTCATCGCTATTATCTGTCCGATTAATAGCAATGAAACAAAAATAGAGAACATAGTTAATCCCCAGGCAAACAGCAAAGTTATCACCACGACCTGAGGTATGGCCATTACATAGCATGCAATTTTTGCAGCTCTTTCTGGACCCAACTGTACTGGAAGTGAATTTATTCCGAGCGCTTTATCTCCTTTTAGCGCTTTGAAGTCGTTAAGCGTCATTATACCATGAGCTCCTATTGCATACGCAATAGCTACTAAAATAATTTTTGTGTCGGGAAATGCCTGTAACATTACTGCAGCACCGGTGAACCAAGGTATTCCTTCATAACAAAGGCCAACCAAACCAGGCCCCCATATGCCTGATCTTTTCAATCGAATAGGCTCAATCGAGTAGGCCCATGCGGCTAACGCTGCAATAATAGTCGCAATAAATCCCCATATGCCAAGTTGCCAACCTAGTCCTAGTGCTAGGACTGTCATCCCTAAAGCTATTTTTAACCCCCAATTCCCTGGCATCCTCCCAGATGGGATAGGTCTATTTGGTTCATTTATTCTGTCTACGTGCCTATCACACCAATCATTGGCTGCCTGGCTCATTCCGCAGACTACTGGCCCCGCAACTATGATCCCCAGAATGAGTAAGTCTAAATTTTCTACAATAGAGATGCCCGATGATATTACACCACAAGCGAAAGCCCACATCGGAGGAAACCATGTTATTGGCTTAAGAAGTTCGAGAACCACCATAAAATTTGGATATGCTGTGGGCTGTTTGCTATTCGTGACACTCATGTGTCATATATTATTGACAATATAAAATCATGCAACTGAAAATAAATACTTTTATTAAACTTTAATCGGTTTCAAAAGGGTTTAAAGCCAAT
>Ga0208130_1001429_pt1 | contig 11538 bp, 3 predicted proteins | sample ETNtaG_31_FD_185771 | JGI IMG/M metagenome (GOLD analysis project Ga0208130, IMG submission 185771) | Marine microbial and viral communities from oxygen minimum zone, Eastern Pacific Ocean - ETNP201310SV78 (SPAdes) (version 2) | ecosystem: Environmental > Aquatic > Marine > Oceanic ...
AACGGCGGCGGCAACAACGGCGGTGGCTCCGGTGGCGGCGGCGACGGCGGTGGCTCCGGTGGCGGCGGCGACGGCGGCATGGGTGGCGGCGGAAACTCTGGCGGGTCCATTGAGGACGGCTGCATTCCCATGGGTGTTGACCAATCGACGACCATGAAGATGGATCTGACCTACGCCAACGGGATGAACGAGCTCAACTTCCCACTGACAGAAGGCAAGGTTTGGAGCGAAGCCGCTGAAGGAAGTGGCACGCTGTCCATGCAGGTCTTGATGGGCGGTTGCACCATGCTTGACATCACCTTCACCGACTCTGGAGCGCTTCCTCTCAACTACCGACACCTCGGCACACAGATGTTTGATTTGAACGGCAACCAAGTGTCCGCCAATGGCATTCAATCCTTTGCTGGACGAGAAGGCAACAACGACTGGGCTACGCCCGATTTCACCATCTTGCCAAGCGTCCCCGATAACACGGCCAAATACGGCTTGCCGTTTGCTGCATGGGTCAACGTCGTTGGTTTCAACGAATTCAACAGCACCGTGGACATCAGCGCTACGGTGAACGCACAAAACGCCCCGTTGATGTACGACAACCAACAGTTGACCATCGACGACCTCGGTGCAGTGGTCGTGGATACCATGAACCTCAGCAGCGGGGATTACGAATTGACCATCACCGGCACGCACGACGGCCGAGACCGTTCGGTTTCCGTGCCCTTCACCGTGGACAACACGCCAGACTTCGAGATTCAAACGATGGACCCGTGGATTGTACTTCCCGGCGGCGTCCCCTGGGTCGTCCCCACGCCCATCTTTATCGAACCCGTAAACGGCTTTGGCGCTGATGTGAGCCTCTCTGCCGTCGTTCCAGACGGTGTGACGGCCGAACTCGACTTCGCTCAGGGCAAGGCGCCCTTCATGGCCGTCTTGACGTTGACACTCGCTGACAACCTGACCGAAGGTGATTACACGGTGGTCATTTCCGGTACGGCCGGCGAGACCATTCGTTCCGACGAAATCACGTTCAGCATCACCTCGCTCCCAGAATTTTCGCTTGACATCGACGACCGTGAACAACTCTTGACCGAAGGCGAGATGGCCATCTCCGGAGCGATCGATGCGCACAATGGCTTGGATTTGAGCATGGGCGGCATGCTCGACATCATCGTTGAGCCTTACAACCAAGCCCTCATTGACAGTGCTGTCATCACCTGGGGCGATATTGACGCCAACGGCGACCTCACGTTCTCGGTGACCTTTGATGTGGATGAGAACATCCCCCTCCACGAATACACCATCCAACTCAACGTGGTTTCCCTCGATGGTGGCATCGCTCACGCTGCCTCTGTGGCCTTCGTGACCGAATCGTCCACGCTCGACGGGACCGCCGTGGAAGCTGATGCGTCCGTCGTGGTTTCCGGCAACACCTCTCAGCACGATGGAAAAGACACTGCTGTGGAAGAAGTCGGTGCCGATGATGGAAGCGGTGATGGCGATAACAACCAAGGCACCAACAAGGATGACGACACCTCAGAGAGCGATTCACAATCCTCGAACACGGTCTTGGTCGTTGGTTCATCCATCGCCGTGCTCGGTGTCGTGGCTGGCATTGCCATCGTGGTTCTCCGGGGACGAAACGCCGGAGGTTCGGCCAAAGACTTCAGCAACCAGTTGTGGAACGATGGCGGAGCTCAACCCATGCAACCCATGGGCCAACCCGGCATGATGGCCCAGCCAGCCATGCAACAACCCGTGGCTCAGCAACCCGTCATGCAGCAGCCCGTGGTCCAGCAACCCGTGGTCCAGCAACCGGTCGCCCAGCAACCTGTCATGACCGCCCCTGCACCGCCTCAAGCAGCCACTGCACCGCCACCTCCCGCACAACCGACCACGGTAGCCGATTATACCGGATTGCCTCCCGGCGGTCAATACGACACCTCGACCGGGCAGACGATTTACGTCCAAACCGACGGCATCCGCTGGCAAATGATGCCTGATGGTAGCTTCAACAGACTTGGTTGAACAGCGACATACGGGCCGGCCTAGCCCCAGAATCGGCGGGTACGAGCGTACTCAACCTCTGCCCTGTGAATGGCTTGGAGCAACCCGTTGGTATCACCGGGTGAAACCTTGACCAGCAGCCGATTCGCCGTGGCTTCGGCAATTCCACGTCCCATGAGACACATGATGGCTTCAAGACCCCGGTTGGCCACCAAATCGGCGTTTTTCATCATCCTGTCCTGGTCTTTCTGGTCCTCTGATTTGACCCATCCTTCCAGCATGTCTTGAAGACCTTCCCGGGCGCAAGCGAGACGTTTTCCACCGCACTTTAGACAGGTTCCCGGACGCTCCATCGCTTCAAAACGAGCGACTCTGAATCGGCGTATGGCATGGCAGCGAAGACAGCACAAAACGGCCCGTTCGTTGGTCAAACGACCTCGAAGGCGTTCTCGTAGGGCTGCATTGTCCCAGTTGGGAAGCAACATGTCATCTTGCGTGCGGTTGGAAAGGCCCAGTGGCCCTTGAGCGGTGATGGAGAGTGAGAGAACACCGGATTGCAATCCTCGTAAGACATCGGCGGCCCCTTGCACATCCATTCTCTCATGGAATAATTTGGAGAGAACTTCCTCCATCACCACCGTACCACGGTACTTTCGAAGCAAGGCTTGGAGATTGATGCGACGCGGGTCAACCCCGTGGCGCAAAATACCGAAAATTTTGGCCACTTGGGCAAATCGCCATCGAACCTGTCGGGAATTGGGAACGGTGATGCTCAACAACTGCTCAATGGCATCGGGAGGGGTTTGCATGAGCCACCCCACGAGGTCTTCAGGCCGGACACCGCTCACCTGTAAAGCGATTCGAGTGGGTTCAACGATGAGGCGCCCCCAACTTCCCGATTTGGTGGATGCCATGGCGAGCAAGAAATTGCCCAGGGCTTCGTTGATTTTGGACCCCTGGCAGCAATTCAGCACGAAGGCGTCGTCTCGTTCCTCAAGCGTCATCACGCGGTCGGTGGGCAGGGTGCCGGTGGCTTCCACGTGAGCAGCGATGGTTTCTGCGAGCATACTTCTCGCTTCGTCGTCAAGAGGATACTCAGCCAAGGAAATAGAGCGAGGAGGGACGAGGGCAAGCGGGTCCAAAGCCGGTGGTTCGGGCGCGTCAAGGAGCCCCAAATCGTGAGCGATCAAATGGCGAAGGTAGCCGACATCTCTGGCCACTGATTCGGGCACCGGCGGTAATTCTCCCAGCCATTGCGGCGCTTTGCCGTGGTCGTTTACCGGGGCGACGAGCAGTTCTGATTGTTCAGGGTCGGCGTCCACGATGAGCCATGTACGTCCCGCGATGACAAAGCGACGGGGAGTGCCATCGTCGTCCTCGCCAGCATCGTTGAGGCTGAGGACAAAGGCTTCGTCCACGTTGCCCAAACTGCGGCGTGTGACGGCATCACGGACTCGATATGTCTTCTTATCTGGAATCATTGAGAGATGTTTTGTGACCCATTCTCGGGTTTTTCCGGCGGTGGAAAACCAACCTTTTGCAAATCGCTTTGGAACATCAACCGTCCGTTCGGTATAGGTTCGAGGAAGTTCTTCATCGGGTGTGCTGTACAACGGCAGGTCCTCGGGAAGGTCTTCCCCCCTCGCCACCGCCGCTTCCCGTGCTTCAGCGTACACCGCTTTGGGCCAGCGATACCACGGCAATTCACTGGGCTTTGGCGTGAAGCGAAGCACCCAGCGTTCTGCAAGAACTTGGAGGAGGGCCTCGGTATCGGGTCGCTTCCATCCTTCAAATTGCGGTGCAGCAGCGATCATTTGTGTGGCTTCATCAATGCTGACGGCTTTGAAACAGTGCGCCATGAGGACCAATTGGTTGGCGGCGATCACACCGGGGCGTTTTCGCCACACCACCGGTTCAATGTCGCCCTTCATGGCGCGCTGGGCCACCACAGCCGACTCGAGCAAATGGTCAACATCCCAGGAGATGACATGGCCTCGGCCCACTCCGCCCAAGCGATGGTCCGCCCGACCCACACGCTGCAGCATCCTGTCCACCGATTTGGGTGAATGGACTTGGACGATTCGCCGTACGCTACCAACATCGATACCGAGTTCCAAACTGGATGTGCAGACCAGCCCTGCCAAGGTTCCGTCTCGCAATTCATCCTCCATTTGCTGCCGGGTTTCAGCCGCAAGAGAACCGTGGTGAACACCGATCTTGAGGTCGGGCGCCATGGCTTGCAGACGCGTGGAGAGCGTCTCCGCATCGCTTCGGCTGTTCACAAACACCAAGCACGGCGCTTGCGTTCTGAGAATCTCGCAAAGATGTCGGTAGGAGGCGTGTTGCTTTGGACTCAGGGCGCTTTCCACACTGCCGATCTCGTCCTCAGGCGTGGGACTTGGGGATTCAACCGTCAACTCGGTAGCCCGATGTCCGGTGGTGGTGAGGGGCTGTGCCTTGCCCGGCGAGAGCCAGTGAGCCACAGCTTCAGGGTTTCCGACCGTCGCAGAGAGTCCGAGCCGTTGGACTGAACGGCCTGCAAGGGCTTCTAAACGTGAAAGACCAATCCCCAGTTGCCAGCCGCGTTCTGAAGCGGCGAGGTCGTGGACCTCGTCCACCACCACCGCCTGAACGGTACTCAGCATGGCCCTCAGGTTCTTGCCGCTGAACATGAGTTGGAAGGTTTCGGGAGTGGTCACCAGCAAATGCGGTGGATTCCGCGTCTGTTTGGCCCGCTGAGACTGACTGGTGTCGCCGTGGCGAACATCAACGCGTAATCCAACGGCTTCAGCCAACTCTCGTAATCTTCGGTCGACGTCTCTGTTCAATGCACGCAAGGGCGTGATGTACAACATGGAGAGGGAAGGCCAACCTTCCGTTAAGCAACGGTGGAACAACGGAAGAATTCCTGCCATGGTCTTCCCGGAGCCGGTCGGTGCGATGACCAATCGGTCATGACCTCCCATGATGTCGGGAATGACATTCTCTTGCACCGGAGTGGCCTTCCAGCCTTTTTCCTCAAGCGTTTGAGACAAGGAGGGGTGAAGTCCGGAAAAAACGCGTGACATGGTCTCCCCACCCTCGTGGAGAGGCTCAGCCCACTGCATTTGAGGATTTGGCTATGAACAGGGTTCCTTGCGGACCGGGTCAATCGTCATCGTCGTCGAAGTCTTCGTCCTCGTCTTCGTCTTCCCAATCTTCCTCGTCTTCCGCAAACGCACCTTCGCCATAATCGATGGACGTCTTGGTCGCCACCGTAAAGACGATCGCCAAGGTCAAGATGCTGAGAATGGCGAACATCCACGCAAGGGGTTGCTCGCGAACCGAGTCAAACCAGCCGAGGTATTGGCCGTATGCAATGGTCACTGCGTGCTCCGCAGAATTGTCGTCGTCGTTGGCCTCAGGGACTTCGTTTTCAGCGTCCACAACCACACGAATACGGTCAACGTCTTCAGATTCCCAGACGACGTTCACGGAGTAGAGTTCTCCGGCGTCAATTCCGTTCACTCGAACAACGTCGAAGGGTTTGTCGCTCGAGCCCGAATAGAATGCAACCTTGAACTGGGCCGTCGTATTCCCGCCGGCGTTGAAAATATCTGCTCGGATGTCAATCTGAGCACCCGGGGCGATGTGGTCGTCACTCATGGCGATGTTCTTCACCCGCAGTTCAGGACCCACGGCACCCAAGCGCACCCATTGGCGTTCGAAATCCGTATCGTCCGAGGCAAGCTCCGGAATCGGACTCGCTTCAGAGTTGGAAACAACCGGGAATTGGTTGCCTGCTGCATCATAACCGGTGACGTAGAAGCCAACGAAATCACCGGCTTTCGGCATCACCGTTCCGCCAGCCGTGATGTCAACAACACCCGTCCACATCACGTTCTGACCGTCTTGTTGCATACCAAGCAGCGTCGAACCGGCGCCGATGGTCATCGTTCGGGTCGCGTCTCGCATCACCCAGTGAACGATTTGCTTCGAACCGGTCAAGTCAGCGTCTTCCGTGCCTTGGAATTCAACCTCGATTTGAGTCAAATCATTGTTGGCTGAAATGTCGATGACGTTGAGCGGGGCAATGCGTCGAGTGACACGAGGTGCAGCGTCGTCAACGACGACTTGAAGCGTGGTTGAGACCAAAGTTCCCGTCATGTCTTCTCCGCGTCCAGGAATGTTGGTGATGGAAATCAAGCACGTTCGGGACGGGGACGATTGAAGGGTCGAAGCAGAGGAAAGCGGGACTTCGAGGGCGTAGCCGCCATCCGCGGTCAGTGAGCCGTCCGACCACAATTTTTCACCGTCAAAGACCTCAACGAGAATACCGACATCTCTCGGTGCGGGCGTCTGGCTGCCTTCGTAGACCACTCGACCGGTGAAGGCCAAGCGGTCATCTTTGCGCACGCGACTGCCGTCAGCGACGGGGCCGGTTCGTGGTTCGCTGACATCTTCCACTTCGAAATCCGTGGGGGAGAGCATCAGGTCGTTCTCAACACGGAAGGTGTGTTCAAGCAGAAGAATACGTGAGGGGTCTGAACTGCCCAACTCCTTGTAGAGCAAAGCAACGTCGCCCATTTCTTCGTCAGGCCAGTCCCAACTGAACTTGAAGTGGAAGTCAAGCATGATCCACGGCAATCCCGATTCGTTGGTCGTTTGGGTCATCTTGCTGGTTGGCAAGAGATGAATGTAGGGTGAATCGGACCAGAAGGTGTTGTTGGTACCCGAGTAGGAGATGGCTTGAGCGTCTCGAGCGGGGTTGGGGCCTTCAAAGTCAAACACCAGCGAAATGAACTCGAAGTCGATGGCCGTGTTGGCATCGATGAAGCCCAGTGAAATCGTTTGTTCCATGCCGGCAAAGACCGGTTCGTTGTCTTCGTGACCGAACCATTCCAAGCCGGTGAAAATCGCTGCAGAATCCTTGCGCGTTCGGAACGTGGCATCGTCGTAGAGGAAGCCCTCGGAGGATTCGAACTTGAGGACCTCATCGTCGTCGTTTATGGCCGTGAAGTGGAGCGGATTTCCAGCCTGGTCACCGCCGTCCCAGAAGTACGAGACTCGTCCCATGTTGGGGTTTCGCGACGTGTCAATGGTCGTGATGAACCACTTTGCACGGGCTTCTGTGGTGTTTGTAACCGCCTTGCTGACGTATTCCTCAGGGTCGGCCTCACCGTTTCGGTTCGCATCGTGGTCAGCCTCCACCCAGTAATTGAGTTCCAATTCCATGGGGTGGCCAACCTTGTCCTCAACGAGGATCTGAACGGTTTGCTCGTTGGTGGCTGCCTCGTAAGCATCGTCGACCGGAGCGACTTGTTTGCGCTCTGGGTGAGTGGCGTCGACAAGGTAGGTGCGGCGCCATTCGGTGTTTGGCTGCTGAACATGGTCGGGGTTTCGCTCATTGTAGGTTTGAACCTCGTACGTGAGACCGTCGGGCACGTCAATGTTGGGTAAATCAATGGAGACAAAGAACGAACCGTTGTTGTTGGTCGTGTCCCTGGCCGTTGATTCAACGTAGCCATTTCTTGAGATACGGACATCGAAGGCGCTGTCCTTCGGGGCGTCGTCTGTGTCTTGGAACCACATCGCGCCCACGAAGTGGATCTGGTCGCCAGCAGCAACCCAGGAGCCGTCTTCCAAGTCCATGGACGTCAACTCTCCATCGTTGTCTCGAACGTTCAACCAGCCGAGACCAAAGGAACGGTTCACACGGAGTCCGTCTTCGGAAACGAGCGGTTCTGGGGCGAAACCGGCCGTACCGCTGTCGTCCAAACAACCGACTCGGAAGCGCACGCTGTCTTGGTCCGGCATTTCGCTGGTCACGAAGAATTTCCAATGAATCTCGAGAATGCCGTTGCTCTCCACTGAGTAAGAGGAGGGGTCAACTTCGATGTATTGAGCAGGGTCATTCGGGTCCGGGAACACATCACCGTACTGCCATGAAATGACGGGCCAATTCGCCGCACTGCCCGCGGTCATGAGCGTCAGGTCTGCACTGACCATGGAATTCGCCGATTCGCCGATGACGTGTCGAGAAACGACTTCGTACGGCGTGATACGCTCGTGGAGGATTTCCTCTTCCGGGATGCTCAAGTCGAGGTTCACCGTTTGCATGATGTACGTGATCTCAAACGACGTGATGGACAACTTGCCAGCGGACTCTGAAGTCAATTCAATCGGGATGTCGACCGTTCCTGAACCGCTGTCGGGAACGGCGGCATTGAGCGCATTTACCAAGGCGCTGTCCGAAACGCTGAGTGGCCCGATGAGGGCGCCGGATTGAGCAGAGCGCTTCCAAGCCGATTGCCCGTCAATGGACAAGCCCGGTTGACTGGGTGCGTTGGAATGGAGGGCGATCGACAAATCGCTGATGCTTGGCGTAGCGCCACTTGACGAGGTCGAGAGCATGATACGGACGCAGAAGTAGTAGGATGAGCCGGTCATGGACTTCGTGGTGTTTGGAGAGTTGAACGTTTGCACACCGGTATTCCCGTTGCTGCAGGTCGAAGAGCTGGCCTTGTATCCGACATTGACCGAAACGGTTGTTCCGGCCGGACGGTTTTCGGTCCAATCGACCGTGGCGGCAATGACGTTGCTTGAACCGGACCCTGTGTACTGGTAGGCATAGTACCAACCGCTGGACTGGTAGTTGGTGGTGTAAGTCAACACCACATCCCCCAACACGGGGGTTTTGGAAGCGCTGCCGTTGAGCGTCGCTCGCCACTTGATGGAGGTTCCAGAATTAACGAAGTTGACTTTCTGGCCAACACTTCCCGACTTCCATGTCACGCCGCCGTCGTTGGAGACATCGACGCGGATGCTCGTTCCGGTTGGCATGGAACCAAAGATGCCCTCGACGTTGATGCTGTTGACGGCTCTCGAAATGGAAACCGTTTGACCGACGATGAGTTGCGAGGTTTGGCTCGTGGAGCGAACATCATAGTGCGCCCCGTCGCCGTAGGTGTGAATCTTACGAATACCTTGGCTGCAGTAGTTGGTCCCGGACCAGTGGCATGAGAACATGACCTTGTGATCGTCTGTATCGACCATGCCGTAGTGGCCACCACCGGGCATCAAGCGTTCGCCTTGGCTGGAGAGAAGACCGTTGGCCATGGTGAAGTGGTGGTGGACGCTCTTGTAGTCCGTGTTCATGTAGTAGATGTTGTACATGACGTTGGGCATGCTGACGGACAAACCCGCACCGTGGTCGTAGTAGTACGAGGTGGATGTCATGAGCCAGGTGCCGGTAATGACCGTTGGCGAGGAAGGATTGACTTCCTTCAGGTAGTGGTTTTGAGCCGAGGTGTCGTACACGCCGATGTACATCTTACCGGTGTTGTCGTCAAAGTCAACGCCCGTGATGTAATTGGGATAATTGTAATTGTAGGTTGACTTGCACACCCACTGCACTTGCGTACCGGCCGTGTTCCAACCAACATCCCACTTGTGGACCTTGTAATAGGAATAGTGAGCAGTGTACACATCACCGTTGTAGACATCGGCATCGTGGATGTATCGATTGGCGGTGGTTCCGCAGGTACCGGTCGAGAACGAGGCGGTCCCAAGATAGGCTCCGGTGCTGGCGTCAATCCGCATGATGCTCGTGGGTGCATTGGAAACGTATTGACTGGAATATCGAATGACGTGAACCTCTGAACTGTTGATGGGAACGGCCACGCCCGTGTAGCTCCAAGGCGTGTTGCTGGCGGCGGTCAAATCGGTGAACTTCTTGGTCGGGCTGGTGTAGCCTTGGTCGCTCAACGCGACGAATTGCCCGGTGGTGTTGAGGTGGGCGTTTCCGAGGGTCGAAACGGAGGCCGTTGAGGAGAATCGTGGCGTGTATTCAGTGGGGTTCCCCTTGAGCGAAATCGTTTGACTGTCAACCTCAAAATTATCCCGACGCGCATAGGTGAAGGGCGAAGGTGAGGAAGTGGACGTGCTGGTGTAATCGGTGTCACCCGTACCGCCATAGTGGCTGTCCGTCGTGAAGTTGGTGTAGGTCGTGGTGCTTGCCTCACCGAGCAAATTGAACGTGGCGGATTGAACGTTGGCCCCGATGGGCAACGTAACGACGCCTGCAGGCCCTGTGCCTTTTTGCGAAAAGGTGTGCTCATAGGACGTGGTGCCGTCTTTGAACTGGGTTTCTGTCGTGGCTGCACCTGCGAGCGGTGACATGACGGAAAGGACAAAGACGAGCGTGAGAAACAGTGCACGATGCATAATGGTCACCCGGGCCATCTGGATGATGGTTCGCATCGCATTTGAATGATGCCCCTCCGCGCCAAATTCCAACGGGCCCGAGATGGCCCATTTTAGGGGAGGTTTGAAGGCCTCCAACGCCGTCGTGTTTCTTGGTGAAGGCATGAGCGAAGAGGGGACATTCTTTGGACGACTTTGGGCCAAACAACACGGACGACAGTTTGGCATAAGTGCGGTTGCAGCGGGGTCAAGTGCCATCCTGTTGGTCGCTTGCATGTACCAAATTCTCATCCTCCAAGACCATGCGAACTGGAACGATTACACGGGCGCTGCGATTGTTGGCGCTGTTTTTTCCCTCATCGTCTTCCTGATCTCTTTTCCAGAATACCTGCGTTTCAAAGGATACGTGGCTGAAATTGAAGAGCTCAAAGAAATCCAATCCACGGCCGAACTTCGCCGACGAAAGGCCGACGGCGATGAAGCAGCAGAGGCTTTGGGCGCAGGCCACCTTGAGCAGTGGAAAGCATTCCTTGATAGCCGCGGTGTGAAGCGGTAAGCCTGAGGCCACCACATGTCGGAGCACGACCCTCTGAAAACGCTGCTCCTTGAAATGGCCCTCGCCGTAGGCATGATCGCTTGTTTGGTCGGTGCGATGTTCATTCACACCGGCTCCATGCCGCCGTTGGTCGTGGTCGAATCCAAATCCATGATTCACGAAGAGGGAGGTGAACTGGGCAGCATCGACGCAGGCGACCTCATTCTCGTGCACGACCAACCCGGCGACACCATCGTCACCTATGCGGAGGCCACCGACCCTGAAAACACCGCTTACGGCTACCAACAACACGGACTCGAAGGCGATGTCATCATTTACGCAAAGAACGGCGAAGGAGGCACACCCATCATCCATCGAGCCATCATGCGAGTGGTCGCTGAAGAGACGGTATTACCCGACCGAGCAGCAACCACACCGTGCCCGGAGGAGGCCACGTACGACGCCGAACGAACGGCCGAGGACGGTCTTCCAGGTTCTTGCATTCTGACATGGTCGGTTCCGGGAACTTCCGTGAAGGACGTATCCAACGTCACCGTGCGCTTTGACGGAACCGATGCTGCCTACTACGATTGTGAACGTCCTGCGCATGCGGGCGTAGAGGCCCATCTCGTCGTGTGGCAGTGGGAACCTGAGCACGAGGGCATGTTGACCTTGGGCGACAACAACAAATGTTCGGTTGACCAAGGCGCGGGAGCCACCAACGGTTCGGCTGGAGTCCACAGCCCATCAGGCGTGGTCGGTCCCGTTCGAGACTCGTGGGTGTTGGGCGTCGCAGGAGGAGAAATACCGTGGCTTGG
>Ga0208130_1001432_pt1 | contig 11523 bp, 13 predicted proteins | sample ETNtaG_31_FD_185771 | JGI IMG/M metagenome (GOLD analysis project Ga0208130, IMG submission 185771) | Marine microbial and viral communities from oxygen minimum zone, Eastern Pacific Ocean - ETNP201310SV78 (SPAdes) (version 2) | ecosystem: Environmental > Aquatic > Marine > Oceanic ...
CTAGTTTTTTTAACTACAATATAATCACCATCTTGAATATGCTCATCTATCATAGACTGACCTTTAACTTGTAACACAAAATTATCAGGATGAATAAGATAAGATGGTACCGTAATATTATCGGGATTTTCTAATGCCTCAATTGGCTCACCCGCTGCGATAAGTCCTAACAACGGCAAACAAGCCTCGGGATGCGTGGCGTGCGGATGATGTTGAGTTAATGTTAATGCTCGTTTGCCGTTAGAACCTTTTGTTCTTTGTAAATATCCATACTCTTCTAAGGTTTTTACATACCAATTCACTGTACCTAAAGATTTAAATCCAAGCCCTATCATGATTTCATCGTAACTCGGAGCTTGGCCTTGTTTCAATGTGAAATGTTTTATAAAACTAATAAAATTTTTTTGTTTTAAAGATAATACTCTCATGATAGTAGAAGATGCTTATTATCTCTATCATTTGATAATCGATATAAACTGTCGTGCTTGTTTTGATTATTTAATCGATTAATCGCACGCATAACTATCCAAGAGTTTTTCTTTTGTTGTGTTTTCTTAAAATTAAAAATCATATTTACTCGTATGTTACTCGTAAGTATTTTACAACAGAGAGATGCTGCAAGTCAATATTTTATTTAAACTAAGTTTTGTTTTATGAGCTTGTCTATTTCTTGATGCTCTGGAAAACGCCCTAATGACTTTTTTGAAAAAATAAGTTTATCTTCAATCATAACCTCAAAAACTCCGCCGCCGCTAGATATTAACTTTATATCAGCTTCTTTATACCGCGCTTTTAAATACTCCTCCAAACTGGAGGCTTTAGGCAAATAATTTCAGACATTACAATATTCAATAGATATCTTCATAAATTATATCCTTATTTATTTATAAACTATATTAATGAGTAAATCTACTAGAATCAAAATCTATATGAAAAACTACTCTTAATTCTTCCATCTGTTTGGAGTGTTACTCCAACATTCATTTTACCTTCCCCCTTATGCCACTTAGGGACAGATAAGCCAATCGCTCTACCTACAATATATCCGACAACCAGATCTGATAAAAAATGTTTCCCTGCATCATAACGATAATAAGCTGTCAGTGCAGGAATTGTATACGCACCAAACCATAAATAAGGTGATAACCCTCCATCTGGATTGTAGTCATCATACATACTAGCTAATAAAAAACAAGAGACTGCAGATATGGATGTATGACCTGAAAAAAAACTTTTCCTATTATCCTCGTCCTGTTTGTAAGCAATGGATGCTTTATCACCATATAAATACGGTCTAGGCCTCTTTACTAAGACCTTAACAATATTTGTGATGCCAGCTGTTAATAAAATGCTCTCTGCCCATAAAATAGAAAAATTGTAATAGTCTCTACGAACTTTTTCATCAATCAACAAAAAGCCAGGAAATGCAATACTTGAATACAATAAAATATCGCTCTTTTTTATACTAGAAAGACTCCAATTCTCTATAGCTTTACTATCATATTTAGGTACTATTTCAGAATTTAAAATAGAAATATCTTTTATGCTTAGCGGCTTATAATCAATTAGCATCGAGCCCAATAAAAGGCCACTGCCAATAGTCGCAATTGTAAGGTCTAAATCATTTGAAAGAACATATGGAGAATTATTTTTTTCATTCTGCTCTCCGAATGATAAAGATATAATAAGAACGATATAAAAGGTTAATAAGGATATATTTTTTATTATTTCTATCAATAGATGTTTTACCATAATGCCAATTGTATAATATCACAAAATCTAGAAAAATTATAATAATGAATTCTAAATGTAATACTATTGAATAATTAAATTTATCCTATATTCATGTAATTTTTATTATTATAATACTTTCTATTATGCATCTTTATTGTGAGAATAATAAAAAAATAAAGGAGCCAATAAATTTTATATCTTAGACAGATACTTGCCTTACTAATACTTGCTACAGTCTGTTATTCGCAAAATAGTAACAGTATACACCAATTGCAATCAGAGTATTATAATATAAATTATTTATCTCACGAAGAATATGATACTACTGAGATAATTCAACCTATATCTACTAGATCTCGTCCGAATTCAAAAGAGGTTTTTGGCTACCACCCTTACTGGGTGGGAACTGCATGGACAAACTATAATTTTGAGTTAATATCTACCCTAGCATTTTTTAGTGCTGAAATAAATGCAACAGGCTCTATTGATAATTTGCATGGGTGGCCTATTCCTAGTCTAATTAATCAAGCACATGCACATGGAACAAAAGTAGTATTAGTTGCCACTCTATTTGATAGTAACGATTTAATTACGTTGCTAAGTAATCATAGTTATAAACAAAATCTAATAAACAACCTTATCGCTCAAGTTCAACTAGGGAATGCGGATGGTGTAAATATCGATTTTGAATCATTACCAGTATCACAAAGAGATAACATGATTGATTTTATTCAAAATCTTACTAGTGCATTTCATTCTACTATTCCAGGGTCTGAAGTAACCATTGCAACACCAGCAGTTGATTGGAATAACGCGTGGGACTATAATGCTCTGGCTACTATAAGCGATGGGTTATTTATCATGGGATATTCTTATCATTGGGGTGGGAGCACAATCTCAGGACCTGTCGCTCCTCTTGCAGGCACAGGATATACATTGACTTGGACATTAAACGACTACCTAAATAAAACAAACTACCAAATAGATAAACTTATTTTAGGCTGCCCTTATTACGGGTTTGAATGGCCAACATCTTCAAGCTTTCCAGGAGCAAATACTACTGGTACAGGAGTTGCAAAATTTTATTCTGAAATTGAAGGTCTAGCTCTTTCATATGGAAAACGATGGCATGAATCCTCACAAACACCTTGGTATGCATATGAAAATAATAGCTGGAATCAAGGATGGTATGATGATAGTCTTTCCCTTTCATTAAAATATGATTTTGCATTATTAAATGAATTAAAAGGCATCGGAATATGGGCACTTGGCTACGATGGTAATAGAAGTGAACTCTGGAACCTCCTTAATGCTAAATTTGGTGAAGAATCTTTATTAAAAACATCAAAACTAATTGAACTAGACTCTCTAACAATATATCCGAACCCTGCAAATAACTCATTTACAGTAAATTACTCTACTCTTAATAATAATCACGCTAGTCAGATTAGTATTAATAATATTCTCGGAGAAGAGATATATAGTACCCTATTACCAACAAATAAAACTCATTTAACCTGGACATGGCATGGATTTAATAATAATGGGAATCCTGTACCAAATGGTATATATTTTATTTCTATTCAAAATGGCAATCAAATTCAAACAAAAAAGGTTACATTATTAAAATGAAAAAAATACTATTTATTTTGATTTTGTTAACAACAGTGTCAGTTGCAGATAACCCGCAAAACAATAAAATTGGAATTCACAAAATCCAATCCATGTATTATCAAACAAATAAAATACCTATTTCAGAAAAATTAACTGTGTTTAATGGTATTGATATTTTATTAGAAAAAAAACTTCATTTTATTCAATCAAGAACAATCGCTCTGGTAACAAATCATACAGGAATAGATAGAGATGGTATACCTAATTATGAAAGATTAATGAAAGTTGATGGCGTAGATCTAAAAGTTATATTTTCGCCAGAACACGGGCTATTTGGTGAAGCAGAGAATGGTCAAAAAATCAATTATGAAACTATAGAAAAACTTCCAAAAGTAATTAGCCTATATGGTGGGACAAAAAAACCAAATGCATCAATGCTATCTGGAATAAATCTCATTATCTATGATATTCAAGATATTGGATCACGTTTTTATACTTATATAACTACTCTAGGTTTAGTAATGGAAGCGGCAGCTGAATTAAATATTCCAGTACTAGTACTTGATCGACCTAATCCAATAAGGTCGGATATTGTAGAAGGTCCAGTTCTTGATCTTAACTTTAAATCATTTGTTGGGAACTACCCTATCCCAACTAGGTATGGTGGTACCGTAGGAGAATTAGCTGAAAGCATAGTTCATAATAAATGGATACACCCCATACCAAAACTTGATGTCATCAAAGTAGAAGGCTGGCAACCAGATGCTTGGTTTGACCAAACTGATCTTATATGGATACCACCATCTCCAAATATTCCAACCATAGAGACTGCAATTGTTTATCCAGGTATGTGCATAATAGAAGCAACGAATATAAGCGAGGGTCGAGGCACACCTAATCCATTTACTTGGATCGGTGCACCTTGGATTGATGGTAATAAATTATCCCAAGCATTAAATAATTTCCAACTTCCTGGGGTTGTGTTTACACCAAAAACTTTTACTCCAGTAAAGATTCCTAGGGTATCAGAAAAACCAAAATACGAAAATAAAAAATGTTATGGCATCGAAATTTGGATAACTGATAGGAATATATATAATAGTGTTGATACAGGTGTTTTAACTTTATTCTCAATTTATAATATGTTTCCAAACAAAGTAGAAATTAAAAAAGATAACCTAAGTCGTTTATGGGGTAATGATATTCTTTATAAAAAACTACAGCGAGGAGTAACTGCAGAAAAGTTATTAACCTATTAATACATGTCAGAATCTTTAACAATAACATCAATTTTTATGCTCGGATGTTTACATGCTTTAGAGCCAGGACACGGAAAAACATTTTTACTCGCATATACCATTGGAGGCAAATTAAATTTCCAAAAAATTATTTTACTTACTGCAAGTCTTCTACTATCTCACTTCTTTGTTTTAAGCATAATCGCAATACTCTTCAACATATTATTAAATGAAATTTCAAATTCGTTTCTACATGGTTTTTCGCATTGGATAGCACCTATAATTATAATTCTTTTTGGATCTTATATACTCATTCGCGCTATTTATAAAATGAGACATATACACAATGATGACTGTGGACATGACCATGGAAAATTTGGAGACTCAAAAATTGAAAATCCGATAACCGTTGGAATACTAACAGGTTTATTACCCTGCGCTTCATCTATAGCTGTTATAGTTATGACTGGTATGACACCATCGATCGCTTCCATAATCAAATTCATTGCAATCTATGTTCTTGGCATCGCTTTAGTGCTATTCATAATAGTGATTGCATTTAACTTTACGAAAAACCTAATTATTCAAAAATTGAATAAAGTGGACTTTAACTTCAACCAAGAGATTATGAGTGGCTGTTTAATTCTTTTAGTAGGTTTTATTTATCTATTTTATAACTGGAATGGTCACATTCATTAAAAAACCTAAAATGATAAAAAATCACCTTATGATTATTGACCCGGCAGTCGTCAGGCCAGCGATTGAATCATTTAATAGAATTAGCAGTATAGCTTCATATCCAATAACATATCACTTACCAGCATTATATGGTACAGATAGTATAAAATCATTTAATTTCAATTTAAGAGGTATAATTATATTAGGAAGTGCAGCTTCAGTAAATGAATCAAATAATTGGCAAAATGATTTATCTGAAATAGTTATTAATGCGGCTTCAAAAAATATACCTCTATTAGGGATATGTTATGGACACCAACTTATAGGCCATATCTTTGGAGGAAAAGTAGGTCCATTATGGTCAGGAGAAAAAAAACAAGGTAAACGAATAGTAAAATTAGAAAAAACACATCTTTGGGGGAAACCTAAATCAGGGCCAATACTCTATTCACATCAAGACGGTATTATAAAAATGCCTCCAGGATTTGATATAATTGGAAAAAGTGAACTAGTATCTATAGATGCAATTGCTAGCACCACTAAACCTATATGGGGGTTTCAAACTCATATTGAAGCCACACAAGCTTTCGTTGATGAGCACCATATCCCTGTCAAAAACCCAAAAGCATGTTTTAACTTTGGGCAATCAATCTTAGATCAATTTCTTTTATCATTATAATGATAAAAGACCCTAAATATCTAATTATGAGAAATGGATTGCTCTGTCTATTTGTAGTGTGCTGCTCATGTACGACACCTAAAGAATTGATTTCTCTAGATGGCCTTCCTAAACTAAAAAATAAAATTAATAATATTATAGATCATTCAGATATTAATATAAATATGAGTATCAAATTTGTAACACTTAATGATTTCAAAACACTTTACTCTTATAATAGTAAAAAATTATTAATCCCTGCTAGCAATAATAAGTTATACACTCTTGCAGCGGCTCTTTATTATCTTGGATCTGATTATTCATTTTCTACAACAGTATTGAAAAATAAGAATAATCTAATATTGAGGGGTGGTGGAGATCCTGATTTAAGCATAGAGCAGCTTGATTCATTAGCAAAAATTGTTTCAAAAATTTTAAATAAAGTTGATACCCTCTACCTAGATGATAATCTATTAGATTCTTTACATTATGGCCCAGGATGGATGTGGGATGAGGGTTCATCTTGGTGGGTTGCACCTATAGGAGTATTATCTTTAAATGATAATAGCATAGATTTCCACATTAAACCTGGAGATGTAAACAAACCCGCAATAATAAATCACATACCCGCAACACAATATATTAAAGTGAATAATAAATCTAAAACAGTCAATGACACTTTAAATTATAAAAAACTAAATATAGAACGTAATTGGATATCGCAGAATAATCATTTCTTAGTAACGGGAGAAGTCCTAGACACTGCAAGCATTGATACAATTTATAGAAATATAAATAATCCGACATTGTTTACTGGAACTATATTTAAAGAATCATTGGAAAAACATGGAGTACTAGTTAAATATTTATCAAAAAACATACCTCCAGAAAATTATGAAATTATAGCTGTACATAACTCTAATATGCTTATTGAATCAGCAAAGGACCTAATGTTTGAAAGTAAAAATCTAACTGCAGAACTTTTTGTGAAAACAATTGGAACCCTAGATACAATTCCAGGGACTTGGCAAGTCGGGATTGATAGTATTAAATCTTTCTTAACAAGGGAAGTAAAATTAGACACATCAAACTTAAGAATTGCTGATGGCTCAGGTATATCAAGATATTCTTTAACAAATTCGAATCAAATTGTATCATTACTTCAATGGGTATACAAAAGTAAATATAAAAATATTTTCCTTAATACATTACCTACTGGAGGCAATATATTGAAAAAAGGTTTAAAAGATAGATTTATCAAAGAGGGTGAAATCGTCAAAGCCAAAACTGGACACTTATCAGGGGTAAGTAATCTATCAGGTTATATTTTTTCTCCAAAATATGGTCCGATTGCATTTTCTATATTAATGAATGGCTACAAAGGAAGTCATAAAAAATATAGAAATATCCAAGATCAAATTGTAAAAACTATTATCTATGATTAAACCTAAATCATTAAAAAACGATTCAACAATTGGAATTATAAGTCCTTCTTATTGGTTAGACCAAAAAATACTTGAAAAAACAGCTGGTTATTTTACCAAGCAGGGTTACAAAATAAAATTTGGCAAAAGTACTTCAATTCAATCAGGTCCTTTTGCTGGTACACCTCAACAAAGAGCTGATGATATTCATCATATGTTTAGCGATCCATATATTGATGCTATATTTTGCTCTCGTGGAGGTTATGGAGCAAATAAAGTATTACCCCTGCTTGATTATAAACTAATAAAACAAAATCCTAAAATATTTATAGGCTTTAGCGATATAACAGCTTATTTGACATCAATATCCCAAAATACCAACTTAGTAACTTTTCATGGACCAATGCTATCATCTTACAAAAAATCTTGGAATGAATACAATTTTCAATCAATGAAAAATATTTTAGAAGGGAATATAAATACAAAAATAAACCTCCCGATTAATCATAAAATAAAAATATTAAAACATGGAAAAGCCACAGGTCCCATCTGGGGAGGAAACATGACTCTTTTAATAAATAGACTAGGTACAACTGATGTATTAAATACAGACGGAGCGATACTTTTTCTCGAAGATGTTGATGAATACTTCTACTCTTTTGAGCGAATGCTAATTCATATGAAAAGAGCGGGAATGTTTAAAAATATCAAGGGCCTAATAATGGGAGAGGTTAAAAATGTAAAAGATGAAAAAATCAAATTTAATAAAAGTATTGATAACATAATTCTTGAAATTTTTAACAACAAAAACATACCAATAATATCTAACTTCCCATGTGGGCATGGAAAGTATCAAGTGACTCTTCCTATTTCTGTTAAAACTGAGATTAACACTACTATGAAAAATTCACCTATAAGAATCATAGATAACAGCGTAATTAAAAGGTGAAGTATGCTTAATTATATTTGGTTTGCCTTAATATTTATATCTGTGGTTGTTGGCACAATAACCGGTAGAATTGATCAGGTCACTGAGGCAGCAATAAACATGTCTAAGACATCTGTTGAAATTGCATTTGGCCTAATAGGTATTATGGCTCTCTGGCTTGGTATAATGAAAATTGCTGAAGATTCTGGACTAATTCAGATAATTGCAAAAGTACTCAGACCAATCATGATTAAACTTTTCCCAAAAGTTCCTAGTGATCATCCAGCTATTGGATCAATCGTATTGAATATGGCAGCTAATATATTAGGGCTTGGTAATGCCGCTACACCAATCGGACTAAAAGCGATGAAAGAATTACAAGAGCTAAATAAACAAAAAGACACTGCTACGGATGCTATGTGTACTTTTTTAGCGATAAACACATCCAGTGTGCAGATTATTTTACCAGCATCTGTAGTCGCATTAATGGGTGCAACTGCAAATCAAATATTCATAACTACTATTTTTGCTACTGGAATGTCAACCATTGCCGCAATTATAGCTGTAAAGTTATTATCAAAAATGAAAAGTTTTAAAATAGATAGTGAAATATAATGATTGATAATGTCATAGTTTTTACAAATCAAATATCGAGATATATCATTCCATTTCTTTTAGTTGGAATACCTTTTTATGGACTGATAATTAAAAAAGTTAAAGTCTATGAGTCCTTTGTTGATGGAGCAAAAGAAGGGTTTGATATTTCTTTAAAAATAATTCCCTATCTTGTAGCAATACTAGTAGCTATTGGAATGTTTCGAGCTTCTGGAGCAATGGAGCAATTAATTTATTTTCTTACACCTATATTAAATATAATTGGATTTCCACCAGAAAACTTACCCTTAGCAATTATGAGGCCTTTATCTGGCAGTGGTTCACTTGGACTATTTACTGATCTGGTTAATCAATATGGTGTTGATTCCATTTATACAAAAATTGGAGCCACAATGTTTGGCTCTACCGAAACAACTTTTTATGTTCTCGCTGTTTACTTTGGTTCTGTAGGAATAAGAAAATCAAGATATGCACTTGCTGCAGGACTTATCGCAGATATAGTTGGAATTTTAAGTGCAGTATATATCTGTAAAATATTATTTTTATAAAACATTAATTTGACTGATTACAAAAAAAACCTGGGAATAAAAGAAGCAACTTCTATTGTAATCAGTAGAATTATTGGATCAGGTATATTTAGAACACCTGCACCAATAATGGCACTAGTTGGATGCACTTCTTTATTTAGTCTGGTTTGGGTTTTAGGAGCAATTATAACAATTTTTGGTGCTGTTATATATGCTGAATTAACAGCAATGATTCCAAAATCTGGCGGCCCATATGTATTTTTAAAAGAAGCATATGGACCATATATAGCATTTCTTCGGGGTTGGGCGATGTTTTTCGTTTCAGAAACAGCATCAATCGTTGCGGTATCATTAGTATTTACTGAATTTATTAACGCTATACATGAAATTCTTTTAGGCACTACTTTTGGTCTATTCCCTACCTTTATAATATCATTTGTAACAATTTGGATATTGACAGGTATTAACCTTTTTGGTGTAAGTATAAGTGGAAAATTTCAGGTTTTTTTTGGTTTTACAAAAATTGTAGCGGTTGGTGGAATTATTGGTATTACCCTCACTGGATTTTCAACAGGAAACATATCACACTTTAGTGATCCATTCTGGCCAGAAAAGTTTGGGTGGCATACAATTCTGGCTATTGGTGCAGCTCTTCGATATTCTTTTTTCGCTTTCAGTGGATGGGAGGGTGCAACCTATATGGCTGAAGAAGTTAAAGAACCAGGAAAAACACTTCCCCTATCGCTCTTACTTGGAATATCTGGAATTACCATACTTTATTTAGGCGCAAATATTGGCTACATATATCAACTTGACATTGAAACAATTAAAGAAAATAAATGGGTAGCAACAAAAGCTGTTCAAACCGTGCTAGGTGCTTCTGGAGGAATATTAATTTCAATTGCTGTAGCTATCAATGCATTTGGAAATATAAGCACTCAAATTCTTTGTAAAGGGAGGTCATGGCATGCCATGGCCCGAGATGGTTTATTCTTTGATTATTTTAAAAATCTTCATCCAGTTTATGCTACTCCAAATAATGCTCTAATCGGTCAAGGAATCTGGGCTACAATACTTTTGATAGGAGCAATTACGTCAACTTATTACCAGTCTGGAAGTCAGGGCGATAACACATATGAGATTATCATTGATTTCTTTTCTGCAACAAGTACTATATTTAATATATTAACATTTGGCTCGATATATATATTAAGAAAAAAACTGAATAATGTTCATCGGCCTTACAAAGCATTTTTATATCCATGGAGTATGGTAATTGTAATTCTCTTGTATACTTCTTTTTTAATATTAACTTTGATAACCGCTTTTATACCCTCACTTATCGGGTTTTTTCTTACAGCGACAGGGACAATTTATTATGTGAAAAAAGTAAAACCACTTAATAAATAAAGTCGACTGAAAATCTAAGAAAATATTTCGGTAAAAATTTATTTTATATTAAAAGTAGTTGCGTATAATTTATTGTTTTTGATCTTCCCATTAATATCTACAACTCTTACGACATTACAAAATCCATCTTTGGCATGAGAATCAAGTTGATCATCTATACCAACGTTAGCTACACTGTAAACTTCTTTTCCAATTTTCACTGATAACGAACACTTTCTATCATCGCTGTCAAAATTACACATTCCACAAGAAGCAAATGTCTTACCTTTTACCTTACCACTTGATGGAACTACTTCAATAAATGAACTTTTATTTTTTGCTCCATCCATAGCACACGAGCCACACCCGGCCTCAATGTAACTTATTACTCCAAAAAATAATATATATAATGTTAATATGTTTTTCATATTTAACCTCTCCTATTTTTGTTCTTTACTTTTGATAGAACAGAGTCTATTGATACTGATTGTATTATTAAGTTAAAGAATAAAACACTTAACATAATAGCATATTTGTAGTGCTCAAAATGGGTTCCAAACCCTGATAAAAGTGATATTAGTTCTAACATGAAAACACTCAAAATAAAATAATTTATTTGTTTCAACATAATTTAACTTCCTCTCTATTTAGATATTTTTAGAATATTGTTTTCCAACAAAGTCTCATAAGACTTTAAAGAAGACACCGGCGGACTATT